>ERZ840517.709-NODE-709-length-42582-cov-23.581325_pt1 | contig 42582 bp, 37 predicted proteins | sample MGYA00519876_ERZ840517 | MGnify/ENA primary metagenome ERZ840517 (study PRJEB31850, sample SAMEA3708882) | human gut metagenome | biome: human gut; feature: human-associated habitat; material: faeces | place: China | collected 2014 ... | reverse complement strand
CTTGGCAGCTCATTTTCAGTTGTTTTTCTCTGTGTGCCCTTGTCAAGCGATGTTTCCGTAACAGATTATAACATATCTAACAAAATGTGGTTATAAAAACGTAACGAAGGAAAAAGATCCGTTATACTTTTTATCGTAAATGATAAAAAACACTAGATAAAATGGGAATAGTGGCATGTTAGCTGCTATTCTCATTGTTTAAAAACTGAGAAAAGATATTCTAAAGGAGATACGTTTATATCTATATGGTTCCGGTGATAACGGTCATTACTTCTGTACTAATTTTACATGAGGAACTGACCTTATTAGCCGAAATAGGAACGGTACTTACTTTGATAGGATTATTTCTGTCGGAGTATAAGCCGGAAAGAAATAGGACTAAAAATGGATTTACAAAATGAAAAGTGCGTCAAATGGATTGCATATAAATGGGGTATTCTCTTGTCTTCACATAGAAAAAGTGACCGGTGCCGATAAAAAAATCTTGAAATCAACATAATCTGCGATATAATAAAATTGGTATGGTACAGTAAACAGAAATAATTATTTGTTGTATGCAAGGTTATGAAGGTATAGGAAAATTTATAAGGAGAACGAGGAGGAAAAATATGACAGAAAATCAATATCAGAGAGCAAACAGGATGGTACTGATCACGATTCTGATAGTATTTGGGTTTATTGCAGTAACAGTCTTAGCGGCATTAGGAGTTTCAAAGGGAGAACGGGCAGGCAGGATTATAATACAGTTTATCACAGCGTTGGTTGTTATGACTGCATCAATCGCAGCATACATAATGAAAAAGAAAACACATATATGTGAGGTTCTATTATCAGTAAATATAGCGATTGGATATGTTGTTGTTGTATTACTGAATTCTACGGATACCGTGTGGACATATGGAATTCCGATGATTATTTCCGTTATGGTTTATCTTAATAAAAGATTGATGTATTGTGCCAATGGAGTAGTTATATTAGCAAATATTGTGCGATTAATAAGGGATTTTGACAGTAGCAATTCGGAACTGTTATCAAGCAGGATATTAGCTATCCTTGTAATCATTCTTGTGACGATCATATCGATCAATATAGCGAATCTATTGATTCAGTATTTTGGCGAGAAGGTATCCCAGATTGAGGAGGCGGCTGCAAAACAGAATGAAAGCAATACGAAAATGGTTGCTATTGCGGATAATATTTCTGACGAGTTTGAAAAAGCGATGACTATGCTGAATGAACTTGAGAAAAGTATAGATATCAGCCACAGCTCTATGGGGGATATCGCAGACAGCACGGAAAGTACGGCAGAGGCAATCCAGAGACAGGCGGTTATGTGTTCTGAGATTCAGGAAAACACGGATATGGCGGAAAAAGAAATTAATCAGATGATAAGTGCATCTGATAAGACAGATGAATCGGTAAATAACAGCAAGGTGGTTGTTGGTCAATTAAAAGAACAGGCACAGAATGTACAGGACGCAAGTAATATCATTGTTGATGTAATAAGTGGTCTTACAGAGAAGGTTAATGATGTACAGAATTTTGTTGGTGATATCGTTAATATATCCGCAAGGACAAATCTTCTTGCACTGAATGCGTCGATTGAGGCAGCCCGCGCAGGAGAAGCGGGAAAGGGGTTTGCGGTCGTTGCGGAGGAAATCCGTCAGCTTTCGGAACAGACCAAGAAGGCTTCTGAAAGTATTACAAATATCATACAGAAGCTGAACGAAGATACCCAAAAAGCGAACGAGAGTATCAATGAATCTGTGTTATCCGTTGATAAACAGAACGCACTTATTGATGAAACAGAAAAAACATTTGTTGAAGTAGGCAATACAATGGACGTGCTGATGTCAAGCATACATGTTGCAGAGCAGAGCATCAATAAAATACTTGATTCAACGTCAGTGATATCGGATAATATATCACATCTGTCGGCAACAGGAGAAGAGGTTGCGGCTGCATCTGCGGAGGGCATCAAGGTATCAGATTCCACGGTAGAGGGCATGAATGATTGTAAAATAATACTCAACAATATATATGAGCTTGCCAATGAATTAAAAGCTTCTGTTGAGACGAAGGATATTTATTAGAGAGAAAAAGTGCACAAGAAAAAGTACGGTGCATAACGGAAGGAACACATTTTATGGAACGGAAGCTATGATGTGTGCCATGATGACAATCATTTGTTGTGACGGATGAAGTGTATGAACATATGGTATATGCACCGAATAAGCATATTTGTATGGCTTCCCTTCCGGGAAGGAAAGATTGAAGGAAAGATTGAAGGAAAAGTTGAGATTTTATATGAGGAACTTCATATGACTGTAGCGGAGATCGCGGAGAAATTAGTTATTTCAGAAGAGGAGGTGCAAAAAATTGTAGATGCCTCCAAGTAATGTTTTATTAAAAATGTGGTTATAATAACGTAATAAAGAAAAAAGAATGGAGGAAAAAGCGATGAGTATGATCAAAAACATGGACAAGGCACAGGTAATGGTACTGAAAGAACAGGTGTCTTATCAGGCAGGACAGGTAGTCAGCAAGACGCTTGCACAGAACGATGCGCTCAGTGTAACATTGTTTGCCTTTGATAAGGATGAGGAGATTAGTACCCATGAATCCGGTGGAGATGCGTTTGTAACCTGTTTGGATGGAGTTGGAAAAATTACGATTGATGGTGTGGAATATGAGCTGCACGAAGGAGAGTCGATTGTAATGCCCGCAAAACATCCACATGCGGTATACGGCAAAGAGCAGTTTAAGATGTTGTTAGTAGTGGTATTTTAGTATTGTCTCAAGAGGATGGCAAGGATTTAGACAAAATGCTCCCAAAAGATGGGAGCATTTTGTCTATTCCTGAAGATATTCTTCTAACGTAATTTTTTCACGCATGATCTTTTTGGCGGCTTTTTTGCCAACATAGCGAAAATGCCAAGATTCGTACATATAGCCGGTAACTTTTTCTTTATGCTTTGGATAACGGAGAATAAAGCCGTAATCGGCACAGTGTTTGCGCAGCCATTGGTTCTCCGGGGTTTGTGCCTGCCCATTGTCAAGCTGCAGATGATCGGAAGCGGTGATATCCACGCACAGTCCGGTTTCGTGTTCGCTATAATCGGCAGGCGCGACACTTTGCAAAGCATCTTTCTTTGCAGAACGATAACTCATTCCGGCACGCTCATTTTTGCGGATTTCCTCGGAAAGGAGTATTGTTTGTTTTTGACGGGTACGATAACCGCTTACTACAGTGATAGAATAATTAGGATTAGCGGCTTCACAGTCAAACCACATATCACGAAGATGCGGATACATCACCTTGGCAATCTGAATGCCATTTTTTAGTGTTTTGAGTTGGACCGAGTAGTCCTTTGGTAATGCATGATCTTTGTTCACTAAGATCAGAGTTTGCTTGTGGTTGAGATTTGTGTGGTATTTATGGCTGCGCGTGGCCTGCGGTTGATCTGTTCCCTGAAAATGATAAGCAGCGCCTTCCGTAGATCCGGCAGATGCGTGATCTTCCTTGATCACCAACAATATTCCTCCCCCTAAAATAGTAACCAGCACTAATAGTGCTGCAAATAATCCGATCAAATGACTTCTTTTATACCTCATCTTATAAATTCCTCCTTGCCTGATCCTGTTTTATATTCTTATTAAAACAAAAGATTGCATCCGATTTTGCAAGAAAAGGTATCTAAGTTGTATCATCACAAATTCGCAACGCAAGGGAGTTATCATCCCATCCCATTAACCATCGACCATCTGTGATGTACCATTAGAAGTCATAAAATCAGAATAAAAGTTACCGAAAGAGAATGTGAGATAATTCTCAATACCCGCATAGTTTTGAGAGGTTATGATGGTAACCGGGATGTTGTATTTGTAAGATTTTATTGTAAAATAATAGTGGGCTTCCTTATAGTCATCTTCACTGGAATACTGTGCGGAAACATCACGATTTATCGAAGCGTCATAGTATTTTAGAAGACGCTTAGCGTAGCGGTCAATTTTTTCGGACAAAAGAGATTTTTTGCTTTCTCCCATAGGTATTGCTTGATACCGCATTGACCTGGTGTTCCCAGGCAAAGTGCGGGAGGGGGTAATGTGTCCCGTTAATGGGACTGCATTATACTGTGTCGGATCGGACTTTGTCAAAATCTCTTTTATAGGTATATTTCCCATTGATACATAGTAGATTTTTTCCTGCTCTACATCAAAACGCAAAGAATAAGATTGCTTGTTAGATTCTTTCAAGAAAGAAAGTTCCCAAACACAGAAACTGTCCGTTTCTAAATAATTACGGATGGATAAATAAGTGGCAGATTGAAACATATTTTCCAGATCTTTCACCGTTAGATCGTCGGGAATAAGGTGAAAGGAGTAAAGTTTATGAAGTTGTTTTTGCAGTTTCTCAAAAAATGACTCATCATATTCTGTCAAAGTTTCTGCCTTTGCCGTTGTCAAAATTTCCGAGACAGCGATCGTTTCGGATGAAAAAATAGCGAGACGCTCTTTGTAAGACAGATTGACTTTGGTGGGTGTAGTCTGAGTGGAACCATGTGAAACCGTAATGGTATTGGTCGTTTTTTGGTCAGTCAGGTGATTCGTGATCTCAGGAATAATTTCTGCAGTAATAAAAAATGCGGCCACCAGTAAAAAGGTTAATACAATTCGCAACTGTTTTTTCATATGCTACTCCTTTCCGGTTTGCGGGATGGTAATAGTGATCGTTGTACCGATATGAAGTTCACTTTCGATATGCCACTGCGCATGATGAAGGCGCAGAATCTCATAACAAAGCGACATACCAAGCCCGGCTCCACCCTCTTTGCGGGAGCGGGATTTATCTACCATATAAAAAGGTTTTGTAATATTGTCGATTTCATCTGCGGGAATTCCCTTGCCGGTATCCTGTACGCTGATGCAGTAATAGTCATTGTCGGAATAACCAAGCACAGTGATCGTATCGCCAGACGAGGAAGCCTTTCTGGCGTTGTCGATCAGATTGATAAGCAGTGATAAGAGTAGATCTTTGTCGCCATATAGCGTTGCAGGAGCGAGATGCATTGATAACATCACGTCTTTGGCTGCAAGATTTTGTTTCATCATTGGAACGATTGCATCGGTAAGTTCTGACGATGAAACCGGTGCAAAGGTAAGCTCCTGCTGTTGCAAAACAAATAGATCTAACAGTTTGTATGACAAGGATTCCAAGCGTTTTCCCTGTGAAAAGATATAGTCTGCCGCCTGCCACTTTTCTTCCTGCGACAGATCCATCGTGCGTAATAACTCGGCATAGCCGATAATGGAAGTGAGCGGCGTTTTTAATTCGTGTGCAAACGCTGCCGTAAATGCTTCTTGATTTTTGGCGTGCATGGATATCTCATCAATTTTTTCCTGCAGACTATCAGCCATGCGATTAAAATCAGCCGCCAGAGTAGCAATTTCATCCTGTCCATGAACTTGGACACGACTATTCAGATCGCCATCTGCGAAACTGCGCGTGGAAGCCGAAAGGACACGCACGCGATATGTCAAAAAATATGACAAAGCCAGAGAAAGGATCATGCAGGACACCAATATGATAAACATGATATAGTGGTACATGCGAGTCATTTCCTGACGCTGCAAATAAATGTTATTGATATTTGTAACAGTTTCTACGTAATAACCTTTCAGATCGCTTGGTAATATCGTATAGCTTACGATACGTAAATAATACGTATCTTTACTTTTATATATTTTGCGTGCGGACTTGTTTTTCCCTGCTTTAGTAAAGAGAACATCGTTGTTCTGCGGTTTTCCGGAGGAGTAAACAACGTTTCGCCGGTCATCATATATTGTGAAAAAATCGGAATCCCCTCCAAAACTTACCGCAAAGGATGAACAGATCTCTTTCATGGCATTTTTGTGTTTAGTAAAATAATCCGCAGGCATAGAGCCGACAATATTGCCTAGAGACATGCGGACCATTTCGTTTTTGCTGTTGCCGGACTCAATCTCTCGATGATAGGAAGCTCGAAAGGACGCAGAAATCATCCAGGTTCCGCAAATACTAAAAGCAGTTGCGATCAAGATAAAAAAACTGATAAAAATTTTCCAATAAAATTTCATATTGTTTTATGCTCCCTCCATGTTGACATTAAACCGCTATCTGTCATTTTGATGATCGTTTTACACTTCCGCAATGTCAACTTCAAGTCGATACCCTACTTTATATACGGTTTTTATTTTATCTTCCCAGTGTAGTTTTTTGCGCAGCCGCTGTATATGGAGATCTACAGTACGACCGTCACCCATATATTCATTCTGCCAAATGTTCTCATAAATAGTTTCACGATATAATGCGATATTTTTATTGCGCACTAAGAAGAGAAGCAGCTCAAACTCCTTGAGTGTCAGCATGATCTGCTTCCCTTGTTTGGTTACGGTACGTGATGGAACGTCGATGACAGTATCAAAAATCGTGATCCTCTCCTCACTTTTGTGATAACGTCTCAGAACGGTTTCTACACGTGCTAACAATTCCATCATTTCAAATGGTTTTGTAATGTAGTCATCCGCTCCTGCCCTCAAACCTTTCACTTTGTCATCTAACGTGCCCATCGCCGTAATAAAAATGACCGGCATTTGTGTCGTCTTGATATAGTCAAGCAATTCATAGCCGTCAATGCCCGGCAGCATGATATCCAGCAAAATGAGGTCGTAACTGTTTTCTGCAATCAGGTCTGCAGCAGTTTCGCCATCAAATGCCTGTTCACATATGTAACCGGTTTTGCAGAGACTCATACGAATCAGATTCGAAATAGCCTCTTCATCTTCTACAATCAATATTTTACTCATAGCTTTGTCCAATATCTGTCACGGTTATTATATACGGCCTGTCCCCTATCAGGCGTATTATGACCGGAAGTCCTCTCGTGTTTACACAGTTGTGTGTGAAAATTCTCATAACTTCAACACACGTTTACTATACCGACCTTATGTATCTAAAATGTATCATAAATCTGACAAGTCATATGACCGGTGATTTCTTATTTGTTGTATTAGCATCTAGATAGCAGTATAACCTCTATAGGATTATACTGTCAAAAGGAAAGATGGCAAAGTCCCTTTCATAAATGATGAACACCCTAATCTTTTAAAAATAAAATTAGAAAATGGTGTAACATTTCGATGACTCATCTGTTATATTGGTAGATAGCACGAAAAATCGCCATCTGCAGCAACGTGCGAGATGAGGAAAGGAGGGGGAGCTTGACAAAGTGGATAAACAGCTTTTAGAAAAGTTGTACGATGCATATTATCAGGAAATATATTTGTATGTATATGCATTGTGCAAAAATCATGAGTGGGCAGCGGATCTGACGCAGGAAACATTTCTGAAAGCACTGCTTTCGCTGGATCAGAGTCATACCAACATGCGGGCATGGTTATATACGGTGGCGCGCAACCTGTATTATAATGAAGTGTCCAAAAACAGACGAGTCATATATGTGGACGAGTATGAGAACGAAACGGAAGATAGGGCAAATATACCATTAGAAAATATTCTGTCGAAAGAAAGAAATCGCTTGTTGTATCATGCGATTGAGCATTTGCCGGAGCGGCAGCGAGAGATTGTTATGATGCAGTATTTTGGAGGCTTGGGACAAAAAGAAATTGCTAAGGTGCTTCACATGACACCGGAAAATGTAAGGGTGTCGGCACATCGTGCTAAGAAGCAGATGAAAAATTATATGGAGGGACAGGGTTATGAACTATAGGGAATTATTGCAAAAATATAAGGCAGGGGAATTGCCGGAAGAACAGCGCAAACAGGTACGTCAAGACATTGAGAAACAGGATGCGATCAGCGAGTATTTGTTTGATAATGAGGAGATGGAGTTTGAGGAACAGGTAGAACAGGACGGGGGTCAAACTACCGAAAGTACAGATGGAAGTGTGCCGAAAGACGGACAAAACGTCAATATTGTGGGTGCTGCAGTGCCAAAAGACGGACAGAGAACCCATGTCATAGAGGGCACAGTGCCAAAAGACGGACAGGAGGCAGAGTTTACGAAGTTGATCAGGCGGGCAATACGCCGTACATTTATTAAGTATGGTGTTATTACCGGAGTGATCGTTATAGGAATTGTATGTTTCTTGGTGTTTGCACTTCCAAAGATCCAGGATGCCATGTATTATGATCCAAATAAAATTGTCGGCACAGAAGAGGGAAATAAAACCAATCAATTGTCCTTGGACATATCCGTGTATTCAGAGTTGTTTTTGCCGGAGAACTATCGCGATTCTGCGGCCGCAACAGGAAGCGGCTATGGCAATTATGACATCGTGATCAACCAGACGAGTTCCCACAATGGCATTTTTGAGTACGTGGGAGGAAGGATCGCGAAAAATGATATGGTTCTGTATAATCCCAATATTGTACAAAAACCATTCTCAAATGTTTTTTATCCACCAAGCGAGATGACGACAGCCAGTGCGGCGACGCCGGAAGGGATTGCCGGAACGAAGAAAGAAGTATTTGATGAGCTGTCTAAGTTGGAGGATGAAAAAATGTACCATGCCTATGTCAGCTTGGATAAAGTATATTCATTTTCTGAATTCAAAGCATTGGCGGAAAAGAATGATCTTGAGCCGACCTGGTGCGCGATCAGTGTAAAAAATAAAGACCAAACGGAAAGCAAATATACAACGTACAATATAGGGAATATAGGATTTCGTATGTACACCAGTTGCAGCAGTCTTGCTTTTGACCAAAAAAAATATCCGCTGCTGACGGCATTTTCACTTGCTGAGCAGGAATCCGCCAAGAAAAATGTTTTGGAGGAAAAAGATGTTACCAAACACATGACAAGTATGTTACAATATTTGCAAGATAACGATGACATTGTGAAAATGATCGAGAACGATCAGGGCACTGGGAAAACGGATTATGCTTCAGTGATTGATAGTATTCAGAAAGATGGTTTGCATATTTATGGATATTACGTGGAAGATATCGGTAAGGAACTGAAGAAGTTAAAAGATATTGGCAATGTATCATATGTGTACACGACCGAAATGATATAATGAGCCTCAGTGCGCAATTATTAGAATATAAAGAGGTTGACTATGGAAAAAAGAGCACAGGGAATGTCATTACAGCAGAGAAAAGACGATTTGCCGGAGATATTGCGACGTTTTGAACAGGAAAATATGCAGAAAGTGGCAGCAGAGAAGTATCGCTGCCATTTCCATCTTATGGCACCGGTAGGATGGTTAAACGATCCTAATGGACTGTCATATTTTGGGGACAGGTATCATGTGTTTTTTCAATATTCTCCGTTTGCCGTGAATGGCGGAATGAAACTGTGGGGACATTATACAAGCAAGGATTTAGTGCAGTATAAATATGAGGGAGCACCATTTTTGCCGGATGAAACCTATGATAAAGATGGCGTGTTTTCCGGTTCAGCCATTGTATGGAAGGACAAGATGTATTTGTTTTATACCGGAAATGTGGAGGAAGAGGGAGATCATGATTATATCCATTCCGGCCGTGGAGCGAATGTGATCCGCGTGATATCTGAGGATGGGGAACACTTCTCTGCCAAACAATGTATTTTGACGAATGCGGATTATCCGGCAGAATGTACGAATCAGGTTCGCGATCCAAAGTTGTTTCAGATGACTGACGGTACATTTCGAATGGTGTTAGGGGCATGGCTGCAGGATGATAAGGGAGCGGTGTTGCTTTATTCGTCAACAGATTTGGAGCATTTTACCTTTGAGCAGCTCTACACAACAGAAAAAGCTTTCGGATATATGTGGGAGTGCCCGGATATCTTTGCGTTGGATGGGCATCGCATTCTTGCAATGTGCCCACAGGGGGTTCCTTCCGAGGCGGAGCAATATCAGAATATTTATCAGTCCGGGTATTTTATCGAAACAGAAGAGACCCGGACTGTGGACGCGTCATTTATAGAGTGGGACATGGGATTTGATTTTTATGCGCCACAGACATTCGAAACACCAGCTGGAAGAAGAATATTGATTGGCTGGGCGGGCGTCCCAGATGCAGAATATAGCAGCAATCCTACGAATGAAGGGTGGCAGCATAGTCTGACAGTGCCGCGCGAGCTTCGCTATCATAATGGGAAAATTTATCAATTACCTATCCGTGAATTGGGACAGCTAAGGAAAAAAGAAATTTTGCCGGAAAAGGAATCATATGTACTGGATAATGGTTGCGGAGAGCTGATCTTTGACGGAATCGCCGCTTCATCATCGGCTGCTATTTGTGTGCAGATCGGCACCGGATGCTCGTTATCCTATGAGAAAGGGCTTGTTACATTACAGTTTACTGATGATAGTGGTGCCGGGCGTGGTAAACGCGTGGCGAGGTGCGAGGAAGTTCATAAAATCCAGATTTTAATGGATGTTTCTATTTTAGAGATTTATATCAATGATGGTGAGATTGTGATGACCAGCCGTATCTTTTTTCCGGAGAAAGATGCAACGGTACGATTTTTGGGACAGGCTGAAATGATTCAGGCATGGCAGCTGTGATGATCGGATTTCTGCTCGGTTTTCAGCAGACGTGGGAGATTCCGCAGAGGAGATACGTTGAAAATTTGGGAGAGATGTATTACACTGGAAATGTGTGCGATAGTGCATACTTCGCAACATAAAATTATATAGAAATGGAGATTAATATGAGTATTCGAATTGGAATTTTAGGCTATGGTAATCTGGGACGTGGTGTAGAGTGTGCAATCCGTCAGAATGATGACATGGAGCTGGTTGCTGTTTTTACACGAAGAGACCCATCGCAGGTATCTATTTTGACCGATAGCGCAACTGTTTGTAAGGTTGATGAGATAACGGATTGGAAAGACAAAATTGACGTGATGATTTTGTGTGGTGGAAGTGCTACTGATCTGCCGGAGCAGACGCCGAAGTATGCACAGTATTTTAATGTGATTGACAGCTTTGATACACATGCGCGTATTCCAGAGCATTTCGCTGACGTGGACAAGACAGCAGCGGATAGCAAACATGTTGCTGTGATTTCAGTTGGCTGGGATCCGGGAATGTTTTCGCTGAATCGCTTGTATGGAAATGCAATTCTTACAGAGGGTAAAGACTATACGTTTTGGGGCAAGGGTGTCAGCCAGGGACATTCTGATGCGATTCGCCGTATTGATGGCGTTAAAGATGCAAAGCAGTATACGATCCCGGTAGAAAGTGCATTAGAGGCAGTTCGTGCCGGGGAAAATCCTGAGCTTACAACGAGACAGAAACATACCCGAGAGTGTTTTGTAGTATTAGAAGATGGTGCAGATGCTGCGAAAGTTGAGCAGGAGATTAAGACAATGCCGAACTATTTCGCAGATTATGATACAACAGTGCACTTTATTAGCGAGGAAGAATTAAAGAAAAATCATAGTGGTATTCCTCATGGCGGTTTTGTATTGCGCAGTGGTGTGACCGGCTGGAATAAAGAAAATAAGCATCTCATTGAGTATAGCTTAAAATTAGATTCCAATCCGGAATTTACATCTAGTGTACTTGTTGCTTATGCTAGAGCTGCTTATCGCATGGCAGAGCAGGGACAGTTTGGCTGCAAGACAGTATTTGATATTCCACCGGCATACTTAAGCAGTATGAGTGGGGAAGAATTACGTGCGAAAATGCTGTAATTGTATAACAGATGCGAGTTGTTGGATTAGATACGCCGTGATAGATTGGGACAAGACGAGTCACCAATTGAATTATGATTCGTCGTGATTCGATGAGTCGTAGATGGAAATGTGAATTGTGGGACTGTACCAGTTGCAATTTTATTTCAAATGTGATATTATCAGACTTGCGCTGTGAAAAAGCGGGCGCAGGTCTGTTTTGCAATGTGTTATTGTTAGGAAACAGAGCAAAATTAATATGCGGATATGGCGGAATTGGCAGACGCGCTAGATTTAGGTTCTAGTGTCAACAGACGTGCAGGTTCAACTCCTGTTATCCGCACGATATAAAAAGAGCTCTTGGGACATACAGTCCCAAGGGCTCTTTTTCGTCGCGCAGACGGAGAGTGGAACCAGAGGTTCCATCTCCGCTCCGCTTCGGTCGGTGCTTAACAGACGTCCGCAGGACGTCTAGCACCCTGTTATCCGCATTACTAAAACAAGTCTCATGGAAGAATGATTCCATGAGACTTGTTTTTTATATTCTAGAAGACTGTTTACCTCATTTGATATAAAAATCTACCCTGCGAGCCCGAAATGTCGGAGCAGGGTAGAGAAATCAAGACAAAGATAGTAGAGAAATCTACCCTGCGAGCCCGAAACGCTGGGGCAGGGTAGAGAAATCAAGACAAAGATAGCTGAGAAATCTATCCCGTGAACCCGAAACGCTGGGGCAGGGTAGAGAAATCAGGACAAAGATAGCTGAGAAATCTATCCCGTGAACCCGAAACGCTGGGGCAGGGTAGAGAAATCAAGACAAAGATAGTTGAGAAATCTACCCTGCGGGCCCGAAATGTCGGAGCAGGGTAGATGTATAACATTTTAGATCCTTGCAGTAAGATATTTTTCGGCACTGATTGCTGCATTGGCGCCATCTGCCGCGGCTGTTATAATCTGTCGATTTTCTTTGCTGCGTACATCGCCTGCTGCAAAAAAATTGTCCAGGGATGTGCGTCCGTTTTCGTCAGCAACAATATATCCCTGTTCGTTTAATGGTACAATGCCTTGCAGTATATCTGTTGCGGGCTGTCTGCCAACGGCAACAAAAACGCCAGATACCGGAATATCAGATGTTTTAGAAAGTGTCTCGTTCGGAATATCAGATGTTTTGTGAAGTGTCTCGTTTGGAATAATAGAATTATTTGTTTCGACCTGCACAGCGAATACCCCCATTGCCTCTTCACCGATGATCTTTGTTACTTTTGCAGGGGTGATAATGTGGACATTTTTTTTGCTTTTCAAGTTGGTCAGCGATTCTGTATTTGCACGGAATGAGTTTTGGCGATGAATTAAATAGACTTTGTGACAGAGATCGGATAAATATAATGCGTCGCCGACTGCTGTGTTGCCACCACCAATTACCGCCACATCTTTTCCTTTATAAAAAGTGCCATCACAGGTGGCACAGTACGAAACGCCTTTTCCGATAAGAGCTTCCTCGCCAAAAACATTTAAATGGCGATGGGAGGCACCTGCCGCATAGATCACGGTTTTACTTTGGATGCAGGATCCATCTTTGGAATATATTTTCCAGCATGCATCAGTTCGTTCTAACTTTATTGCTTCGCTTTCCTGAAATCTTACGCCGCATGCTTCTGCGTGTGTACGAAATTGCATTCCCAGTTCGAAACCGCGTATGGACGAAAATCCTAAATAATTATTAATGCAGTCAGCTTCTGCAATCTGTCCAACTCCGTGAGAAATTTTTTCGATAACAAGAATGTCTAAACCGGACCGCGAACCGTATATGGCTGCAGATAGCCCCGCCGGACCACTGCCAATAATTACTATATCTAACATAATTTGCCTCTCTATCACTTTCTTATATATTTTGCACAAAAAAGCCTTTATTTTAGCCATCTGTACAATGGTTAATTAAGTTACAAACAATAATAAACTCCTTACATAATCAATGTTTTGTCGAAATTATGAGCTTCTTTATTTTGCATAAGAATAGCGCAAACAAAACGGAATTTCCAAAACCGGTATTTTTCAAGATTCCCATAATCTCAAGAATAGTATTTCAAATCAAAATTAATTTATTCAAACCTCCCATACCTCATTATCTCACACGACCACATATTGCTTATTATGTCAAAAAACTAATAGCTATTTTGCAGCCAACAAGGTAAATTATCCTGCCATCAAAAAAACTAAAGCAATTACTGCAGAACGCAGAGTTTTCATGTGATTTCCTATTTTGTTAAGTCTCTGATGAATACATGCCTGAAGGATTGTCTGAGATGTCCCGGTTTAGCAAGGTATCATCCATTTTTGGACGGGACGCTTTCGCTACGATGCGCTACGTCACGTTACTTAATGTCTCTGAAATACGAGACATAAGTAACGACGAGCGCAAAGTCCCTTTCAAAAATGATGAATACCTTGCTTCCGGGACTTCGAGTTTCCGAAAGGCATGTAAATCAACCATCAGAGACAACAAAATTTAGAAATCACTGTGAAAAAGAGCAAAACCAGCGTTTTGCTCTACAAGAATTGCTAAAGCAATTCTTGGCGATGTCACGCTACATAACAGCAATTTCCTATCAACTGAAAACTAATTGCGGCAAAGCAATTGCTATAGTTTCTTGATGGCAGGATTCACTATATAGCGGCTGCAAAATATAATTAGACCATCGACATAATAAGCAATATGTGGTTCTTACAGTAACTTCCGATATGGGAAGTTTTAGCAATTTATACGCTGAGTGATCCATGGTTGATATTTGTTACTATAACAGCAGATTTTGAAAAGAAGAATGACAGGGGCTTGTTACACTAGAACTGTACTTATAATTTTTGTTTAGAAATGGAGGATAACAATGAAAAGAAAAATTATGTCAATGGGAGTAGCATTATCAATTTGCATGTGTGCATTATTTGGGACAGGATGTAGCAATCCGGATGTGAATAATGCGATCAATGGGGCGGCTTCGTATACGTCAACACAGGGAGAAGTATACAATTTTGCGACCAAGTTGGTAAAGGAACAATTGGATGCACCATCTACGGCAATTTTCCCAACATTTGAGAGTTCGTATGTAACGAAGATGGACGGGGATGATGAATTTGATGAGTGCTATAAAGTGCAATCTTCTGTAGAATGTGAAAATGCTCTTGGTGGACGTGGAACAATGAATTTCACAGTTCTTGTGGAAATCAAGAAATCCGAAGGGAAAATGTACGGACAGGTGAGAGAATTAAACTAAAGTGGATGTTGATCAGGCTGGGAGTAGTTAAATCTCTACCCTGCCAGCCGAAAACGTGAAGCCAGAGCAGAGAAATCAGGATCTGGCCAGCCGAAATCTCTACCCTGCCAGCCAAAAACGTAGAGCCGGGGCAGAGAAATCAGGATCTGGCCAGCCGAAATCTCTACCCTGCCAGCTAGAAAAATCGCATCAGGATAGAGAAATTAAGCGTTAGTCGGTCATTACATTTTAATACATTTGTGCTACAATATAATCTGAGCAACAATTAGGAAAGAAAAGACAGCATATGAGGAAAGGAACGCAACAATAAAAAGAATCAGATGGAATAAAGCACTATGTATACTCCTGTGTGCCACATTGGTATGTAGTGAGGGGGTTACCGGACAGGCGGCGGTGAGTAAAAACTCACAATGTACAGTGCCAACGAAAGCATTTGTCAAGGCATCAGCGGACACCGAAGAACCATCTGCTGATTCGACAGAGACACCGGCGGCAACAAGAGAGCCATCTTCGGAGCCGGTAGAGACGTCAATACCAACCGTGGAGCCGATAGAGACGCCAATACCAACCGTGGAGCCGGAACCAACAGAGACGCCAATACCAACACTGGAGCCAGAACCGACAGAAACTCCTGCAGTTCCGATAGAACGGCCGGGAAAGGTCAGCAACATTAAGATCTGTTACGGGAAAAACAATAGCCGTCTCGTGATCACTTGGAATGAAGCGAAAAATGTAGAAAAGTATTTGATATATCGTCAGATGAACAACAAGGCGTTCCGGTATGTAGGTACGACGAAGAATTGCCGTTTTGACGACAAGCGAATTAAAGCAAATAAGAAATACAGATATAAAATTGTTTCTTATCAGTCAGAAGCGATCAATAAAGAAAATAGTAAGCTCAGCAGGTGGTTTTCTACCAAAACGATTGTCAACACAAAACATCAGCGCTACAGCTATAGCGAGATGAGTCGGGATATTCATCAGCTCAAAGCCGCCTATGGTGATCGTGTACATTATCAAGTGATTGGAAAATCGGTCGACGGAAGGAATTTATATGATGTGATCATCGGCAATCCGAATGCCAAGAAAACCTTGCTTGTTGTATCGAATCTTCATGCACGAGAATATATGACGGCACAGCTTTGCATGGCACAGATTGAATATTATCTTAAAAATTATTACCGTTCTATTTCGGGAACAGTACCCGTCAATGTTTTTGAAAAAATTGCCGTTCATTATGTACCAATGGCAAATCCAGATGGTGTAACGATATCACAATATGGAATTAGAGCGATACATAAGGCATCCTTGCGTAAAACCCTGCGAAAAATGCCGGGGGCAAACCGTCATCGGTTATGGAAAGCAAATGCCAGAGGCGTTGATTTGAATCGTAACTATCCGGTATCCTATCGTGCAAGATATCAGAAACGTGGAAGTGAGGGATACACCGGCACTCATGCAGCAAGTGAACCAGAGACAAAGGCAATCCTATCTTTGCTTCGTAAAATCAGGAAGACATCGAAGTTAAAGGGTGTGGTAAATTATCATGCAATGGGTTCGATCGCATTTGGCGGCTGTTCAAAACGGGGGAACGTCAGAAAGGTGACCACTGCGATGTATCGTCGCGCTGTCGCATTGACGCGATACGGTTCTTCAGCAGGATATAATACCGGCAAGCCGAGTATAGGAAACTTTCGGGAATATGTGGTGTATAAGAAGAAAATACCTTCGATTACATTAGAAATTGGAGTGCGTGGCTGTCCGTTACCAAGCAGTCAGTTCCCTTCTGTTTGGCGAAGAAATTATCGTTTGGTATTAGAGGAAGCCAAACTACTTCGTTCAAAATAACCAGAACACTTGAGTTTTCGAGGATAAGAAGAATAAACAGAAGAAACGCCTGTTCCGGCAATGCTGGTTCAGGCGTTCTTTGTTTATGGAATGGGAAATTGCTGTTATGTAGTGTGACATCATCGCAAAGCGCTGGCTTTGCTTTTTTGGTTGATAGGAAATTGTTGTTATGTAGTGTAACATCATCGCAAAGTGCTGGCTTTGCTTTTTTTGTTGATAGGAAATTGCTGTTATGTAGTGTGATATCATCGCAAAGTGCTGGCTTTGCTTTTGTTTATTTATTCTTCTTGCGGAATTCTGCCGGACTTTCTTTTACATACTTCTTAAATTTTGTATGGAAATAATCCACGTTGCGATATCCGACTTTTTCAGCAATCTCATACACTTTAAGTTCGGTGTTGATCAAGAGATCTTTGGAATGATTTATGCGTACTTTGTCAATAAATACATTAAACCCTTCGCCGACCTTTTTGTTGAAAATCTTGCCGAGATAGGAACTATTGTACCCAAACAATGGAGCGATATTTTCCAGTTTAATATTGTCCATATAATTATGCTCGATGTAATGAATAATATCATCCATTACACTATCACTTGACGGATTGCCAATAGCACGCATGATCAATTCAAATTGTTCCGTAAAATACAAAATAATCTCATACAAATAATACCGACTTCCGACAAAGGCGATAATGTCGCCATTGCCAGGAAATGGAATATCTGCATTGTGATAGAGATGCGACAGCTTTTCCTTGATCGTCAGATACAGATCGGTCAAAAATAATTTAATCTCTTGAATATCTTCAGCAGAGTTGTATAAATTATTTTCGAGATCGTGCAGCGTTTCAGCAACCTGATTACGCTTTGCGGCCTGAATATATCCGATCAATTGCTTACAGTAATTTTGCAAAACATCTTGGTTGATCTCAAAAGGTTTACGAGATTCCAACTGTGGCAATTGTTTGTAGCCGATCGTGTGCTGCTTATGTTCGCAGAAAAAGCGGCGCTGTAGTAATCGAAGTGCTTCTTCATAGGAAGTGTGAATGTCCTTTGGAGAAGTGACAGTGCGTCCATAGGTGATAAAAAGGGAGTCGAGTGGCGAGTTAGTCTGTGGCTTCTGCTCGCGTTCATAACGCTCCAAAAAATCTTGGAACTTTTGTAATATGAAAGTTCCCTTTAATAACAGGACTTCATTGCCATCAATCGTGATCGCTTCATAGGAATTGTTATCTTCATTCGTAACCATAAGCAGATCTGAAAAACGATAGGTGATCCGCTCTGCATTGTGGCTGTATTTTTCATATATGATCACCTGATAGCAATCTGCTTTTGGATAGTAATCAAAGTCATCAGGTGCAGTCGGGATATCCTGACCGGTCAAAATATCATGCAAGATCATATCGTGTGCCTTGCGTTTGTATTCCAAGAACATTTCTTGCTGATGTTTACTTGTATCAAGCTGCAGTGCAATATTTTTGACGGTTTCCAATAAAGCATCTTCATCAATCGGTTTTGTTAAATAATAATCTACGCCATAGTGAATAGCTGCCTGCGTATATTCAAAATCCGTAAATCCGCTTAAAATGATGAATTTACCGGTAAAACCCTGTTCTTTCGCACGCCGCACGATTTCAGTGCCAAGAATCTGTGGCATTCGAATGTCTAACAAGACCAAATCCGGATTATTTTTTATAATAAAATCCAAAGCATCGGCGCCATTTGCGGCTTCGCCAATAATTTGAAATCCTAGTTCTTCCCAATCCAATATACAACGTAAACCTTGACGGATAATTAATTCGTCATCTGCAATAAAAGTGGTATACATACTTTACAAATCCCCATTTCCGTATACTATAGGCAGCTATTTCTAACTGCTGTTCTATCTATATAAGTGTTTTCATAATATAAAATGAAAACAGAATCTCTTATATTATACTGAATTTTGTGTTGATTGGCAAATTCAGATGGAGGAGAAGAGTGATCATTCAATATATTTCCAATTTGACGATACCGCTATTACTATTTTATGTATTGGGATATGGGTTGTTTTGCAAGGTGGATATTTTCGATGCCTTTGTCGATGGTGTCAAAGATGGTTTCCGTGTTGTGACCGGGGTACTGCCTACGTTGATCGGGTTGATGATCGCTATTGGAATACTGCGCGCATCGGGAATCTTAGAGGGGATTGCATCGGTTGCAGCACCATGGACGGAAAAAGTGTTTTTACCGGCAGCATTATTGCCGCTTTCGCTGATCAAAATGATCTCGTCCTCCGCAGCAACCGGACTTTTGCTAGACATTTATAAAGAGTTTGGAACGGACTCGACCGAAGGTTTTATGGCATCGTTATTTATGTGCTGTTCGGAAACGATTTTTTATACAATATCGGTATATTTTATGGCAACCGGGGATAAAGACCATAAACCGGTCACCGGAATGCGGTGGACATTGGCAGGAGCACTGCTTTGCACGGTTGCCGGGATGGCAGCAAGTATCGTACTTACTCGCATTTTGCTGTAGCAATTCTTGCAGAGCAAAATGCTGGTTTTGCTCTTTTGGATAACAGAAAATTGCTGTTGTGTAGCGTGACATCACCAAGAATTGTTCTTTTTGTCCTAATGCCGATTTTATGTTATACTTATGCGCAAATAGAAAGAAGGGACGTAGAACATGGAATGTGATACTTGCGCCAACTTTATGTACGATGAGGAGTTGGAAGAATATATATGCGATGTTAATATGGATGAAGATGATCTGGTACGTTTTTTGTCGGACAAGCGTGCGAAATGCCCCTATTACCGCAATGGAGATGAATATCAAGTTGTCCGCAAGCAAATGTAAGAAAGGTCGGTGTGAACTATGGAAACAGCATTATTAGATACCATTCCGGTGAATTCGAATGCAACACCGGAGGCACGTGAATTATTACAATATCTTGCTCGCTGCAGTGGGACAAGCATTTTGACCGGGCAGCATACACAAACCAATCCGATGGAGGAATATCAGTATATCCATGAGGTTACAGGGCATTATCCTAAAGTCGTTGGGTTTGAGATGCTGTCGTATTCGGGCAATATTAATTGGGAAGATGCTTCGGAAGCATGCTTGACGGAGGTTCGGGAGAATCAGCATACGATGGAGACGGCACTTGCGCTTGCCACACAACAAGACGTGATCCTCACGATCTGCTTTCACTGGTTTTCACCGATGGGAGGCAGAGACAAAGCGTTTTATACAGAGCATACGGACTTTGATCCGACGAAGATTTTGCAGGAAGGCTCTGCCGAGGAGGCAGCGTTTTATCGTGACCTAAAGAGCATTGGTGAAGAACTGCGGAAGTTTGCGGAGGCAGGGATCCCGATCTTGTGGCGTCCGTTTCATGAAGTAGAAGGCACTTGGTTCTGGTGGGGATCCAAAGGCGGCGAAGTAGCAGCAAAGTTATATCGCAAAATGTATCATTATTTTGTGGATGAACTCGCTTTGAACAATCTTTTGTGGGTGTGGAGTGCACCGACGAAAGAGGCGTATCCGGGAGATGAGTATGTAGATGTGATAGGATGGGATATTTATCTGCCGGAGAAAAAAGCAACGGATTACGCCTCTTATTATGAAGAACTTCGCGCGAACACGACAACACATAAAGTGGCCGCGCTGACAGAAGTGGGATACGATCCGGATGTTGCTTTGCTGGCAAGATCACATGTACCGTGGGCGTATTATATGACTTGGTCCAAAGAATTTTGCTTAGGCGAGCAGTATAATACGAAGGAAGAGCTGCGAGCACTTTACGGCAGCGAGTATGCCATTAAGAACTGATGGCAATTTCATAAAAACACATTGAGAATATTTCGCAAGTATGCTAGACTAATCAGCGTATATTGTACATTTGAAAGGAAGGTATGGTAATTACGATGAGAGAACGCATTGAGCAACTGAAGAAAGAAAAAGATATTGTGATTTTGGCACATTATTATGTAGATGGAGAGGTTCAGGAGATTGCAGACTTAGTCGGTGATTCCTACTTTCTAGCTAAGAAAGCCACAGAAGTGAGCCAGCAAAACATTTTATTTTGCGGTGTCTCTTTTATGGGAGAGAGTGCTAAGATCTTAAATCCGGGTAAGCGTGTCATTATGGCGGATGAGTTTGCAGACTGTCCAATGGCGCATATGGTGGACATTGCCAAAATCCAGCAGGTGCGTGAACAGTATCCGGATGTGGCAGTTGTCTGTTATGTCAATTCGACGGCAGAGATCAAGGCATATTCGGACGTATGTGTAACATCTTCTAATGCACTTCGCGTAGTGCAGTCTCTTCCTAATAAACATATATTCTTTATCCCGGATAACAATTTGGGCCGTTACATTTCGACATTAGTGCCGGAAAAAGAATTTATTTTTAACGATGGTTTTTGCCATGTGCATACGAGTATCCATCGTGAAAATGTGGAAGAAGCCAAAAAACTGCATCCAAATGCACCGGTTCTGACACATCCGGAGTGTACGGCAGATGTGCTGGAAATCTCAGACTTTATCGGTAGTACCTCTGAGATATTAGACTATGCGACGAAATCAGATGCCAAAGAATTTATTATTTGTACGGAGATGGGAATTTTCTTTGAGTTAGAGCAGAAAAACCCGGATAAACGTTTTTATTCTGTCGGACATCGCCAGTTTTGTCCAAATATGAAGAAAATCACATTAGAGAAAGTGGTTCGTGCAATGGAAGAGATGGAACCGGAAGTGACTATGGATGAGGAACTTCGTGTAAAAGCGAATGCACCACTTGTCAAAATGTTGGAACTTGCTAAATAGTATAACGCAGCAGGAATAAGCGTTAAGTGAGGAATTAAGTTGAAAGAGACAGTTGTAGTAGGAATGTCAGGCGGGGTCGATTCGTCGGTAGCCGCCTATTTATTAAAAGAACAGGGTTACAACGTGATTGGTGTGACAATGCAGATATGGCAGGATGAGGATGTCTGTACATTAGAACATGAGGGCGGATGCTGCGGATTGAGTGCGGTTGATGATGCCAGACGCGTTGCAGATGTGCTGGAGATTCCTTATTATGTCATGAACTTTAAGCAGGAATTTCAAACCAACGTGATCGATTATTTTGTGCGTGAATATCAGGCAGGACGTACACCGAACCCCTGTATTGCATGTAACCGCTATGTGAAGTGGGAGTCGTTATTGCAGCGAAGTATAGAGATCGGAGCAGATTATATCGCGACAGGACATTACGCACGTATCAAGCAGTTACCGAATGGACGCTATGCGATCGCTAATTCGGTGACAGCGCGCAAAGATCAGACCTATGCGTTATACAACCTGACGCAGGAACAGCTTCGCAGAACACTGATGCCGGTCGGTGAATATGAAAAAGAACGGGTGCGTCAGATCGCAGAGGAAGTGGGGCTGCCAGTAGCTCACAAGCCGGATAGCATGGAAATATGTTTTGTACCGGATGGTGATTATGCTTCCTATATCGAGCAGGCAACAGGGAAACCATCGGTTCCCGGTAACTTTGTGGATGTAGGTGGACATATTTTGGGACAGCATAAAGGAATTATTCATTATACAGTAGGACAACGCAAGGGGTTGGGACTCGCACTCGGATATCCTGCCTTTGTAGTGCAGATTCGTCCAGAGACAAATGAAGTTGTGATCGGCAGCTTGGAACATAATTTGTCGCATCACGTATACGCACGTGAAATGAATTTTATGGGCGAGGAAATGTTTGACGAAAATGCAGTGTATCAGGGAAAGATTCGCTATAACCATGCCGGAGCAGCATGCCATATTGTGCGTAGGGCTGATGATCTTTACGAATGTATTTTTGAGGAGCCGCAGCGTGGAGTAACGCCGGGACAGGCACTTGTCCTTTATCGGGATGGTATTGTAGCCGGTGGCGGTACGATCTGCAGACCGGAGACAGAGTGAGCATTGCAGTACGCAGTGATGTGATCTGCAGAATAAAAGCAGAATAGAACTATGTGATAGGATGGAACAGTGTGGCGGGGCTGCAGTGTTCCATGTTTGCTTTATAATTATATATTCAAACTTTGCACATCAAAAGCTGCTGTCGGGTCACATATTGCTTATTATGTCAGCAATAACTATGATATTTTGCAGCCGACAAACTAACTTATTCTGCCGTCAGAGAACTAAGATAATTGCCGCAGAACGCTGAGTTTTTACGTGATTTCTTATTTTGTTAAGTCTCTGATGAATACATGCCTGAAGGAGTGTCTGAGATGTCCCGGTTTAGCAAGGTATCATCCATTTTTGGACGGGACGCTTTCGCTACGATGCGCTACGTCACGTTACTTAATGTCTCTGAAGTACGAGACATAAGTAACGACGAGCGCAAAGTCCCTTTCAAAAATGATGAATACCTTGCTTCCGGGACGACGAGTTCTCCGTAAGGCATGTAAATCAATCATCAGAGACAACAAAATCTAGAAATCACTAAAAACGAAAATGCGGCAAGGCAATTACTATAGTTCTCTGACGGCAGAAATCACTATGTAGTGGCTGCAAAATACTTAGTATTCTTTGACATAATAAGCAATATGTGACAGCATGACAATTTTTGATGTGCAAAGTTTGGGTTATTTATATAGAAGAAAGGATTCATATGAATACAATAGAATTGATCGATCGTTTGGAGCAGGAAAAGTCCTTGCAAAAAGAGGAGTGGATCACTCTGGTTGAGAGTGCAAGTGAAGAAAACCGTGAATATGCGGCGCATAAGGCGCGGACACTCGCAGACCGATATTATGGGAAAGAAATATATGTGCGTGGTTTGATCGAATTCACGAACTATTGCAGAAATGACTGCTATTATTGTGGTATTCGATGCAGCAACAAAAAGGCGAATCGCTATCGTTTATCTGAGGAAGATATTTTAGCGTGCTGCGAAGAAGGAGACCGTCTGGGCTTTCGGACGTTTGTGCTGCAAGGTGGAGAAGATCCTTATTATACCGATGACAGAATTGCGTCCATGGTGCGAGAGATAAAAAAACGTTATCCGGAGCATGCAGTAACGCTGTCGATCGGAGAGCGGGAAAGAGAAAGTTACGAACGATTTTTCGAAGCGGGAGCAGACCGTTATCTATTGCGTCATGAAACTGCCAATGATACGCATTATCGCAAACTGCATCCGGAGAGTATGTCGTTAGCACATCGTAAGCAATGTCTTCGTACATTAAAAGAAATCGGCTATCAGACAGGATGTGGCTTTATGGTAGGAAGCCCCGGACAGACAGCGGCAGAGCTGGCGGAAGATTTTCTGTTTATTCACGAGCTGCATCCGGAGATGATAGGGATCGGCCCGTTTATACCGCATCAAGACACGCCTTTTGCGAATGAAACACAGGGAACTTTGGAACAGACATTATATTTGCTCAGTTTGCTGCGTATTATGCAGCCGGATGTATTGCTTCCAGCGACAACAGCGTTGGCGACCATTCATCCACGGGGACGTGAACTTGGTATTTTGGCAGGAGCTAATGTTCTTATGCCAAATTTGTCTCCGGTGGCAGTGCGTGCAAAATATTCTTTGTATGACGGAAAGGTATGTACCGGGGACGAGGCAGCCGAATGCCGTAATTGTTTGGAGCGGCGTGTAGAAAGCGTTGGGTATCATACAGTCGTTGCGCGGGGCGATAATATCTCCATACTGCGGTAGCAGTATGGAGATATGGCAAATTTGTGCCGTAGGCACAAAGTTTGCGAGTGGGAGAATAAATGGATGATAACTGCGGTAGCAGAATGGAGATATGGCAAATTTGTGCCATAGGCACAAAGTTTGCGAGTGGGAGAATAAATGGATGATAACTGCGGTAGCAGTATGGAGATATGGCAAATTTGTGCCATAGGCACAAAGTTTGCGAGTGGGAGAATAAATGGATGATAACTGCGGTAGCAGTATGGAGATATTGCACCCTAATCTTTGAAAAAATAAAAAAAGTATATAAACCCTATTGACATACTAGGAATATAGTAGTATACTCAGTTCATCACTTGAAACAGACAGTGCAAGACGCCTCATATTATGCGGTGTCAGAGAACATGTGAAATTAGTACAGAAAAGGAGTTTGAAATATGGCAAAGTTAAAGAGAGAAGACAGAAATTTGAAGTTTGAGACATTACAGTTGCATGTTGGTCAGGAGCAGGCTGACCCGGTTACGGATGCAAGAGCCGTACCGATTTATCAGACATCTTCCTATGTATTTCACAATAGTGATCATGCAGAGGCTCGTTTTGGCCTGAGTGATGCAGGTAACATTTATGGACGTTTAACAAATCCGACAGCAGATATTTTTGAGCAGAGAATTGCAGCACTGGAAGGTGGTGTCGCAGCACTTGCAGTAGCATCCGGTGCAGCAGCAATTTCTTATACATTGAAGACATTGGCACAGAATGGTGACCACATTGTATCAGCAAGTAATATTTATGGTGGTACCTACAATTATCTGGAGCATACACTTCCTCAGGATGGCGTGCAGACTACATTTGTAGATATTGCAAATTTTGATGAGGTTGAGGCAGCAATTCAGGACAACACCAAAGCGGTTTTCATTGAGACATTAGGAAATCCAAATTCAGATGTTGTTGATATTGAGGGCATTGCAAAGATCGCACATGCACACAAGATTCCACTTGTCATTGATAATACATTTGGAACACCATATCTGATCCGTCCGATTGAGTATGGTGCAGACATTGTTGTACATTCTGCAACAAAATTTATTGGTGGACATGGAACTACGATTGGTGGTGTCATTGTTGATAGCGGTAAGTTTGACTGGGAAGCATCCGGCAAATTTGCATCTTTGACAGAGCCAAACCCAAGTTACCATGGAATCAGCTTTACAAAAGCAGTTGGCCCGGCAGCATTTGTTACAAAAATCCGTGCTATCTTGCTTCGTGATACAGGCGCAACACTTTCCCCATTTCATGCATTCATTTTCCTACAGGGATTAGAGACATTATCTCTTCGTGTTGAGCGTCACGTGGAAAATGCATTGAAAGTTGTGGAATATTTGAACAATCATCCACAGGTAGAGCGCGTACATCATCCATCTGTAACGGATGATCCGGAGCAGCAGAGATTATACAAGAAGTACTTCCCGAATGGTGGCGGTTCCATTTTCACCTTCGAGATTAAGGGTGATGATCGCACAGCGAAAGACTTTATTGATAACTTGGAGATTTTCTCTTTGCTGGCAAATGTAGCAGACGTGAAGTCCTTAGTAATTCATCCGGCAAGTACTACACATTCACAGATGACGGTAGAGGAGTTAGAGGAAGTAGGTATTTATAAAAATACGATTCGTCTTTCTATCGGTACCGAGCATATTGATGATATCATTCAGGATTTGGATGAGGCGTTTAAGGCTGTAAAATGATAGTAAATATACCGCATAATAAGTATTATGGGACATCGTAACATAAATGGGTATGGGAAGTTTGAGTAAGCAATTAAAAAATAATGATCACTAATAACATTTTTAATATAAGGAGGACACTAACATGGCAAAGATTTATGAAAGCGTTACAGAATTGATCGGAGGAACACCGATCTTGAATGCAAAGAATTTTGCAAAACAGGCAGGAGCTAATGCAACTCTTTTGGCAAAATTAGAGTATTTTAATCCGGCAGGAAGTGTTAAGGATCGTATCGCTAAAGCGATGATCGATGAAGCAGAGAAAAGCGGCAAATTAAAAGAAGGTTCTGTTATTATCGAGCCAACCAGCGGAAATACAGGAATCGGTTTGGCATCTATAGCAGCAGCGAAAGGCTACCGTATTATTTTGACAATGCCTGAGACAATGAGTGTAGAGCGTCGTAATTTGTTAAAAGCATATGGTGCTGAGCTTGTCTTAACAGAAGGCGCTAAGGGTATGAAGGGTGCTATTGCCAAAGCAGAAGAGCTGGCAAAAGAAATCGAAGGCGCATTCATCCCAAGTCAGTTTGAAAATCCAGCTAATCCGGCTGCACATCGTGCAACAACAGGACCGGAGATTTGGAAAGACACTGACGGAAAAGTTGATATCTTCGTTGCCGGTGTAGGTACCGGTGGAACAGTTACAGGTATCGGCGAGTACTTAAAAGAGCAGAATCCGGATATCAAGGTTGTAGCAGTAGAGCCGGCAACGTCTCCGGTTCTTTCTAAGGGAGAAGCAGGACCTCATAAGATTCAGGGAATCGGTGCAGGTTTCGTGCCGGATACATTGAATACTAAGATTTACGATGAAGTGCTTCCGATTGAGAATGAAGATGCATTTGCAGCAGGAAGAGCATTTGCTAAGGCGGAAGGTGTATTGGTAGGAATTTCTTCCGGTGCAGCATTGCATGCAGCAACTATTTTAGCCAATCGTCCGGAAAATGCAGGCAAGAACATTGTCGTATTATTACCGGATACAGGTGACAGATATTTGTCAACTGCACTTTTTGCAGACTAATCAGAGATTTGAAGCAAGTTAAACTTCTTACAGTTGGTAATTTTTAATATAATTTTGAATGAGAGGCGGCAAAGTGTTGGCAATGAGATGTAGGTTACGCCGGTTGCTTTGCCGACCTTAATAAAAGATAGCAGACAATTAATAATAAAACCTAAAGATGAATAATTGTAAATAAAAAACCTAAGAGAAAAAGATTAAAACATACATAAGGGAAATGGTGTACCTAAAAAGCTTGTGATTAACAAAAAACTTCGCAAAGCAGACAAGAAATGGATCAAGAAACTGGCGAAGAAATGGAAAATAAAAGTTGTTGAGAAAAAATAAGCTAAGTCCTGCACTGTTACATGCAGCGGCATGCTGTCTAAATGAGAAATTTAATTCTTGACAAATACCCTACAGGGGTATATCTTAAGTGAAGATACCCCTGTAGGGTATTTTTTGCAGGAAATTTTTGGTTTCCTATGGTGTAGCTTGATATCGGCTATTTGTGCTGCAGACGTCACAAAGCAGCCTTGATCGCAGAGACGAACATATGCGAATAAAATCCGCATAGACAGGTAGCTTGCGATTTCTCTGACACGAAAGCGTTTGCGGAATGGAGAATAAATAATATGGCAGAAGAAAAACTTTGTCCATGTCACAAGACGAAGGTGCGAGATGATAAGGAGTATAAAGATCTGCTCAATCGTTTGAATCGTATCGAAGGACAGATTCGCGGCATTAAAGGCATGGTAGAACGGGATGCGTATTGCCCGGATATATTGATACAGGTAGCTGCAGCAAATGCCGCATTAAATAGTTTTAATAAAGTTTTATTGGCAAATCACATAAAAACCTGTGTTACAACGGATATTAAGGATGGGAAAGAGGAAACGGTGGATGAATTAGTAAAAGTCCTGCAAAAATTAATGAAGTAGCCGCAGGACAATCTATTCATGACAGGTAACTGTCAACGAAAGCTGATTTATTCATGACAGGTAACTGTCAACGAAAGCTGATTTATTCATGACAGGTAACTGTCAACGAAAGCTGATCTATTTATGACAGGTAACCGTCAACGAAAGCTGAGTTATAAAATTCACAGAAAGGAAGGTTCAAATGCAGCAGTATATTGTAACAGGAATGAGCTGTGCGGCGTGTAGTGCCAGGGTGGAAAAAGCAGTGAATGCAGTGCCGGGAGTGACATCTTGCTCGGTCAGCCTGCTTACAAATTCGATGGGTGTGGAAGGAAATGCAGCCGAAGACACTATTATTGAAGCCGTACAAAATGCCGGATATGGAGCCAAAATAAAGGGTGCAGGCGTGCAATCCGGGAATGCGCAGAATCAGGGAGCACTCGAAGAGGAACTTGTCGATCACACCACGCCGCTTTTGCGAAAGCGCTTGCTGTGGTCGGTCTGCTTTTTGCTAGTACTTATGTATTTTTCTATGGGGCATATGATGTGGAATTGGCCGGTGCCGAAATGGATGGCAGGGAATCATGTGGCGATGGGATTGACACAAATGCTTCTCACGATCATTATTATGGTGATCAATCAGCATTTCTTCATTAGTGGGTTTAAGAGTTTGTGGCATCGGGCACCTAATATGGATACGCTCGTAGCATTAGGTGCGACAGCGGCATTTGGATATAGCACATATGCATTGTTTGCCATGACGGATGCTGTGATGCGTGGCGCGGACAAGCAGGTTATGGCGTATATGCACGACTTTTATTTTGAGTCTGCGGCGATGATCTTGACATTGATCACAGTCGGCAAAATGTTAGAGGCGCGCTCGAAGGGAAAGACAACGGATGCGCTCAAGGGTTTGCTTGGACTTGCACCAAAGACTGCCGTCGTTGTACGAGATGGCGCCGAAGTGACAGTGGATATTGCCAGTGTACAAAAAGACGATATCTTTGTGGTCAGACCCGGAGAAACGATACCGGTGGATGGCATCGTGCTGGATGGCAATAGTGCGGTGGATGAATCGGCACTTACAGGAGAGAGCGTTCCGGTGGACAAGCAAAAGGATGACCCGGTATCAGCAGCAACGATCAACCAGTCTGGTTTCTTGAAATGCAGGGCAACACGTGTCGGTGAGGATACGACATTGTCACAGATTATTCAAATGGTTAGCGATGCAGCAGCAACGAAAGCGCCGATTGCCAAGATCGCTGATAAAGTATCCGGAGTATTTGTGCCAACAGTCATTGTTATTGCACTTGTGACAATGATTGTTTGGCTGCTTACCGGTGCGAGCATCGGTTTTGCATTAGCCAGAGGCATTTCCGTGCTGGTTATCAGCTGTCCGTGTGCATTAGGGTTAGCAACGCCGGTAGCGATCATGGTGGGTAACGGTGTTGGTGCAAAACATGGAATACTGTTTAAGACAGCCGTTTCGCTGGAAGAGACCGGTAAGATGGATGTTGTATGTCTCGACAAGACCGGAACGATTACAAAAGGCGAACCGCAGGTTACAGATGTGATTCCGGTGGATGGTGTTACAGCAGAAGAATTGTTGTTGTATGCATATTCTCTGGAGCAGAAGAGTGAGCATCCGCTTGCTAAGGCAGTCCTAAAATACGGACAGGAGCATGCGGTAAATGCGATAGAACCAAAAGAATTCATGGCATTGCCGGGAAATGGATTGTCAGCAATGTGCGATGGCGCAAAGATAATGGGAGGCAGTCGAAAGTTTATTGAGCAGACGATTTCACTCGAGAAAGTGTATAGCGATCGAATCGATTCACAGAATAAGAAATTCGATCGGCCGACAGAGCAGGAAAAGTCAATTGTGCCAGCTTCTGGTCGGTTGACAGAGCAGGAAAAGTCAATTGCGCCAGCCTCTGGTCGGTCGACAGAGCAGAAAGAACTGATCACACTGGTATCTGACCGCTTGGCGGGTCAGGGTAAGACACCACTCTTTTTTGCAAAAGATGGCAAATTGCTTGGTATTATCGCAGTTGCGGATGTGATCAAGGAAGACAGTCTTTCTGCTATTAAAGAGATGCAGGGTATGGGACTGCGGGTCGTTATGCTGACCGGTGATAATGAACGCACTGCGAAAGCAATTGGTGATCAGGTCGGCGTAGATGAGGTGATCGCCGGAGTGCTTCCGGATGGCAAAGAAGCGGTTGTCAGACGCCTGCAGCAATATGGTAAGGTTGCCATGGTTGGAGATGGCATTAACGATGCACCGGCTCTGACCAGAGCTGATATGGGTATTGCGATCGGCGCCGGAACAGACGTTGCCATTGATGCAGCAGATGTGGTTTTGATGCAGAGCAGACTTTGCGATGTGCCTGCGGCAATTCGCTTGAGCAGAGCAACGCTGCGCAATATTCACGAAAATCTGTTTTGGGCATTTTTCTATAATGTGATCGGTATTCCGCTGGCGGCGGGAGTATGGATCCCGTTGTTTGGCTGGGAGTTAAATCCTATGTTTGGTGCTGCAGCAATGAGTCTGTCCAGTTTTTGCGTGGTATCCAATGCATTGCGACTCAATCTCTGCAAAATATATGATGCCCATAAAGATAAAAAAAGAGCTGGAAATTCACAAATCCAGTCCAAAATAGTATATAATGAGGAGGAAACAACGATGACGAAAACAATGAAAATTAACGGAATGATGTGTGGACACTGCGAGGCAACAGTGAAGAAAGCATTGGAGAGTTTGGATCAGGTAACAGAGGCTGTGGTAAGCCACGAGGCAGGGACAGCAGTTGTTACGTTATCTGCAGATATCGCAGATGATGTATTGAAGCAGACGGTAGAAGCGAAAGATTACGAAGTGACATCCATTGAGTAATAGAGCATAAGCCAATGTTGATATGGATCCCGGAGTGTACGTTTTTGTGGACAGGAAAGCATTCTCCGGGATTTTTTGTTTTAAAAAGTGAGCTTTTACTTTGCAAAATAAAAATACCTTGTGAGAAGGAAATTGCTGTACTATTACTATTTTATAAGGAGGAGAAATGCAGGCATTTATTACAAAACATAGGAAGGGGATCAAACGAATGTTGATCGGATGTGGGATTGTTATCATACTTAGTGCAGCCGTTATATTTGGCATGGATGCGTATGTGGTGCATTACGCCAAAGGTTATGTATATGAGACGGGGCAGGAAAACAGTATGCCAAAAGCCGACTGCATATTGGTATTAGGGGCAGGCATGAAGCCCAATGGGGAGCCAAGCTTAATGCTTCGTGATCGTTTAAATCGTGCGATCGAATTATACCGTGCGGGGGTATCGGATCGTTTCCTGTTGACCGGGGATCATGGCAGGAAAGGCTATAATGAAGTACAGGGAATGAAAGACTATATTATGGCGAATCTGGATGTCCCGGAGGATAAGATCTTTATGGATCATGCAGGCTTTTCAACGTATGAATCCATGTATCGTGCCAGAGATATTTTTGAGGTACATAATCCGGTTGTTGTCACGCAAAAGTATCACGCATATCGCGCGGTGTACGCTGCACGTAAATTGGGACTGGATGCTTATGCCGCACCGAATAAACGGATGAAATACCGTAATATCTGGATCTGCAAATTGCGCGAAGTGGCTGCGAGAGATAAGGAAGTGGTCAATCTGTGGATACAGCCAAAGCCGACTTATTTAGGAGATAAGATTCCGATCAGCGGAAGTGGACTGGCAACGAAAGATACACGCACTGACAAAACAGAAAGGGAAAGGTAATGACAATGAAAAAAAGCAAAAAAGTATGGAGATTGTTACTGGTATTGAGTCTGGTGATTGGCATGGCGGCAGGAGGTGTGCAATCGCAGGCATATAGCGTTCCATCCAATATGAAATGGTGGACGAAAGATCGTTTCGGTATGTTTATTCACTTTGGAGCGTATTCCTATTATGGACACGGGGAATGGGCGATGCAGATCGAGGGGATTTCGAAGCAGAAATACCAGCAGACGGTAGCCGCAAAGTTCAATCCAACCAAGTTTAATGCCAATGAAATTGTGAAATATGCAAAGCTTGCCGGTATGAAATACATCGTGATCACAGCCAAACATCATGAGGGAATGGCAATGTGGGATACGAATGTTGCCAGCTTTAAGGATTATACCGGTAAGACGATGTTTAGTCTGCAGCAGTATACACCATTTGGCAAAACCGGCCGTGATGTGCTGATGGAGTTAAAAACAGCCTGTGATAAGGCAGGGATCAAGTTTGGCTTGTATTACTCGATCATAGATTGGAACCATTCGTCGCAGACGATCAACGGTGATTTTACGAAGATGAAGTCAATGGCTGCACGCACAGCATACATCCGCGACATGAAGGCTCAGTTAAAAGAGTTAGTAGACCGTTATAATCCGGCAATTATGTGGTTTGACGGAGACTGGACTTATAGCAGCAAGGCGCCGACACTGGCAAAATGGTGGACGAAAGCAGATGGAAAAGATCTGTATAAATATGTAAAATCTTTGAAATCTTCTATATTAGTAAACGAGCGTGTCTGCCGTGGATTTAAGCTGGGTGATTTTGAGTGCCCGGAGAGAAGTATTCCGGAGAAAGCACCATCAAGACCATGGGAGACTTGTCAGTCCATGAACGATGCGTGGGGCTATAAAAAGGATTTGGAGAATTCATATCGAAGCTATAAATATTTAATCCGGGAATTGGTCGATGTTGCTTCTAAGAGTGGTAATTATCTGTTAAATATCGGACCGAAGGGTGACGGTACTATGACAGCGGGAAGTAAGAAAGCACTGCGTGGCATTGGTAACTGGATGAAGAAAAACGGCAGCAGTATTTATGCTACCTCCGGTAATCCGTTTGGTAAGGTCCCATCTTGGGGAACATATACCAAGAAAGGTAAAAATGTCTATGTACATGTGACGAAATGGCCTAAAAATAAAAAGCTGACCGTGCGCAAGTACAAAAATAAAAAGCTCAAAAAAGTCTATTTGCTGGAATCCGGTAAAAAGATTTCCTGCAAAGGCAATAAAAAAGGAAAGACGAAGGTGACCTTAAAGGTAACGAAGAAAGTACCTAATAAAAAAGATACTGTCATTGTGATGCAGTATAAATAGGTGTCCGTATAATGGTACAGCAAGACGGGCAGGCGTTTAGCGCATGAGATGTAGAGAAAATGATTCACTAGAAGATTAAGAGAAAGGAAGAAAATATGGAGATCGCACAATATATACAAGAAGGAAAAGCAGTGCTCGGCATAGAGTTTGGTTCGACGCGTATCAAGGCTGTGCTGATCGGAGAACAAGGAGAACCACTTGCATCCGGCAGCCACAACTGGGAGAATCGCTTAGAGGATGGTGTGTGGACATACCATGAGGAGGATATCTGGAATGGTTTGGCCGACTGTTATCGTTCCTTGGCAGAACAGGTGCAGCAAAAATATCAGGTAACAATCACCAAACTTGCAGCAATTGGTTTTTCGGCGATGATGCATGGATATTTGGCGTTCGATGCGAAAGGAGACTTCTTGGTTCCATTCCGTACTTGGCGCAATACGATGACAGAAGAGGCGGCAGAGCAGTTGACGGAACGGTTTACGTTTAATATTCCGCAGAGATGGAGTATTGCGCATTTATATCAGGCAATTTTGAACGAGGAACCACATTTATCGAAGCTTTCTTATTTTACGACATTGGCGGGCTATGTACATTGGAAGCTCACAGACGAAAAAGTACTCGGCGTGGGCGATGCATCGGGAATGTTCCCGATCGACAGCGAGACGGGAGACTACGATAGTAAGATGCTGGCACAGTTTGATGAGATGATTGCCGATCGTGGATACTCGTGGAATATAAAGGATATTTTGCCAAAGGTCTTGTCGGCAGGAGAGGAAGCCGGAGTGCTGACCGAGAGGGGAGCCGCGTTATTGGATCCGACCGGTTCTTTACTGGCGGGGATTCCGTTATGCCCGCCGGAAGGAGATGCCGGAACCGGGATGGTCGCAACAGATAGTGTAGGTGTCCGCACCGGAAATGTATCTGCCGGAACATCAATTTTTGCGATGGTTGTACTTGAACAGGCATTAAAACAGGTGCATACGGAAATTGATATGGTCACAACACCTTCCGGTGAGCCGGTGGCGATGGTACATTGTAACAATTGCACCTCGGACATCAATGCATGGGTCAACTTGTTCGGTGAATTTGCGGATTACATGGGCTTTTCGGTAGACACAGGAACACTGTTTACAAAATTGTTCCAAAAAGCAGAGGAGGGAGCGGCCGATTGCGGCGGTCTTCTTTCGTATAATTATTTTTCCGGAGAAGGTGTGACTGCATTAGATGCCGGAAGACCACTCTTTGTGCGTAAGCCGGATGCGGCATTTAACCTTGCTAATTTTATGCGTACACATTTATATAGTGCGCTGGCAACCTTGAAGATCGGATTGGATATTTTGCAGCAGGAGCAGGTTCAAGTTGACAAAATGTATGGACATGGCGGCTTCTTTACGACCAAGGGCGTCGGACAGCGGATTACTGCAGCAGCAATGAATGCACCGGTTTCAGTGATGGAGACAGCCGGTGAGGGCGGTGCCTGGGGTATTGCGCTGCTTGCAGATTTTATGGTTCATAAGCAGGAGGGACAGTCGCTGGCACAGTATTTGGAAGATTATGTATTTGCCGGCAATGAAGGGACAACAATAGCCCCTGATCCGGAGATCGTGCAGGGATTTGAACAATTTATGGAATCATATCGTGGGGGCTTGCAGATTGAAGAAACTTCGTTAGCTTGGTAAGCAGATATTTTCGAATGGAGGACACTATGTTAGAAGAGTTAAAGAAAAAGGTATATGAAGCAAATATGGAACTGCCGCGCAGAGGATTGATCACGTATACTTGGGGAAATGTAAGCGGGATTGATAGAGATACCGGATATTTTGTGATCAAACCCAGTGGCGTAGATTATGATAAGCTGCGTCCGGAAGATATGGTGGTCATGGATCTGGAAGGAAACCGTATCGAGGGAACGCTTAACCCATCATCGGACACGCCAACGCATTTGGAATTGTACAAAAAATATCCGGAAATCGGAGGCGTTGTGCATACACATTCGCCGGAGGCAACTTCATGGGCGCAGGCAGGACGTGACATTCCGTTATATGGAACAACACATGCCGACTATTTTTATGGTCCGATTCCTTGTGCGCGAAGTCTGACACCGGAAGAGATTGGTGGAGAGTATGAGCGTAATACCGGACTTGTTATTATTGAGACATTTGAGCAGAGAGGACTGAATCCAATGCATACGCCGGGCGTACTCTGCACAAACCACGGACCGTTTACCTGGGGCAAGGATGCTGCTGAAGCAGTGCATAATGCGGTTGTGCTGGAGGAGGTTGCGCGCATGGCGATCCGAACAGAATTACTCAACCCTCAGGTACAGCCGGCACCGGATAGTATTCGTGACAAGCATTTTTTTAGAAAACATGGAGAAAATGCATACTATGGTCAATAGTATGATGTGAGGGGGGATCGCTGTGGAATTTGCATTGAAACAGGGGCGGGTGCTGGTGCTTGATGCAGCGGAAGCGAAGGAACGCTGGGAGAGTGCCAGCTTTTGGAATGAAATGGAATATATGCTGCAGTCTAACCGTATGCATTTTTCGAAAGCTGTAGTTCTTGCGGACGCTGTGGTGGGCGAAATTATGTGGCATCCGGAAGAAGCATATGACGGCAGGGCGGTCAGTATTATTTACTATCTTGACCGCAGCGAACTGGTTTTGATCGGACAAAAGACCAGACATGATCACTGGGAAAAACAGCTTCGCTCGCTGATCAGCGATGAAGATGATCTGTCGCCTGTACGTTTTTTTATCCGCCTTTTGGATGAATTATTAAAAGATGATATCAAACATTTGCAGAGGATCGAAGCAGGCTGCTTCCAGATGGAAGAGGAGATCCAGTCAGGGGAGAAGACGGATCCGACCGGATTAATGGCCAAATATCGCAAAATATTACTCAACAAGAGCTTTCAATATCAACAGATGATGGATATGAGCGATACACTTGTCGAAAATGTCAATGATTTCTTTGATGAGAAAGAGGTGATCTGTTTTCAGACATATGGACAAAAGGTAGAGCGGTTATACAATCGCTCTAAAATGCTTCGGGAATATATGCTGCAAATACGAGAATTACAGCAGCAGCGCTTGGATGAAGAACAAAATAGGATCATGCGTATCCTGACGATCGTCACGGCTATTTTTTCGCCGTTGACACTTGTGGCAGGGTGGTATGGTATGAATTTTGTTGGAATGCCGGAGCTTAAAAGTCATTACGGTTATCCTGTTGTGGCAATCGTGTGTGGTATCATCATTCTTCTTGAATTTATTTATTTCAAACACAAAAAAATGTTGTAAGAAGTAATGAATCCCCCTTAGGCAGATAAGGTAGATAACCAAAAGTCTGCTCAAGGGGGATTTAATTTGTGTTGATCCATTATTTTGAATAGGAAATTGCTGCTATGTAGCGTGACATCGCCAAGCAAGAATTGCTTTTAATTTGCTGCCTGTGCAATATTCATAGCGTGTGCTGCAACACGTTCCAGATCCATCAAAAGTTCTACGAACATCATACCCTGTTGTGAATTACATTTTCCCTTATTCATACGGACAATATGCTTTTCCTTCATGTCCTCGATCATGCGGTTTACATCTCGTTTCAAGGCATATACATGTGCGTATTTATCCTGATCCGGTGATACCATTTGGGCGTAAGCTTCTTTGTAAATACGTTCAATAATATCCACCAACCCACGGAGTTCTTCCATGGCGGTTTTACTGAAACGCTCCTTATTCTTGTGCATACGAATACTATATTGTGCCATATTTTCTGCATGGTCACCGATTCGCTCTAAATCATTGATCACATGGAATAGATTACCAACGTGCTTAGCCTGCTCTGGTGTCAGATCTGCAAAAGAACTCATGCGGATCAGTGCATCGGTAATTTTCTTATTTAAGAAATCGATCGTTTCTTCCGTCTGGTTGAAATCCTCCTCGTCTTTCAAACGATTATCAAAATAATTCTCGGTAGCGAGACGAAGGTTGGTTTGCACCAGTTCTTCCATACGATTGGTCTCCGCATCGATCTGACCGATCATTGCAGTAGAAGTCGTATGCGTTGTTTCGCTGATAAACTCTAATTTTGCCATATTTGGCTCTTCGTCGGAGCCGCGAATGATCTTCTTAGACAAAGCGGCGATGAGATTTGAGAATGGGAACAGCACGATCAGTGATACTAAGTTAAAGATCGTGTTCGCATTTGCAATACGGCGGCTCGGATCTCCGGAAGTCATCGACAACCAGTCGAGAACCGGAAGGAATGTAGTGGCTAACATAAAGATCAGCATACCACAGGTTTCAAAAATAGCAACGATGGCAGCAACGCGTTTGGCATCCTTTTTGCCACCAATAGAAGCTAAGATCGGAGCGATACTTGCACCGATATTCATACCAAGCATTACATAAAAGGCCGGGCGGAATCCAATGACACCGCTTACCGCCATGATCTGCAGCACACCGACGGAGGCAGAGGCACTTTGGATAATTACGGTGAAAATCACGCCGACCAGTACACCGAGCAGAGGATTGGAAAGATTTGCCACAATATTAATAAACCATTCTTCCTGTGCCATTGGTCTCATTGCGGTGCTCATGGTGGACAATCCGACAAAGAGGATACCAAGACTTGCGACAACCTGTCCGAAGCTTTTGATGTTGTTGGATTTAGCAAACATCAAGAAAGCAACACCCACAAAGGCAATAACCGGAGCATATTTTGAAATATAATTGGTTGCAAGAAGCTGTCCGGTGATCGTTGTACCGAGCTTCGCACCCATGATGATTCCAACAGAGCGCTCTAACTGCATCATTCCGGCATTTACAAATCCGACGGTCATGACACACATGGCATTGGAGCTTTGGATCAGTGCGGTCAGACCGGCACCCAGCAACACAGCCATAATACGTTTTTCCGTTAATTTTTCCAAAATAGTTTTCATATAATCGCCGGCAAGTTTCTTCAAACCGTCGCTCATGAAAGTCATTCCAAAGATGAAGAGCGCAAGCCCTCCAAGAAGATTGATCACGTGTTCTGAAGTCATTCGTTTTCTCCTTATCAATCACTAAATGGTGTTATTTGCATAAAAATCACAGCACATATCGACGAAAAGCTTTGTAAAATCTAGGCAAATAATGAGATAAACAGTAGCATTTTACGTAAAATCCGCGTAAAGCCAAATATAATTATATAGCGTGTTTCTATGAAAAGCAATCATTTTTATATCATTGATCTATAGGAAATCGATGCATATTCCTCCGCAACCAATATGGGAAGTTAAAGTAAGGTATAGTTGATAAACGAGATGGGAAATGCTATAGTTAGGATTAATGTAAAAACAATTGGAGTAAGGAGGATTAGTGTATGCAGACAGCACTTTTAAGTTATTTTCCGGGGATGTATTACTATATGGATCCGACATATGTTCTTGTTATTATTGGTGCGGTAATATGTATGCTGGCATCTGCCAACGTCAGCCGGACATTTAATAAGTACAGTCGATATCATAGCAAACGTGGTCTGACAGGGGCGCAGACAGCAGAAATGATCTTGCGAAGTGCAGGGATTACCGATGTACGAATCGAACATATCAGCGGACAGTTGACTGATCATTATGATCCACGTGCGAAGGTGGTGCGATTGTCAGATAGTGTATATGGTGCATCATCGATTGCCGCCGTTGGAGTGGCAGCGCACGAATGTGGACATGTCATTCAACATCATGTTGGTTATGTTCCGATACAGATACGCAGTGCCATTGTTCCGGTGGTCAATATTGGTTCTAAATTGTCGTGGCCGGTGATCATTGTTGGATTGCTGATCGGGCATACCAATTTGATCTATCTTGGTATTATATTGTTTGCGTTGACATTGTTGTTTCAGATTGTCACCCTTCCGGTAGAGTTTAATGCGTCGGGCAGAGCACTTCGTATTTTAAATGATAGCGGAATGTTATATGAAGATGAGGTGAGAGGGGCGAGACGTGTACTTTCAGCGGCAGCAATGACCTATATAACGGCAACGGTATCCACCTTATTACAGCTGCTTCGACTGGTGTTACTGTTTGGAAGAAGAGATAACGATTAAATCAAACATACACACTTCATACATTTTGAAGTTGTTTATTAAAACTACCGTCAGAGAAAGGAATGACAGATTACGATGGAATTATGGGATATTTACGATAAGGACAAGAAGCCAACCGGGCGAACCATGAAAAGAAATGATTGGTGCTTGAAAGAAGGGGAGTATCATTTGTCGGTACTCGGTGTTATTCAGAGACAGGATGGAAAATATTTGATCACAAAGCGTGCGGCTGACAAGGCTTGGGCACCCGGCTGGTGGGAAGTATCCGGTGGAGCGGCTATTGCCGGGGAGACATCGGAAGAGGCCGTGAAACGTGAAATCTTAGAAGAAACCGGACTGGATGTAACGAATGCAGAAGGCGGCTTCCTGTTTTCGTATCACCGTGAGAATCCGGGAGAAGGTGATAACTATTTTGTAGATGTCTATAAATATCATATGGATTTTACAGAGGAAGATATCAAATTGCAGACGGAAGAGACGAATGCATTTCAGATAGCGGATGCAGCACAGTTATCAGAATACGATAAGCAGGGGATTTTTTTGCATTATCAAAGTATTAAGCAGGCGTTGCAATAGTGACAGTGTATGATGCCGGGTGGGAGAATCATTCGCAGATATGTTCTGATATTATTTTTTGGTATGGTAAGTTCAAGTTTGATGTGCGAAGTTTGCGTTTTTGAATCTAAATGCTTTACAAAATCAAAATAAACTCCACAAACTATTAATATTATTAGGAGAATATACGGAAAAAATTAATAATATTAAAAAATAAAATATTGCAAAATAAAATGAACCTTTTGGGCTTCTAAACAGTCATATAAGTAGAACCGATCAAAAGGTGATCACTGGAGATGGTGAAACCTTGTGCCTATGGTGCACCTCTGGCACAGGGAGGTAATGCACTGGAAGTGTGCGCAGAAAGGAAGGAAAAATTTGAGGCGTAGTTTGACTTCTAGGCAATTTGAACAATTTGTTGCAACAGAAAGAGGCATGCTGGTACGGCTCGCAATGAATATACTGCATCATCCGGAGGATGCAGATGATGCGGTGGCAGAAGCGTTATGCAAAGCGTGGGAACGCAGGGAACAGCTTCGATCACCGGATAAAATGCGGTCGTGGGTAGCAAAGATTACAGTCAATACAGCGTTATCTATGATTCAAAAAAGAAAACGGGAAGAATTGGTGGAATCTATGGATGACTATCCGACGAACGAAGCGTCGGGTTATCCGCATAGCGGAATTTGGCATGAGATAGAAAGTCTGGCAGAGCAGGATCGTACATTGGTATATTTGTATTACATATATGGCTTTTCGCAAAAAGAGATAAGCGCAATCTTAAACATACCAACAGGTACGGTAAAATCAAGACTCTATGCAGTGCGACAAAAATTAAAAAATTGCAGGTAAATAATGGACTATGGAAGGAAGTAAATACAATGAGAAGTAGATTGGATCGAGAAATCAGCCGACGACTGCTGCAGGAAGTTCCAACTGAACCAACGGTGAAAAACAGTAGAATAGATCAACTGTTATGCCGGGTGCGTGCGGAGGATGTGCAGGATGACGGCAAAGTGGTGCGTGCATTCTCCTATCGAACGGCAGTCGCAGCGGTTGGCGCAGCCATTATGTTGACGATGGGTACATATGCTGCTGTGGATAAATATCATGAACATTTACAATCAATGTCTCAAGAGGAACAGAAGCAGTTAAACCATATGACACAGGCACAACGCGAAGATGCAGATCACTATTCACGCAAGTTATCTTCTCAGGAGCAGAAGCGCAAGGAACTGCTGCAGAAGGAATATAAAAAGGGAACATTGCCGGAGACGAAGCTGAAGGAAGTAGATTCTCAGAAAGAAGTGAAAGCGAATGGAGGGAAAGAAGTCTTATACTGTCGTGCAAATAGTACCTTTTATCTGCCGAAGAGCGAATTGACCGATGAGCAGTTATTACAGATCATTGATTTTAATGAGCGGCGTGATTATGCGCTGGCAAAGCAGAATCAGGCAGACAGAGCGAGGGCTACACAAAGGCCGGTCGACGAAACGGCAAATAAGCTGACAGAGGATCAGGCGATTGAGGCTGCCAAGCAGTATGTCAGCAAAATATATGGAATTGATACAAATCGGGCGAGGACTGCTGTAGATGTGACGACCTATGAAGACAGCGAGGATGACGAATATAACATTGTTTTGAAAAAGAAGGGCTGGAAATATGAATATAGTGTTGCTGTAAAGATCAACAGCGGTGAAATAAATCAATCAGCTATATCTGAAGGAGATAAGTGGATTTCTGCTTCGGATGCAAGTTATCGAAAAGGGATAGAAAGAAAATATTTAAGAACAGTTCAACAGATGATGGATAAAATTGCGCCAAACCAATCAATAAAATCTATTTATGGCATATCACGGTTTGATAAGCAGAATCTTCTTCTGTATGGAGAAATTACCTATTATGTGAGGAGTGAAGATGGAGTTACTTATGTGATAAAGTATGCGCCGTCAGATAAGTGTTTAACAGGAGTATTTATGCATAAAGATTTTCATGAACTTTGGCAACAAATGAAAAGAGAAAAAAAACAGGATCAGAAGGAGGGGATAAATACAATAATAGAGAAGTGCTACTAAGCAGACAGTCAATCGCTAAGTAGGAGGATAACATGAAACAGTACAATAATAAGAAAAAAATGATGTTAATGGTACTTTGTGTTGCAATAGTGCTTGCAGGAAATATGCAGGCATCCGCTATGGTTATAGCAGATGACATATTTGTAGGTCACAATGCAACTGAAGTAAGTTCTGAACAAGTTGTTATGGCAGAAGGAGTTGTTATTTGCAATGAACTAGTTCCAACAGCTGCTGTTATGATGTATTCAAATCAGAATGGATCGGTAAAGGGAGATGGGGTACGTTTACGTGCCAAACCAAGCACTTCAGCAACGGTGTTAGAAAGCATGAGCATACACGAAAAGGTATGCGTTGACATGACGAAGAGTAAATCTAAAAACTACAAATGGTATTATCTTAAAAGAGTTAAAACGGGTACATGGGGTTGGGTAAAAGCAGAGTATATAAGACTTAAAACAACTTAAGTGAGGGCGCGACAGCTTACTGCTTTGCATCAGGCAGAACTACTGTCGAATGCAGAGATAGTATATAGGTATAACAGGGTGGAATCTACGAAAGAAAGGAGAT
>ERZ840517.700-NODE-700-length-42986-cov-5.926021_pt1 | contig 42986 bp, 30 predicted proteins | sample MGYA00519876_ERZ840517 | MGnify/ENA primary metagenome ERZ840517 (study PRJEB31850, sample SAMEA3708882) | human gut metagenome | biome: human gut; feature: human-associated habitat; material: faeces | place: China | collected 2014 ... | reverse complement strand
CCGTAATGTTTGGCAACGATCCCGATGGAGTACAGCGTCATGATTGCCTCCGCTGTCTTTGAACGAGCTCGCCTCTTCTTTTTCCAAGTTTAACGTTGCCATGGAACCCGTTATGGGAGATTTGGTAGATTTTTAGTCAACTAGTAAAACCCTGCCCCCGGAGCAATCCGGGGGTAAAATTTTTGTCCTCAGATGCACGCAGGCCCCGGAAGCCGAAGCGCCCGAGGCCTTTTACTTATGCGCCTAGCAGAGTAAGAACAGGATCAAGAAAATCAGGATTTTCAAGACCCGCCTTGCTATACTAGCGGAAGAAGATTTGTGTTCCATTTATCAATCTTCCTTTAAGCGGCTCGGTGCTACCAACACCTGAGCCGTTTTGCTACGGTTTTGTCCCGACGACTGGATGGCTACCGCAGCAAAACCACCCAATGCATGCCGAGTAATGGAACGAACCTCGGACAGACAATTTTCGAAATTCTACACAGTCCCCTAACCTTCCGACATACTATCGAGTCGCTTGGCAATGTCCTCCGACTTCGGACGATAGTAGCGCTGCAGCATTTTTAAATTTTTGTGCCCTGTTTGCCGAGCAAGGGACAGAAGGTCAAGACGCGGAACGCCCGTCTTCGGATCCGGACTCGCAGCCCACGTCGCAAAAGTCGCGCGACTGTCGTGGAAATTGAGTCCTTCTCGGATGACTCGACCGGCGGAATCGAGCTCCGGACCAAGCCCGCCAAAAACCTTAGCCCGCGGTTTAAGGAGTCCAAAATCCTTTCGGGCGGCGCTGTTTGGCTTAATTACGAGGTCGTACCGGCGAAGTGAGGTAATACCGCAAGAATTCGGCTGGTTTTGTTCTCTCAAACGGACGCTTTGCCGTGTAGGGCGAGGCGTCCGTGTACAATCGAAGAATCATTGACAAGACGAAGAGCCTGACGACTCCAGGGTGTCTTTGTCTGCACACTTGGGAGAATAGACCAATGAAGAAGTTTTTCACGAGCGTTGCCGTTTGCGCGGCGGCTGCCATTGCATTGACCGGTTGCGGTGACGATAAGGCGAAGGAACCCGCAAAGACGGCTTCGGCTGACACGACGATTACCGTGGGTGCTACCCCGGTTCCCCATGCCGACATTCTCAACTTCATCGCGCCCGAGATGAAAAAACAGGGCGTGACGCTCAAGGTGTTGGAATTCTCCGACTACGTCAAGCCCAATATGGCTCTGGCTGACAAGGAAATTGACGCAAACTTCTTCCAGCATAAGCCCTATCTGGACAGCTTTGCCAAAGAACGCGGCCTGAAGCTTTCTTCGCTCGTTGCCGTACACATCGAGCCGATGGGCGTGTACTCCAAGAAGTTTAAGGACGTCAAGAGTGTTCCCGATGGCGCCAAAATCGCCATTCCGAACGACCCGACCAACGGCGGCCGAGCGTTGCGTGTTCTGGCTGACGCCGGCATCTTTGGTCTGAAGGACGGCGTGGGTGTCAATGGTACTCCCGCTGACATTGTCAACAATGCCAAGAACGTGAAGATTCTTGAAATGGAAGCCGCCGTGTTGCCGCGCACGCTCGATGACGTTGATTACGCTGTCATCAATTCCAACTTTGCTCTGAGCGTGGGACTCAATCCCACCAAGGATTCGCTTTTTACTGAAGCCAAGGATTCGCCGTACGCCAACATTGTTGCGGTTCGTGCCGATGACAACCGCGAAGTTTTGCAGAAGCTGAAGTCCGCCATTACGTCTCCTGCCGTTCGCGACTTCATTCTTGAGAAGTACAAGGGCTCTGTGGTGCCGGCTTTCTAACAGGTTAAATACAGATCTTTAAAAAATTGAGAGGGAATTCTCTGAATTCCTTATCTCATAGGGCAAAAAGCGAACCTCCCGTTTCCGAATCTCCTTCAGGTGATCGAAAAAACGGGAGGTTTTTTATGCTGTTAGGGGTAGATAACAGTTTGTAAGTGAACTGTAATCAAGTTCTAGTCAACGCCCGTCACAACAGCAGGAGTCACTGGATTCGACTTTTTCTTTTCCGCCGAGCGGTTGCATGGAGCAGTCTGGGGAGATGCCGCGCGACTGAAGGTAACTGATACCCCATTCATAGATGCAACTCAGGATCGGCCGAAGACTTCTGCCGAGATCCGTGAGCGAATATTCCACCTTGGGCGGCACCACCGCGTATGCCTTGCGGGAAATCAGACCATCGTGCTCAAGTTCCTTAAGTTGTTGCGAGAGCATCTTGGCATTGGCTTGCGGCACGGCTTTCTGCAACTGAGAGAAACGTTTCGTGCCGTCAAAGAGATTCCAAAGAATGAAGGCCTTGTGCTTGCCGCCGATGAGCGCGAGCGTGGTGCGCACCGGGCAGTGCGCGGGTTCGGAAACGGGGTTGTCTTTGAAGGAGGGCATACGGAATTTCTATCAAGGTTACTTTTTAGAAAGTATATACCTTAAAGGTACCTTCTTCCCAAAAGAAAGTATTCGATTAGAATCATTCTCACCATGGGAAGGCGAGGCCTTCTTCGTCTAACAGAATTCAATTGCCCACAAGATGCAGAAACTTCACTTTGATGTCACGGGAATGAGCTGCGCGGCTTGCTCGGCGCGCGTGGAAAAAGCCGTCAAGGCGCTTGACGGCTGCTGCAACGTCACGGTCAACCTTCTCAAAAACGACATGACGCTGGAACTCGATGACGCCAAACTCTCGCAGGATGACGTAGTCAAGGCAGTGACGGCGGCCGGTTACGGCGCCAGCCTCCGGGATAACGACTCGAACCCCTCGGGCAAGGCCAAGACTCAAAAGAAAAACAACCAAGCAGCGGTCCTGCAGCAGGAATTGACGGCCACGCGCAAGCGCCTCTATTGGAGCCTCTTTTTCTGCGCGTTTCTGATGGTGATCACGATGCTGCCGATGGTTGGCATCACGTTCTCCTTTTTTGAGGGAGCACAAAAAGCGCCGGCCTTTGCCTTCACACAGCTCTTGCTGACGTTGCCGGTGCTGGTGCTCAACAAAAACTTTTTCACGCGTGGCTTCAAGGCGCTTGTGGGGCTCGCGCCCAACATGGATTCATTGGTCGCGCTGGGGGCGACGGCCTCAATGTTCTCGGGCATCGTGTCGCTCTACGTGATGTTATATGCGGCGGGCGCCGGTGATTGGAGCACTGTGAGCCACCACGCTCACAATCTCTACTTCGATTCTGCCGCGATGATTCTGACGCTTATCGGTTTGGGCAAGTATTTTGAAGCCCGAGCCAAAGCGAGAACCACGGACGCCGTCTCTCAGCTCGTGAGCCTTGTTCCTGATACCGCGCGTGTGATTCGCAACGGCGAAGAAACGGAGATTGCGGCTGATGACGTTGTTGTAGGCGATGTGCTTGTGATCAAAACCGGTGAGCGCATCGCAGTTGACGCAGTGGTCGTCGATGGCCACGCACAGGTCGACGAATCGGCACTTACAGGCGAAAGTCTGCCGGTGGAAAAAGAAATCGGCAGCAAGATCTCCGCAGCAACGTTGATGCATTCCGGTCACATTCACGCCAAAGCCACGCGCGTGGGGTCAGATACGACGCTTGCGCAAGTGATTGCTTTAGTCGACGAAGCCACATCGTCCAAAGCGCCGGTGGCCCGTCTGGCCGACAAAATCAGCGGTATCTTTGTACCTGTCGTGCTTGTCATCGCTTTGGTGACGGCCTTTGCGTGGATTGCCGTCGGGGCAAGCGTTGAGTTTGCACTGACACTTGCTGTGAGCGTTCTGGTGATTTCCTGCCCGTGTGCGTTGGGTCTTGCGACGCCCACTGCTGTGATGGTGGGAACAGGCCGTGCGGCTCGTCTTGGTATTCTTTTTAAGTCGGCCGAAGCGCTTGAAAAGTGTAGCGGCATCAATGCCGTGATTCTGGATAAGACCGGAACCGTCACCGAAGGTAAGCCTGTTGTCACCGACATTCGTGTCTTTGCCTCTCATCTGCGCGAGCGGGATCTTTTGAAACTGGCTGCTTCCGTTGAAGTCAAAAGCGAGCATCCCCTGGCTCAGGCGATTGTCCGATGCGCACGTGAAAACGAAACGGGACTTTATGAAGCGAAGGACTTCGGCCAGCAGCCGGGCAGCGTTTTTGCAAAGATCAAAGGCAAAAACTACTCCATTGGCAACCGTACGCTCGCACAAAACAATGTCGCTATCCTCAAGGAACTCGAAACTCTGTCCGAAGCAGGCAAGACGGCGCTGGTTATCTGTGAAGACGGCTTGCCTGTGGGGTTGGTTGCCTGCGCCGATACGATCAAAAGCGACAGCGCTGAGGCTATCCGCGCCTTTAAGGCGGTGGGGCTCCGTGTGATGATGCTTACGGGAGACAACGAACGTACGGCCAAAGCCATTGCACGAGCCGTCGGAATTGATGAGGTGGTGAGCGAAGTGCTCCCCGCCGACAAGGCCGCTGTTGTCAAACAAACGCAGCAGCAAGGAGTCCGCGTGCTGATGATCGGTGACGGCATCAACGATGCGCCCGCGCTTGCGACGGCTGATGTGGGTATGGCAATCGGTGCGGGGACTGATGTGGCGATCGAATGTGCCGACGTGGTGCTCGTCAACAGCAAACTGACCGACGCGGTGTCGGCTTATGAACTGTCGGGCGCGGTGCTTCGCAATATCAAGCAGAACCTTTTCTGGGCGTTCTTCTACAACGCTATTGGCATTCCCGTGGCTGCCGGCGTCTTCTTTACGACGCTCGGTTGGTCGCTCAACCCTATGATCGGTGCCGCGGCCATGAGCATGAGCTCCGTGTGTGTGGTAACCAACGCGTTGCGTTTGAGGCGCTTTAAGCCGACGAACAAGAATTCTTTATCATCTTTCTCAACCGTTGCTGCGGCCTACGCAGCCTACCAATTGCCTTTGGAGCAAAGGAGTAAAACCATGCAAAAAGTGATCTTGATCGAAGGCATGCACTGCCCGCACTGTTCAGGCGCCGTAACCAAGGCGCTCACAAAGCTTGCCGGCGTGACGAGTGTCGACGTGAGTCTTGAAAAGAAGTGCGCCGTAATCGAATGCGAAGAAACCGTTACCGACGACGTACTCAAGGCCACGATCACGGATCTCGACTTTGAAGTGAAAGACATCGAAACGAAATAACGGCGGTTTGATTTCCGTAGAAGTGACCTGAACGGACGACAGTCCCTCCAATGGCTGCCGTCCGTTTTTGCAACCAATTTACCTGAGACGGACGAAAGAGAACGCCCCAAATTGCATCGCAATCTGAGGCGTTCAACACACAGAAAGGCTCAAACAAATTAGCTGGCCCAGGTGAGGTAGCTGTAGATCGAGAAGACGCCCAGAAGAGCGGCTTCGGCCACGATCACCGGAATGAGGGTCTTGAAGAAGTCCGCTTTGAAGTAGTCAAGCGACACAATGAGACACACGTGCGTGGGCGTGATCATCTGTCCGCCGACGCCGAAAACGAGAGCGACGCCTACGAGATCCAGAGAACCCGCAGGAGCCAGAAGTGCCACGATCGGCATGACGATGGCAACGTGTCCCTGAGACATACCCGTTAAGACACCGATCAAGAAGCTCAGGCCTGCGATGATGACGGGAGTGGGCAGCGGAGCGGCCTTAAAGCTCTCGACAACTTGCCCAAGAACGCCCGTAACGTCCAGAAGTTGGATGAAAAAGAGGATGCAGGTGACGTCGCGCAGAAGTTTCCATTCAATGGCGCCGATGAAGATGTCTTTGATCGGGACGGCGCGGTTAGTGCCCATCAGAACAAAGACCATGGCCGCCGCCACAACGCCCATGGAGACGGCTGCACCGACGCCGCCGAAGACCATCAAAAGGAAAACGGCGGCCACAGGCAGAATCGAGAGCCAAAAGTCCAAGCGATTGCGTTGTAGGTCAAAGTCCGGGTCTTCTCCCATGTTCTGAGCGCGTAAGTCTTCGAACTTCATCGGACGCACGAACATCAGCCAGCCGATGGCAAACATCAGAGCCGTCACCCAAACAAGGTGAATAATCACGTCGCCCACGCCAACGCCCACAATCGAGCAGGCGAGAATCATTCCCGGAATGATGGGGCTGGAGAATTCAAAGATGTGACGGAACCAGAAGTTAATCGTTGCTTTCTGTTCTGCCGTGATCGTCATACCCTTGGAAGCGTTGTCGACAATCGGGGCTGAGAAGCGAGCGCCGCCCACGGAGGGCAATAATCCTAAGAAGGCCGGCATCACCGCCATCGTCACCTTGGTGGAGTGAATCAGGTGGTTGAGGTACTGCACCATGCCCTTGAGGCAGCCGCTCTTGCGAAGTTCGATTTCAAGGCACACCACGAAATAGAGAGCAAAGAGCAGGTCGTATGTGCGCTGCATGGTGAACATTTGCTTGGCGGCTTCACCGAGCAGAGGGATTTCCGGCTTGACGGCGACCCAGATGAGCAGGCCGCCCGCCAGAATGGCCGGACCGATGGGAACTTTCTTGCGAAGCGCCACGATGATAAGGAGCATCGCAAGGGCAAGAACGACAAAGATATTCATGTTCAAAAAAGCCCCGAAGGGCACCAAAAAGCAACAGTAAGGTCGATTGTACGCCTCGCCGGCAGGTTTCCGTACTGAGAGGCATTTCTATAGTGCGGCGCTTTAGTCGCTTATTGTGGGACTGTTAGCTGTATATGGACACAAAAAAGCCCGAGAAGGTTTCAGCTCTCGGGCGTTTGGCTGGACGACTGAATCTTAGAAGCGTGCGCGCTTGGTTGGCACCCCCGTTGCCAGACGCGTGGCGTCAAAGAAATCCTGTGAAAAAACGGGGGCGGCCTTGATGTTCATGGGATCATGAGGCAAACGCTCAGCCGGCTCGAACATGCCGTCAATGTTGACAGGTTCCGTGTCTGTCATCAGACCTTCGGGAACGAGCTTTACCTGTGCGCGGGCAAACGTTTCGACGAAAGAGCCGCGTTTGGCAACGTTCGAAAAAAGTGCCGCCGGCACTTCGCCCAACGCGCTTTCAGCAAAAGTTCGGTCAAAGATGCGAGCATGCGTGTTGGTGCTGAATAATCCCGCTGGAATCGAATGAAGCGACTTGCAACCCATGAAGGCTTCAGAGAAATCCTCGGCCTGAAGGTTGGCTGTAAAAAGCTGGCGGCTAACATGCGTTAATCCACTCAGGGCAAAAACGCCGGTGAAGGTTCTTGCGTAAATAAGCGGGAAAAAAAGTGATTCCGGGACTTCCGTTAAGGCGGTTAGTCCCGCAAAAGTACCCGATAGCGCAACAAGATGTGTATTGTGGGCAAAAAGCGACGACACAAGTTGCGTGAGCTGCCGAGGAGGCTTTGCGGGGTTCCAGATGTGGCCTGCCGTGCTTAGCATGCCGGTGGCGTCATCATGCAAAGCAGGGATCGGGGAAATTATGGCCGTTGTCTGTTCGGGCAAAATGATTGTTGCAGCAGGCATCGGGCCGCCGAAGTCAATCTCCAGGCGATGCGTGCCCGGCATCGGGTGATACTCTAGGACAGTGCTCGAGATAGGCTCACGATGGTGTTGCGAGGTTTGCCCGTCAAAAGATACCGTTACTTGATTGAGTGACGGGGCAATGGTGTTGCCGGCGGGAATGCGCAGCGTGACAAGACGGTCGCGTTTGCCGACGGTTACTTCTGCGACAAACTTGGTCATGCGAGAGTCTCCTTGCCGCGAGGGGTGTTTTCGGTTATTGGCTGAGCTGCAAAGCAGTCGTAGCGGGGCGAATGAGGCGAAGCCACGTAGCTGGCGGGGAGCGCTTTGAGGCTCTTGCAGAAGGCGAACATGCCGTCGGTACTCTTCAAATCGGGAAGCATTGAAACAATGCCGTCGGCAACATCCGTAAGTCGCACGCATCCGGCAAAAGCTTGTTCCAGATTGACGATGGAGGGATTGTTCGCGAAAAGATCTTCCGGAATGCTGCGCAGCTCCCGGCGATCTGCCGCCCAGCCGCAGAAATCGCCCAGCGTTTCGACGGTGCGGGGGTGAAAAGCCGGCAACGCATTATGTACGGCGGTGACGCTTCTGCCTAAACGGAAAGGTCGAACTTCTTCTCCGGCAGTGTGGTGAAGTTTCACGCGATAGATGCCGGGCTGAGGGTAGTTGTGCGACAAGGCGTCGGTGCTATTCCAGTCGATGAGTTCGGCGGAACCGTCGCCCCACTCAACGAATAAGTCTCCTTCGAGTTCAAGGTCGATGGGGTAAAACAACACGATCGGTTCGGATGACAGTGGCGAGGCGTGCCAGTCGAAATCGAAACTCGGATCGGCAAGATTGGCGTGAGGGCGAATCCAGCCGGCTTCCTGACGACGACCTTTGTCACACCATGCAAAAAGACGGGGGGCGGCACCAAGCATGAAGCCTTCCAGACATACCGGGAGGTTTTTCTTATCTCCGAAGGGATTGTCGACGTCTCGTAAGAACGGACAATGTGCAAAAGTCTCTTCGCACAGTGAAAGCGTCAGCGCGTGGCGCAGCAGGCCGTAGGGAATGCTTGTGAGCTTGCTTCGGGCAAAAGTGCGCGCGAGACTCTTAATCGATTTGCAGGGCGAGAAAAGCGACATGGGAACGGTCTTAAGCGACACGCCCATGAAGGCTTCGTCGAAAAATGCCAGATTTGGGTTGTTTGCCAGAAAATCTGAACAAAGGAAATTGAGCGGCGCCGAACCGGTTTCCGGATTAGGCGCAAAAAGCGGTGGCAGCGTGTCGGAAGGTTCGGGGCGTCCTTCGGGGTCGGTTTCCCCCATCGTGAGGGTGGGCAGCGCAGTTGAGACGCTTACCGTCTGGTAAGGCAGTCTTTTGAGCGGCATAAAACCCGAGGGAGTCGTCACCGTCACGGTCCGCTTGCCGTCTTCAGCGTATCGGTGCGTGCAGGAACTCGTGGCGAGAAAATCTTCGCCGGATACCATGCCCGCGACCGAATCTGACGACATGGTCACATCGGCGACCGAGATGTCGCCGTCGCCCCAGTCGATACGAATGTCTCCGATGTGCTCTGCAGCAAATTGCGGCACGGCGAAGAATTCGATTGTGATCACCTCATCTTTGGGACAAATGACGGTGAAGACAAAGGGTTGAGGCGAAGGGATGCGGGAAGCGGACATCGTTTTGTTCTATGGAATAACGCGCTGAATTGTACCGCAGCGGCTGTTCGGACAATGACAAACGCTGCGGCGGAGGTGATTACGGGCGTTTTTCGGGTGGGAGACTTTCCAAAAGTGCGTTGACGATTGTGCGGACGTTCTGAAGACGCGTTACTGCGTTTTCGCTGTTGACCGTCATCTTGAGCCGCGTCAAATTGCCGGGCAGTACTCGGAGATCGCGGCGTTTTTGCAGTAGTGCAAACATCACGGCCGGGTCAAACATCGTTTTTTGAGCAAACGTAAAGACAATAGCTTGTTCGGCTGCGTCAATCTTGCGAATGCCGATGGCCGCGCATTCGATACGCAGACGATGCACGGCAAGAAGCGTCTTGGCTGCGGGAACAGGACTGCCGAAACGGTCGGTGAGGTCATCGGTGCATTCACCGAGTTCTTCGAGCGTTTGAGCTGCAGCGAGCCGTTTATAAAGAGACAGGCGTGTACCGACATCCGGTACATAATCGTCGGGCAGAAGTGCGGGCAGATGCAGGTTAATTTCCGTGAGAGTCTCAAAAGGCGAGTCAAAGGTCGGCTCTTCACCACGGCGAAGCGAATCCACTGCGCGCTTTAACATCTGCGTGTAGAGTTCAAAGCCCACCTGGGCCATTTCTCCCGATTGTTTGTCGCCGAGAACTTCGCCCGCACCGCGAATTTCGAGGTCGTGCATGGAAAGATAAAAACCGCTGCCGAGTTCCTCAAGGTTCTGAATGGCCTCCAGGCGACGTTCCGCATTCTTGGTGATGGCGCCTTCGTCGGGGATGAGCAGATACGCATAGGCCTGATGGTGGCTGCGTCCTACTCGGCCCCGAAGCTGATGCAACTGCGCCAAGCCGAACTTATCGGCACGGTGCATGATGATGGTATTGGCAATCGGAATGTCAATGCCTGTTTCGATGATGGTTGTGCAGACAAGGACATTGAATTCACGCCGGTAGAACTCGCGCATGACGCGTTCAAGCTCTCGCTCGCTCATCTGGCCGTGGGCAATACCGATGCGTGCTTCCGGTATCAGCTCGGCGAGCATCTCGGCGCGGGCCTGAATGGTATCCACGTCGTTGTGAAGGAAATAGACCTGACCGCCGCGCTTGAGCTCGCGGATGACGGCCTCCCGAATCAAAGCTTTGGATTCGCGGCGCACGAAGGTCTTGATTGCCAGACGTTTTTGCGGTGCTGTGGCGATGACGGAAAAGTCACGTATACCCTCCAAACTCATTGCGAGCGTTCTCGGAATCGGTGTGGCGGTGAGCGTGAGTACGTCAACTTCGGCGCGCAGACTCTTTAGGCGTTCCTTTTGTCGAACGCCGAAACGATGTTCTTCGTCAATCACGACGAGCCCGAGACGCTTGAATCTGACAGATTCGCTCAAAAGCTTGTGCGTGCCGATGACGATGTCGACCGTACCGCTTTCGAGCCCCTCGATTGTTTGAGCGGTCTGTTTGCTGGTGCGAAAGCGCGATAGTTCGGCGACTTTCACGGGCCACGCGGCAAAGCGGTCCTTAAACGTTTGGGCGTGTTGCTCTGCCAACAGGGTTGTGGGACACAGGACGGCGACCTGCTTGCCGTTCATGACGGCAATGAAAGCCGCACGCAACGCCACCTCGGTTTTGCCGAAACCCACGTCGCCGCAAACAAGGCGATCCATGGGACGGCCCGAGTGCATATCGGAAATGACAGCCGCAATGGCCGCGGCCTGATCGGGCGTTTCTTCAAAAGCAAAGCCTTCGCAGAATGCCTGATAATCCGACGATTCTGTTTCAAATGCAAAGCCCTGCTTGGCTTCGCGCATGGCATAGAGGTGTAGGAGTTCGGCTGCGGTGTCTCGCACTTTTTGCGCGGCTTTTTTGCGTGCCTTTTCCCAGTCGCCGCGTCCGAGATTGTTGAGTGGCGCGTGCTCGCTGTCGGCTCCCGTGTAGCGACTGATGAGGTTGAGCTGTGAGACCGGCACGAAAAGTTTGGCGTCGTTTGCATAATCGATGCGAACGAATTCGGCGGGACCTTCTTCGGTGGAAATGGTTTCCAGACCGTGATAACGGCCTACGCCGTGGGCGGCGTGCACGACAGGGTCTCCTTCCCGCAGTTCGCTTACGTCGCGGATGATGGCTTCGACGTTGGTTGTGCGATTGTGGCCGCGGCGACGGATAATCGCTTTGGTGTTGTAGAGTTCGGACTCGGTGATGATGACCAAGCCGGGTTCTTCAAGCACGAAGCCGCCCGAAAGGGGCCCTACGGCAATGGCAAGCGGCTCTGAGCCATTGACAAACGCGGCAAACGATTCGACGAGCTCGGGTTCGCGCACGCCGTCGCGCAGAAGTTCCTGCAAGCGCGCAGCGCGGCCTGAACCGGTTGCTACGATCAAAATGCGCTTTTTTTCAATGCGGCATTTTGCGACGAAGTCCTTGAGTTTGGCAGCAGGGTCTTTGGCTGAGCGCTCAATCGTGAGTGACGTGTCAATTCCCGTTTCGGGGGCCTTCAGAGAAATGCGACCGAAGGGGGCGATAGCGTCGAAAAAGCTGTCGGCTTTGTCAAAGAGTTTTTCAGGGGGTAAAGCAGGTCGCTGTGCGTCGTGCGAGAGAAACTTGTAACGCTCCTGCGTCTGACGCATGAAGGAGTCGATGGCGTCTCGTGTCTCACCTAACGTGATGAAAAGCGCATTGTCCGGAAGATAATCGGCAAGTGTTCCGGTTGACTCAAAAAAGAGGGGTAGATAGTACTCTATGCCAGGGGAACAAATTCCCGAACCCACGTCCACGTAGACCGGGCATTTGTTCTGGTCGCCAGGGAAAGCGGCGCGCCAGGCGGCACGGAACCGATTGCGGGATTCTTCGTCAAAGGCAAATTCGTGACCGGGCAAAATACGCACGCGATCAACGCTGCCGGTGCTTCGTTGCGATTCGGGATCGAAACGGCGGATTGCGTCGATTTCATCGTCAAAAAGGTCGAGCCGCAGCGGAGTGGCGGCCCCCATCGGAAAGATGTCCACGATGCCGCCTCGAACCGCAAATTCGCCGGGTGCCATTGTTTGCTCGACGCGTCCGTAGCCTGCGGCAACGAGGGAGGCCTCCAACTTACCGATGCTTATGGTTTGACCTTTGCGAAAGAAAAACGTATTGCCGGCAACATAAGACTTTGGCGCAAAGCGTTGCGCGGCGGTGCTAGCTGCCGCAATCAACACATCGGGCCGGGCCTGCAGATCGTCGCTCGTAAGGTTATAAAGAGTTTCCAGGCGTTCGCTTACCAGGTCTGCGTGCGGACTCATGGTATCGTAGGGAAGAGTTTCCCAGTCGGGAAGGCTCGAAACTTTGAGAGAGGGATCGAGCCAGGCGATTTCCTGATTGAGCCGCGCGACGTCAAACGCGTTGGCGCAGATCAAAACCGCCATGCGCTTTTGGCTGCGGGCCAGTTCAATGAGCGCCGTGAGAGCCGCCGAGCGATTACCGCCGTTTACCGTTGAGTTTTTTAGGCGCCGAGCGGCTGCGGCCAACTGCGTATCGTTAAGAGAGGAGGCGAGAACGGACAAGACGTCAGACATCGGATAAGCAAAAGAAAGGTACCGTCAATGTGCGCAATTGTACGGTAGACCGCAGTTGTCACCGAAGTGGGCCGTTGGCCTCAGAGTGTCTTTTGTCCGACGAGCTTTTGCAAGTGAGGCGGTAACTTTCCGGTGTTTTCAATGATGTCGGCAAAGGCGGTGTTGGCGCTCTCGGCTTCATCCGTGCGCATTGCTTCTTCCACGCAGCACAAAGCCGACTCGATTTTCAGTGCTTCGTCCTGAGAGACGGTGCGCAGAATTGTGCCGCGGAAAACCAGAACCAGATCGCCGACCTCGGGCATTTCATCGGCAAAGGAAGCATTGGCGATCTCCGTGCGTCCGGGCCGCGTCACGACCACGTCGCAGTCGTTGCGAACTTCCAGAACGCGCATGGGAACGGCGATGCACATCTTGTGGTCTCCTTATTGGAATTTGGGAAAGAAGCGAACGTCGCCTTCGCGTGGCGCTTCTTCTTCGGAAGGGCGCTGTGTTTCGTAGTCGCGTTTGTTGAGCGAAGCATCACCCAGAGGCGCCACTGTTTCGCCCTCGGATCGACGAACAACCTCGTAGCCCCAACCGGTCAGCACATCTTTGGCTATCTCGACAGCCCGCACAAGCGCCGATTCGCAGGCGGGTGTCAATGATCCACCGTAGTCCTGCAGAATTTCCGGCTGAATGGCGACCACGGCGATGCGTTCCGGTGCGTGGCCCTGCAGTTCGGCAAGTGCCAGCACTTCGTTCATGCCTGTTTGATGCGGTGAAATTTTGGTGGCCGACCAGAACTTAACCTCGTCGTTTGTAAGGAGCTTGAGTGTGCCCGGTTTTTCCTGTAGGTCAGCACAGTCAAAAAGAAGCAGGTCTTTGGTGGAGCCGATCAGTTCCAGGAGGTACATGCCGAGCGTGCCGCCGTCGGCGACCTTTGTCTTTTCAGGGAGTTTGTAGCGGGCGTTGAACGCTTCGACGGCGCGAACGCCGAAGCCTTCATCGGCCCAAAGAATGTTTCCGACACCTAAAACGAGCACGTCGATCGGTTCAAAAAGATCAAATCCGGGAACAGTTTGCATGAGAAGAACCTGACAAATTAGGATGAAATCGTCTGTTGCACGGGACTTAACAATTTTGCGCGAAAGCAGCGTCTTATTCTTCAGTCGTTCGTCGAAAACAGAGTACTTCAGCCGACCTACACCGCGCATAAAAAAACACGGACCGCAGTCGCCTGCAGTCCGTCGGATGCGGCAGCCCCGTAGGGCTGCACGGGTTGAGTTGCGGTCAGTGTTCTTCGCCGCCGTGCTTGAACATTCTCAAGCCGCTCGTCATTGAGCTGATGGTGGTGGCACCGCCCATGACGTCTTCGCGGAAGCTCATGTAGATGTGAGCAATCGAGAAGAGGATGAAGATGTACATGAACGCGTGGTGCGTGGTGCGAACGGCCTGGCTGTCGCCAAAGAGCACGAACACCCACTCGAACCAGGCGTACCAGCCGGCGTCGGCGCCCCAGGCTTGAGCGTAGAGCGCCAGACCCGTGATGATGATCACGATGCTACCCAGAGTGAACATGAAGAACATGGCGCACTGAGCAAGCGGGTTGTGACCGGCGTACTCGGGGGAGGTTTTTCTCAGGAACAGGTAGTACTTGACCTGCTCAAAGAGCATCTTCCACCACTTCAGGCTCCAAAGCGGCGGCACGAGGATCATGCGCGAGTATTTGTTGCCGACGATGCCCCAGTACAGTCGCCAGATAAAGATGACCGTAAAGATCATGCCGGCAGCAAAGTGCGCAAGCCGAATGTATGCGAAGTCATACGTCGCCCAGGTGTCGCCGAGGTTTGCTACCAGAGGAGCTCCGATGAGAAAACCCGTGACGATCATCACCGCCATGCACACGGCCATCGCCCAGTGCCAGATTCGCACGGGCGCTTCCCACACGTACAGCGGGTGCGTTCCTGCCGAAACGTCAACTTCATAGGTGACGGGATCGATTTTCATAAACGTACCTTCCATCTGTTGGTCCGGGCGGGCGGCAAACAGCGTCTGCCGCTCGTTCGGACTTGGCACGACAACGTTCGCGTTAACGAACCTTGACGCTCACGAGCTCTTCGCCCTTGTTGTCCAACACATGCGTGGCGCACGCGAGGCACGGGTCAAACGAGTGGATCGTGCGGATGATTTCAAGCGGCTCTTCGGGCTTGGCAAGTTTGGTGCCGATAAGCGAAGCTTCAAAGGCGCCGTGGTTGCCTTCCGTATCGCGCGGGCTGGCGTTCCACGTCGTCGGGACGACGGCCTGCCAGTTGGCGATCTTGCCGTTGTCGATGACGCAGTAGTGTGCCAGTGCGCCGCGGGGTGCTTCGCAGGCGCCCACGCCCTTGCACTGTTTGGGCCAAGTCTTGGGTTCCCAGAACTCCATGTTGGCGGCGGCTTCGTCGCCGGCGCAGATGTTGGCGATCAGATCGTCGACGTACTTCACCATCATGTCGGCCATGAAGCTTGCTTCAAGGGCACGGGCGGCGTGGCGACCGAGCGTCGAGAACATGGCTTCGAGCGGAAGGTTGAGTTCTTTCAGGGTGGCCAGAGCCGGATCCTTGTACTGCGGCATGTTCTTGACAACGCCCATGACGACGCGGGCAAGCGGGCCGACTTCCATCATGTGTCCTTTCCAGCGCGGGCTCTTTACCCACGTGTACTTGCCGTTTTGCGAAATCCAGTTGTATTTCTGGGGCGTGCCGTCGGAGTCTGGTGCAAAGCCGAAGGCATGGTCGGTGACGCCGTCCCACGGATGCAAGCCCTTCTTGTCGCCCGGGTACTTGTACCACGAGTGATCGACGAATTCCTGAATTTCATCCGCGTTGCGCAGGTCGACCGGATGCACTTCGTTGAGTTTGCCGTCGATGATCGCGCCCATGGGCATCATCAGACTCTTGTCGCTCCATTCATTCGGAATTTCAGGGAAATCGCCGTAGCAAAGGAGGTTCTTGGAGCTGATGCCGCCGCCGATCTTGAACCATTCCGGATACATGCTCGCAATCGCCTTGACGTCGGGAATGTAGACGTTGTTGACGATGTCCACGCAGGCCTTGGCGATGTCGCGCATATAGTTCATGCTCACTTCGTTGACCATGACGCCTGCGGCGCCCGTGTCGTGCATGTTGATCGGGCAGGCTACGCCGCCGACGAGATAGTTCGGATGCGGGTTCTTGCCGCCGAGGATGGTGTGGATCTTGATGATTTCCTTGTGGAAGTCGAGCACTTCAAGGTAGTGCGCAACGGCAAGGAGGTTGACGGCAGGCGGCAGTTTCATGGCCGGGTGGCCCCAGTAGCCATTCTTGAAAATGGAGAGCTGACCGCTTTCGACGAATTTCTTAAGACGCGCCTGCACGTCACGGAAGTAGCCGGCGGTCGCCAGATGGTGATGCGGGCTGATCTTCTGTTGAATTTCGCTCGTTTCTCGCGGATCGGCCGACAGGGCGCTGACGACGTCAACCCAGTCCAGGGCCGAGAGCTGATAGAAGTGCACCAGATGGTCCTGTACGTACAGGGTGGCGTTCATCAGGTTGCGGATGATGTTGGCGTTCTTCGGGATCTTGATGCCGATGGCGTCTTCGACGGCGCGCACGGCTGCAAGCGCGTGAATGCCGGTGCAGACGCCGCAGATGCGTTCGACGAACGCCCAGGCGTCGCGCGGATCGCGCCCCTTGAGAATCACTTCGAGACCGCGCCACATCGTGCCGGTGCTCATCGCGTCGGTGATGACGCCGTTGGCGTCGATTTCTGCCTGCACGCGCAGATGACCTTCGATGCGGGTGACGGGGTCAACGACAACGCGGCGGGTGTTCTGGCTGTTGCTCATTCTTTACCTCCGATGTCCTTGTTGGTCTTGGCACGGGCTTGGGCAACCGCGCTCATGGCTGCGTGTGCTGCGGCAGCAACGCCGACGACGGCAACGGTGGCGATGCCGACCTTGTCGACCGTGGCTTCGACGCCACCCCAGCCCGGAGGCAGGATGTCGGGTTCGTGGTTGTAGAAGCTGCCCTTGTCAAAGAAGTTGTTTTCCGAGCAGCCGATGCAGCCGTGGCCGGACTTGACGGGCCAGGACAGACCTTCATTCCATTCGACTGTCGAGCAAGCGTTGTACGTGGTCGGGCCCTTGCAGCCGACTTTGTAGAGGCAGTAGCCAAGCTTGGCGCCTTCATCGTCGAATTTTTCAACGAACTGACCGGCGTCGAAGTGAGCACGGCGATAGCACTTGTCGTGAATGCGCTGACCGTAGAACATCTTCGGGCGCCCGAGGCGATCCAGAGGCGGCAGACGGTCGTAGGTGAGGATGTAGGTGATGACGGCGGTCATCACTTCGGGAATCGGCGGGCAACCCGGCACGAGGACGACGGGCTTGTCGGTGATCACCTCGGTGATCGGTACCGACTTGGTGGGATTGGGCTTGGCAGCCTGCACGCAGCCCCAGGCGGCGCAGGAACCCCAGCCGATGACGGCTTTGGCGTTGTGGCAAACGTGTTTGATCTTGTTCAAGAACGTCTCGCCGCCCGGAATGCAGAACACGCCGTTCTCGCCAAGCGGGATGTTGCCTTCCACGGCAACGATGTAGTTGCCCTTGTACTTTTCGATGGTGTCGGCCAGGGCGCTTTCTGCCTGGTGGCCGGCGGCGGCCATGATCGTGTCGTCGTAGTCGAGACTGATCAGATCCATCACCATGTTGGCGGCGATGGGGTTATAGCTGCGGATGAACGATTCCGTGCAGCAGGTGCATTCAAGACCGTGCAGCCAAACGACCGGCGTGCGAGGTTTGGTTTTCATGGCCTGAGCGATTTCCTGTGCGCCGGCGCTTCCGAGCCCGAGGCTTGCGGCCGTGAGCGAGCAGAATTGCAAGAAGCTTCTGCGGCTGATGCCTTGGCGTCGCAACGCTTCATATTGCGTTTCAAACATAGGCTTTCTCCTTTCGGTGAAGGGGCGATTCAATTTTTATTCGAATCTGTACCGAGAGTCGCAAATGGTTTATGTGAACAAAAAAACTCCCTTGCGGCTTTGAAAAGATGCTATCGAGGCACTTTGAGAAAACCTATACGCCGAAAGTACTTTTTATTATCCCGCAGGCTTACTTACCCTCCAAGGACTTGGTTTGGTAACAGGTCGAACGCTGGCGGTCTAGTCCGAAAGGCGGATAGAGAAATACAAGACTTGAAGCAAACGACTACGTCTAAAGACGTAGAAAGGCCGGTGTTCGAGCAATTTGTAGAATGTAAAAAAGGCGCCCGCATCCGAAGAAGACAGGCGCCTGAGGAAAGATTCCTTAAGAAGAAATTATTTTCCTTTTGCTTTCGTGTCCGAAAGATCGCTGATCTTGGCGTTTTTGATCAGATCATCGATATAAGTCTGCACGCGCTGCTGATTGAGAAGTTGACGAAGCGCGTGGCTTTCGGCTTGATAGTTGACGAAGCGCTGGGCAGGACGAACGCCTTCGAGCTTGACAATATGCCAGCCCAGCTGCGTCTTGATGGGCTTTTTGGCAATTTGTCCGGGCTTGAGATTTTTGAAGCTTTCGGCAAATTCCTTGTCAAACATGTTGGGCGAAGTCCAGTCAATCAGGCCGCCCATGGCGCGGTTCTGAGCCGTATCCTTGGAGTTTTCTCGGGCGATGCGGTCAAAATCGCCGCCCTTCTTAACGCGCGCCAACAGATCCTTGGCGGTCGTTTCGTCTTCAACGAGGATGTGACGCACCGATACTTCGGTTTTGCCCCAGCGCTTCTGTTCCTTTTCAAAGAGAGCTTTGACTTCTTCTTCCTTGACAGGATTCTTGGCGAGCCAGTCGTTGATGACCGTGCTCATCAGAATGTTTTTGGTGGCGTTGTCAATCATGCGGCGAACGTCATCGCGCTCGGAAATCTTGGCCTTACGGGCTTCCTGCAAAAGCAGCATATCGCGGGTGAGCAGATGACGCACTTGCGTCTCGAGCTGAGGCGTGCGTTCCTGACCGCGGGAGGTATAGACACGGATGAGTTCTTCCTGCTGAGCCTTAGTGATCGTCTGGCCGTTGACAGTGAAGCTGGATGTGGCGGCCATGGCGCCGGCGGCAGCCATGACGACGGCGCATCCGAAGGCAATGTGTTTGAGAGCCATAAAAGAATTTTCCTTCACGGAGTTAGATTCGAAGAACAAAAAAAGTTTCGGTCATTCTGGCATCGAGGGAACATGCTTTGCGATCCAGAAACCCATGCCAATTGTAAAAATCAGTGTCAAGCCCATCAGCCCGAAAAGCTTGAAGTTGACCCATGTGTCCGTCGAACATGTGTAGGCCACGACGAGGTTGATGACGCCGACGGTCGCGAAAAAGGCAATCCAAGCCTTTTGAAGTGTGTTCCAGGCCGTATCCGGCATTTTGATTTCGGCGTTGGAGAGTAGCTTTTGGATGTAGTTGCGCCCGGTGCACTGGGCAAAAAGAAGAATGCCGCCGAAGATCCAATAAAGAATGCTCGGCTTCCACTTGATGAACATTTCGTTTTGCAGCCAGATGGTGAGCGAACCGAAGACAACGATCACGGCAAGTGAGATCCATAGCATCGGTTCCGGCTTTTTGCCGCGGGCAAAAACGATGGCGATTTGCACGAAGGTCGATACGATGGCCACCAGTGTGGCGAGCATCACTGGAGCGTGTTCCGGACCGGTGCCTCCGGTGATCAGGGTGAGAATATCGGCGGCAGTCTGCGGGTCGGATTCTCCGAATTTGAACGCACCGAAAAAGAGAATGATGGGAAATAGGTCGAAAAATAATTTCACGGCGATGTTTTTCTTGAGTCGTAGAAGAAGCGACAGGGCTTGAGCTTGCCGCGTTTTGATTCGGCGGCCATTATAAAGTCGATAGAAGGCAGCTTCGTACCGTGGACATCTCGGGACGGATTGCGTTACATTTCCGAACTCTTGCGGCACTCTGACAGGCTTCCATGTGGTGCGGGGCGTTATAGATTTACGGCTATTGTGCAGGATTCGGTGTGCCATATGGCCCGAATCTGCGGACTACCGCACGCTTGTTTGAGTGCTCAGATGGGATTTCCTGTATATGAATCAAGGACTTAAATACGTACTTATGACTTCAGCAGCAGTCACCGCCATGTCGGCTTCTGCCGCGGCATTAAAGCCCGTGCACACGGTCGAAGGCATCAAAAGCTATGAACTCGACAATGGTTTGCAAATTGTTCTTTTTGCAGACCAAAGCAAACCCACGGCTACGGTCAACACGACTTATCTCGTGGGCAGCCGTATGGAAAACTACGGCGAAACAGGTATGGCGCATTTGCTTGAACATCTGATGTTCAAGGGCAGCAAGAACTACCCTGATCCCACCAAGGAGTTCACACGCCGCGGCTTTCGCATGAACGGCACAACGTGGCTTGATCGCACGAATTACTTCGTGAGCTTTACCGCAAGCGACGACAATATGAAGTGGGCGCTGGGCTGGAGTGCCGACGCGATGACCAATTCCTTCATTGCCAAGAAGGATCTTGATACCGAAATGACCGTTGTGCGTAACGAGTATGAAATGGGGGAAAACAAGCCTATTTCCGTGATGCTCAAACGCATGCAGTCGGTGCTCTATGATTGGCACGCTTACGGGCGCAGCACAATCGGTGCACGTAGCGACATTGAAAACGTGCCCATCGAAAATCTGCAGGCCTTTTACCGCAAGTGGTATCAGCCCGACAACGCCGTGCTGACCGTCTCGGGCAAGTTCGACGAAGCCAAGGTGCTTGAATGGATTCAGGAAACGTTCGGCAAGATCAAGCGCCCGGAGCGCGTATTGCCCAAGGCTTGGACGATTGAGCCCGTCGCCGACGGTCCGCGTACCTTCGAAATCCGCCGACCGGGCGAAACGCAGCTTGTCGCAGTGGGATACCGCGTGCCCTCGGCTTTGGCCGAAGACACCAATGCGGTGGAAACCGCCACCGACATTCTGGCCGACTCTCCGCGCGGACGTCTTTATAAGGCGCTTGTGGAAACCGGCATGGCCACGCAGGTTTTCGGCTGGCCTATGTCCACGCGCGATCCGGGCTTCGTGATGTTTGGCGCGATGGTTAAGAAGGGTGACGACATTGAGTCCGTGAAGAACAAGCTCATCGAAACCATCGAGCTTTCCTTTGCCAAGAAGCCTGCTACCGACGAAGAAGTCGGCACGAGTCTTGCGGAAGCTGCTGTGGATTACGATCGTGCGCTTTCTGATCCTGAAGGCTTTGCCGTGGATCTCTCGGACTATATCGCCTTGGGTGACTGGCGTTTGTTTTTTGCCGATCGCGATGCGACTGCCAAGGTGACGCCTGATGCCGTCAACACGGCTGCGGCTACCTATTTTGTTCGAGACAACCGCGTGGTCGGTCTCTTTATTCCGGATGATCATCCCAAGCGTGCGCCTTATATGACCACGCCCGACGTCAAAGACGTGATCGCCAAGGCAACTTTCAAGGAAGAGGGAGATCAGGCCGAAGCCTTTGACGCGAGTCAAGACAACATTGACGCTCGTACAGAACGTTTGCGCATCGGCGGCGTTGAAGTGGCGCTGCTGCCCAAAAAAACGCGCGGCCGCACCGTGACCGTTCTCTCGAATTTCCAGTGGGGTAATCTTGAAAGCAATCGCGGTAAGGCGGCACTTAATTCGATGGTTCTGCCGATGCTTTCGCGCGGTGCCGAAGGAATGGATCGTAAGGCCATTGCCGACGCCTGTACCGAACTCAAGGTTCAGGGCGACGTAATGGGCTACACCACGACGGCCGACAACCTTGTGGCGACCATTGAACTCTTCGGTAAGCTTTTTGAAAAGAGCACGTTCCCGACCAAGGAAGTCAATCAGCTCGTCAAGCAAATGACAACCATGATGGAAGCCAAGAGTGATGATCCGGTCTATATGGCTCGTGAAGCGTTGAAGAAGCACTTCCAGACTTACCCGGCGGGTGATCCGCGCAACACGGTGCTCAATGAAGACCTGATTAAGGGACTCAAGTCGCTTACCCGTGAAGAACTCTACGACTGGTACAAAACGGCTGTGAGTGCAGAACACGGTGCAATTGCCATCGTCGGTGAATTCGATCCGGCCGCCGTCAAGGCCGCTCTTGAAAAGCTCTACGGCAACGCTAAGAAGGTTGACGCGAAGTATGCCTATGAGCGTTACTTCGGTGAATACAAGCCTGTGGCTGCCGAACGCATCGTGATTGACGCTCCGAGCAAGGAAAACGCAGTGATTGTGGCACGCGTTGATTTTGCAGCAAGTGTCAACGATGAGGATGCGGCTGCGCTTGTCGTGGCTGATTGGATTCTGGGCGGCGGTACGGGGCTTTCCAATCGCCTCGTTGATCGTCTGCGTCAGAAAGAAGGTTTGTCATACGGCGTCGGCTCGCACGTGAAGCTGCCGCAGTTCGGCAATCGCTCGAGCTGGATGATGTCCGCAATCGTCGCGCCGCAGAATCTGCCTAAGGCAGAAGCCTGCGCTAAGGAAGAAATCGAGCGCGCGGTCAAGGAAGGTTTCACCGAACAGGAAGTGAAGGAAGCCATCAAGGGCATTTTGGATTCTCGTGCCGTCAACCGTGCTCAGGACGATTATCTCGCTCAGAGCTGGTTGCAGTTTATGGAAGCGGGAAAGACGTTTGCTTTCAGCAAGCAGTTTGAAGAGCGAATCGCTGCTGTGACGGTCGACTCCGTCAATGCCGCTTTGCGCCGCATGGTGGTGCCGGAAAATGTGACTTGGATTCTTTCGGGTGATCTGGCAAAGGCCGGAATCAAGAAGTAATCCGCTCCAAAATCTGGCTCAACCTGAAGGCAGCGTCAACTCATCAGTAGTTGGCGCTGCTTTTTTTCTATTGCTGTTCGCGTAGAAAACCTTCGCCTTCAGGCGTGAGCTCAATGCCGGCGGCTTTGATGCTCGCAGCGATCTCTCGCGTACATTCGAAAACGGCAGGATCGATTCGTCCGGCAGCCTTGGGCCAGAAGACATAGAAGGGAATGGTCAGCGGCTCTTTGAGATCGATCAGTTTGCAGTCGTTGGAAACGCTTTTTGCTGCCAGTCGGTCAGTGAAATGCACTCCGACGTTGCGCTTGACGAAACGAAGAGCCACCTGCGTGGACGATACTTCGGCAGCAATGCGAGCCTGAGTTGGCATGAGACGTCTGGCGTGTTCCTGTTCGAGCGTGTCTTTAGAAAGAATCACGAATTCGGCATCTCGGCAATCTTCCTGACCGACGGCGTCGAGCTTCGCGATCGGGTGTTGACGGCTTGCCACCAGACAAAAAGGCAGGTGAGCAAGCGCCGTTTTTTCCAGATCGTCGTGACTGCTCAGAAGCGTGCCGAAACCAACGTCAAACGGGTGTGAGTATTTGGAGTAGTGGATGTCGCGGCTGGCATGTACGTCCATCGTCACTCGCAAGGTTTCCTCATGGCGCTTCATGATGGTGACCACGGCCGGAATGATCACGTCGGAGCAGTGGCGAGCGAGTACCGCAATGCGAAGTATCTTTTTTCGATCACGCTGTCTGGAATACTCTTCCAATCGTTGCCAAGCTCGCATTGACTCCATGGCAACTCTGTAAAAATCGGCACCTTCTTCGGTAAGGGTCAATGCCTTGCCTGATCGATCAAAAAGCGTAAACCCGAGCCGTTCTTCAAGTTGAGAAATAACGCGGCTTGCGGCTGAGGCCGACAGTGCGATTTTGTCGGCGGCAGCAAGCAGACTTCCTGATTCGACGACGGCACAGAAAAGGCGAACGGATTTTGATTTCAGTTCCATGGTAAGGACAAAAATTAGTTATCAATCAGAGGTTTAAGTGATAACGATGCAAAAGACGCAATAAAATCTGCAATATTTGCACTTTACGAAATATAGCAAATCGTTCACAATGCGCATCAACACAGACACGACGCCGGTCTTTCACTCAAGCAAGAGACGGCTTGCGAAAGACTCGGACGGCGGATCTCCTGTATAGAGAAGGTAGGGCCGGTCGGGCAACTGATCGGCCCTGATTTTTGCGGAAGACCGTAAGTCTGTTGTCGACGATAAGAAGAAACTGCACACGCTTTTCAGGAGTCACAGCCGTGAGCATCCCTTACGATCCGCGTTCGACGCGCGCAGAAGAGTTCATCAACGACGAGGAAGTTCTTGCTTCTCTGGCCTACGGTGAAGAAAACAAGAATAACGCAGCCTTGATCGATCAGCTGCTCGACAAAGTGATGACCTTTAAGGGGCTGACGCACCGCGAAGCAGCGGTGTTGCTCGCCAACGACGATCCGGAAGTCACCAAGCGCATTTTCGATGCTGCCATCAAGGTGAAGGAACATATTTACGGCAAGCGAATCGTTCTCTTTGCGCCGCTCTACCTTTCCAATTACTGCATCAATGGCTGCACTTACTGCCCGTATCACGCAAAGAACAAGCACATTGTTCGCAAGAAGCTCACGATGGAGGAAATTGAGCGTGAAGTGATTGCGCTGCAGGACCTCGGCCACAAGCGCTTGCTTCTTGAGGCGGGCGAGCACCCCAAGTACAACCCGATCGAATACATCCTTGACGCTATCAAGACGATTTATTCGATCAAGCACAAAAACGGTGCTATTCGTCGCGTCAACGTTAACATCGCGGCAACGACTGTTGAAAACTACAAGAAGTTGCATGACGCTCAGATCGGTACCTATCAGCTCTTCCAGGAAACGTATCACAAGCCGACTTACGAAGAGTTGCATCCGAAGGGACCGAAGTCGGACTACTGCTACCACACGGAAGCGCATGACCGTGCCATGCAGGCCGGCATTGACGACGTGGGTCTCGGCGTGCTCTTCGGACTTAATTTGTATCGCTACGATCTCATCGCGCTCCTGATGCACGCTGAACATTTGGAAGCCACATACGGCTGCGGTCCGCACACGATTTCTGTGCCTCGCATCTGCCCGGCCGACGACATCGATCCGGCGACATTCTCCAACGCCGTTCCCGACGACGTGTTCCTCAAGGTTGTGGCCCTGATCCGTTTGTCTGTTCCTTACACCGGCATGATCATGTCGACGCGTGAAAGCGCACGCATTCGTACCGAAGCGCTCAAGCTCGGCGTCTCTCAGATTTCGGGGGGCTCCCGCACGTCCGTGGGCGGCTACACGATCAAGGACATCACCAAGATCGAAAACACGGCTCAGTTCGACACGAGTGACCGCCGCAGCCTTGACGAAGTGGTGCATTGGCTTCTCGACAATCACTACCTGCCGAGCTTCTGCACGGCATGCTATCGCGCCGGTCGTACGGGCGACCGCTTCATGGAATTTGCCAAGGACGGCTCCATTGCACGCTATTGCCAGGCCAACGCCGTGATGACGATGAAGGAATATCTGTGTGATTACGCAAGCCCCGCTACGAAGGAAGCGGGCGAACGCGTGATTGCCAACGAAATTCCGAAGATCTGTCACGAGAAGATGCGCATTGCCTGCGAAAAACGCATCATCCGCATCGAAGAAGGCGAACGCGATTTCCGCTTCTAAACTGTCGCCTTCCAAGCAAGAACGCCGCCCGAGGAAAAGTTCTTCAGGCGGCGTTTGCGCGTCAAGGGGGCTGACCGGATTAGATCAGGATGCCGAGTTCTTTTTTGAAGCGAACCACAATGGGGGCCATTTTTTCGGGTTCGGCCATCAAAAGCGGATCAACGAGAACGTTGGCTTGTTCTGGCGTCATCAGTTTCAGTTCGATCACGGCTTGTTTGACATCGCATCCCTTTTCTGCACAATAGTGCGCGACGCGCACGTCTTCCGGATAACCGAAGGTAGCGGCAACCACGGTACTCAGAGCAATTGATTCCTGAGCTTCGGTCTTGCAGCGGGCGACATTGGCCGTGATGCCCTCAACGCAGTGTTCACGCAAAATCGGAATTTCGGCTCCAAGGATCTGCATGTTTTCAAACAGGCACTTGTAGAAAGTTGCATCCCAGACATTGAGGTCAAGCTCGCCCTCGTCAACGGCCATGGTGATGGCAACGTCGTTTCCGCAGATCTGATGGGCGATCTGAATGACCATTTCAGGTACTGTCGGATTGATTTTGCCCGGCATGATGGGGCTTCCCGGAGAAAGTGCGGGAAGATTGATTTCCATCCAGCCCGCGCGCGGACCAGAACTCATCAGGCGCAAATCCTTGCTGATTTTGGACAGTGTTACGGCACAGGACTTGACTGCGCCTGACACGGCGAGGAAGAAGTCCGGATTTTTGGAAACCGTCGAAGAGTATTCGACTGGCAAAGATGCCGGAAACGGCAGAGTCCTGAACTGTATTTCAGCCGACGGAAAGAAATTCAGCGTCGACGGCTTGGTGGGGCGAGTGGAGTTTTATGTCTCGCATCAGAAGAACGGAGATGGTTTGGTCAACAGAACTTATAAGTTAAAGATCGACGATTCCTTGTTTCAGGCACACATGGCAAGTTTGAAAAAAACAGTGCGTGTATCCGAACGAAATCATCAAGGCTAAATCGTGGCAACCATTCGGGTGGCATTGGTCCAAGGATGCACTGCAGATCAAGATGTATCGCTATGGATCGGCTACCGTTGAGTAAACCTATAAACACTGATAGTGCGTGATTGCCTACGGTTCCAACATAACCTTTCAACGTCTGATTGAAATCTGCTTTCATGCGGTTGAGCAGCGCTTGTTGCTTGCTCCCAAGCTTCATCTGAGTGAAAGAATCTTGCCGCCGGCAAGCTCTGGTAATTCTTGAAGACATTCGAGCCGATTTTGTTCCCGACTCTTGACAAAACGTCCGAAAAGTCATTGATGAAGTTACCTTAACCGCATTAAGCTTAACGATGTTAAGTTTTGTGAAACAAGTTGGTACGAACAAAAAAATGCCCGCAGCTTTCACCGCAGGCAGTTTGACAATCGGTTCGGATTACCGAATTACTTCTTCTCGACCTTGGTCTCGCGCATCTGCATGAGCGTAGCGTACGCGGGCTGCAGATCGGCTTTCACTAGCTTAGTCTTCAGATCAAAGAGCTTGCGGTAGAGCGTCGAATTATCGGCGTTGGGCGTGTACTCGGCGTCCTTGATGATCGTTTTTTCCAGAAGCGGACGAACATCATCAATGTGACCTGCAGCTTTGGCGGCAAAGACGCAGTTTGTGACGACGGCACCGCCTGCATTGCGGTAGCGCACGACCGTGGCGTTGAGCATATCTGCCTTGATCTGATTCCAGAGCGAATCGCGGCTGCCGCCTTCGGTAACGGTGATGCGGTTAAGGTCAACGCCAGCGGCACGGTACGTGTCCGTGATTTCCATGTAGTCGTACCCAATAGCTTCAAGTACGGCTCGCCATTGCACAAACTGATCGTCATCGAGCGTCATATTGAGGAACATGCCGCTTGCGCCCTTGAATTCACCGGTACCGCCGGTTAGATAGGGGAGAAACACGACGCCGTTGCTGCCCGCGGGCACTTCTTCGGCTTTCTCCGACAGGATGCGGTAGTAGCTTGAATCGTCGGCTTTCTGGCAGATGTTGTCTTTGAACCAGCGAAGTGACAAGCCGCCTGTACGGATGAATCCCCAATAGAAATAAGTGTTTTCAAGCGTACCGCTGTTAAAGATCAGACCAGAGCCCTTCTTGGAGAGTTCTGGAACAATGCCTTTGGTGGATACGCAGAACATGGCGCAGGTGCCTGCCACGTCAACGCCCTGGCCGGCTTCGAATACGCCCGATCCCAACATCGACTGCATGGTGTCGCCGGCGCCTGCGCAGACAGGGGTACCTGCAACAAGACCGGTGCGGGCGGCCATTTCTTCACTTACGCCGCCCACGATGTCCCAGGGCTTGAGAATGCGGGGCATATACTTTTTGTCGATGCCCAGGATGTCGAGCTGCTCGTCGGACCATTCCTTTTTCTCGACCTTGTAGCCCAAGCCCCAGCCGGACATGGCACCCCAGTCGATGAAGGCGTCTTTGCCTTTGAGTCCGGCGAGGTTCATGAGGATATAGGGAGCGTTGTGCACGAACTTCACGCCCTTTTGGCGGAAGTCTTCGCTGTTGGCGAGGAACCAACGGGCAAACATTGCCGGGAACATGCAATTGGCTTCCGGATTGCCCGTTTCGCGTCCCCAGATGTCAAGGTTTTTAGCGTTGATCGCGTCGACATCGGCTTGCGTGCGGCTGTCAAGGTAGTTGATGTAGGGCGTCACGGCTTTGCCGTTTTCGTCCACGCCGCAGATGCCGCAGATGATGCCGTCGCCCATGACGGCGGCGATGTCAGACGGACTGTAGCCCTTGCCCTTGATGGCGTCGACGGTCTTTCTCATGCACTCGACGGTGATGTTGAGAAACTCGTCGATGTTCATCTGCACCCAGCCCGGCTGCGGATAGTGCAGGGTGGTGGGAAGCGAATGAGAGGCGATTGGCGTGAAGTTTTCGTCATAGACGGCAACCTTGACCGACTGCGTGCCCGCATCAAATCCCATGTAAAGCTTTGCCATGTTCAATCATCCTGTAAATCGTTAGCCAGAAATTTTTCGAGCATGCATTGTACGCAGGTTTGCTAGGTGTTTCTTCTTAGATGATCGGCTCAAAAATGTTTCTGAACGTACGACGTCCGGAACACTTCAACTGCTGTCATATTTAGTAGGCGTTGCAGGCTGCAAAAAAGTCGTGTTTTTTCAGGTCTCTCTTTGGTATAATCCGGCGCTTACGGGCATTTTTGGGCCCTTTTGTACCGAATTTTTAACCGACTAGCTGCGCTTTGTGCCCGGTGATTTGCCGCGGTTTCGGGCGCTTTGAGAAAGAAGAAACAATGACCGAAAATCAAGAAGCTGTGAAGGCTGAAGAAACCGTTCAGGAAGAAAAGGCTGTTGCTGCTACCCAGGAAGCTGCCGCCGAACAGAAGGAAGAAGCCGTCAACCCGAATCTGCGCACTCTCGAAGTAACGATTGACGGCAAGGAATTCCAGGACGGCGTGACCAAGGAACTGCGTCGCCTTTCCAAGAAGGCCAAGATGCCGGGCTTCCGTCCGGGCCATGTGCCGTTTGCCATGGTTGAAGCCATGTACGGTCAGCAGGCTTCTGCCGAAGTCATCAACAAGTTGCTCGAACGCGAAGCTAACAAGGCAATGCGCGAAGGCCAGTATCGTGTGGTTGGTCAGTTCGACGCCAAGCCGCTCGCCCCGGCCGAAGGCAGCTCCGATCTGCGCTTTGAAGTGAGCTTCGAGGTTTATCCCGATATCGTTCTGCCGGACTTCTCTTCCGTTGAACTCAAGCGCTACCTCTGCACGGTTGACGACGAAGCCGTCAACAAGACTATCGATACGATCGTCAAGCAGCGCGTCACCTTCACGAAGGAAGAAGGCCGACAGGCCGCCGCTGAAGACCGTCTGACGGTCAACTTCACCGGCACGATCAACGGCGAAGAATTCCAGGGCGGCAAGGCCGAAGGTTTCAGCTTCGTGCTGGGCCAGGGCCGTATGCTTCCCGAGTTTGAAGACGCCGCTACCGGCATGGCTGCCGGCGAAAAGAAGACCTTTAAGCTCACCTTCCCGGAAAACTACGGCAACAAGGAACTTGCCGGCAAGGAAGCTCAGTTTGACCTCGAATGCGTGAGCGTTGAAGCTCCGCACTATCCCGAAGTCAACGATGATTTCGCTAAGACCCTGGCAGTCGAATCGGTTGAAGTTCTCAAGACCGAAATCCGCAGCAACATCGAACGCGAAGTGCAGGAACGTCTCTATGACCGCAATCGCACCGAAGCTTTCAATGCTGCCGTTGAAGTTTTCGACTATCAGGCTCCCGCCGCCATCGTTCACTCCGAACAGGAACGTTTGCGCGACAACTTCCAGCAGATGCTCTACGGCATGACCGGTCAGAAGAACAAGGAAGGCGCTCCGCTGGATCTCTTCCTTGAACCCGCCAAGAAGCAGGCTCGCATCGGCATGATGGTCACCGCGATCATCGATCAGAACAAGCTTGAAGCGACGGACGACGACATCAAGGCCCGTGCTTCTTTGCTTGCCGCCGCTTACGAACAGCCTGAAGAAGTGGTCGAAGACCTCGTCAAGACGCAGCGCAACAACCTTGCCAGCCGCGTTCTTGAAGAAAAGGCCCTCGAATTCCTCTTCAGCAAGGCCAAGACCACCGAAGAAACGCTCACCTTCGAGCAGCTCTCCGGCATGGGTCGCGAATAATTCGGTTCTTAGCGAACTGATCTGCGCCGACTGGCTCGGGCAAGTGTGGCGAAAAAGCCGCGCTTCGGGTCTGTCAGGCGAACGAAAGCGGGAAAAAGCAACGGGAGGCGCAAGCTTCCATGGGCTTTTTTCCGTTTTTGTTTCTATGTGCGCACTTCTTTCGGTGCGCAGAAAGCGAAACGATTTTTGTGTACGGCTCTGTCCTCAGGCAGAACCCCAATGAGCGAAATTTCTAACATCATGCATGACATTCATAACGCATTGATTCCGATGGTGATTGAACAGAGCGGCCGCGGCGAGCGCAGCTTCGATATTTATTCGCGTCTGTTGCGCGACCGCATCGTGTTCCTGTCGGGCGAAGTCAACGACGAATCGGCCAATCTCGTGATTGCCCAGCTGTTGTTCCTTGAAAGTGAAAATCCCGACAAGGATATTTCGCTCTACATTAATAGCCCGGGTGGATCCGTCTATGCCGGCTTGGGGATCTACGACACGATGCAGTTCATCAAGCCCGATGTGCAGACCATCTGTGTGGGCATGGCCGCTTCCATGGGAGCGTTTCTGTTGGCCGCCGGTGCCAAGGGGAAGCGTTATTCGCTTCCCAATTCCCGGATTATGATTCATCAGCCTTCGGGCGGTAGCCGCGGCATGGCCAGCGACATCCAGATTCAGGCTCGCGAGATTCAGGACTTGAAGGGACTTTTGAACGGTATTCTTTCCGAACGCACCGGCAAGTCTCTCGATATCGTTACGCGCGACACCGACCGCGACTACTACATGAGTCCGACCGAAGCCCTCGAATACGGCATCATTGATCGCATTTATACCCGCCGCGGCGAGTAACCCCGACTTTTAAAACTTTTTTCAAAGCGAAAGGCTTACGATTTTCATGGAAAAAAACGATCTGCGTTGCTCCATCTGCGGGCGCCATAAAAACGACGTCGAAACGCTGATTGATACTCATCGCGGCTTTCTCATCTGCGACCGTTGCATTCGAGGCATGATGTCGGCTATTGGTGGAGGTGCTTCAACTACTTCGTCTCACGATACAGCAGTCGCCGACTCGAGTGCTGATGCGTCAGTTGCCGATATTTTGTCGGCTCCGATCCCGACGCCGCAAAAGCTTTATGAGCATCTCGACAACTACGTGATCGGGCAGCAGCGAGCAAAGCGTGTGTTATCTGTTGCGGTCTACAACCACTACAAACGTTTGAAGCATAAGGCCACAGCCGAAGGCGTCGAACTGCAAAAGTCCAATATTTTGCTTGTCGGTCCCACCGGTTCCGGTAAGACGCTTCTAGCTCAGACGTTGGCGCGTACGCTCAATGTGCCGTTTGCAATTGCCGATGCGACGACTTTGACGGAAGCTGGCTATGTGGGCGAAGACGTGGAAAACATCATCCACAAGCTTTTGTTGTCGGCCGACGGTGATGTTGAACGCGCTCAGTGCGGCATCGTGTACCTAGATGAAATCGACAAGATTGCCCGCAAGAGCGAAAACCCGTCAATCACACGCGACGTTTCAGGTGAAGGCGTTCAGCAGGCCCTTCTGAAGCTCATTGAAGGTACGGTCTGCAATGTTCCAGCTGAAGGCGGTCGCAAAAACCCGCGCGGCAAGATGGTGGCGGTTGACACGAGCAACATTTTGTTCATTTGCGGTGGTGCGTTTGACGGTCTTGAAAAGATCGTTCGCCGCCGTTCCGTGAGAAGCGGCATCGGTTTCGGTGCCCAGGTACACAGCGAATCCCAAGAATCGCTCACCGAGCTTTTTGCTCAGGCCGAACCTTCTGACCTCGTGAAGTACGGCCTGATTCCCGAACTTGTGGGCCGTCTGCCGGTGGTCGCAACACTCGAAGAACTCGATGAAAAGGCTTTTGTTTCGATTCTGACCGAGCCTAAGAATGCCTTGATCAAACAGTTTGCCGAACTCTTTGCGATGGAAGGCGTGAAGTTCGAAGCCACACCCGAAGCGCTGGCAGCCATTGCTCACAAGGCAATGGAACGCAAGACCGGTGCACGCGGTTTGCGCAGCATTGTTGAAGCGGCTTTGCTTGACGCTATGTTCGAAGTGCCAGCCAAGCCCGAAGTCGGTACTGTGAAGCTCGAGTCTGAAGGTGACGTCAAGGATGGTAAGGTGAGAGCCGATCTCATCGACGGCCCACGTACGGTTGCGCAGACCGATGCGGATAACAAAAACATTTAACTGTAAAGCTTTTTTTCGCTGACTTTTACTTGGAAAGCGCGATGGAGCTTGGAAACTCCGTCACGCTTTCAACGCAGCGGCTGCATGAGGTCGCGTAAGCGTCTTTTTTGCCTGATCTTTCGTTCTTTTTGCCAACCTTATGCAAAGAGTTGCTTTGCTGCGGTTGAGCAGCCGCTTTTGTTCGTACAATGGATTCGACACAAGGCGAATGCCTGCCGGATCGACTTTCCCCTCGACATCAACCGTCTTGAAAAAGACCGAGGTTGTCTCCATATAAGCAATCCGGAAAACTTTTTTCGATTACGAGAAACTCTTTTATGACTGAAAACGTTAACGTCACGCAAGCCGCGCCGATGCAGGCTCCATTGCTTCCCATCCGCGACCTGGTGGTGTTTCCTCACACTGTTCTTCCGCTTTTCATCGGCCGACCGCTCACGATTCGTTCTGTGCGCACCGCTATGAACGGGGATCGTACGATTGCGTTGGTGACCCAGAAGGAAAGCGGTAGGGATGATCCCAAACTTGAGGATTTGTACAAGACAGGTACCCTGGCGCGCGTGCTGCAGATGCTTAAGCTCCCCGACGGCACCCTTAAGGTGCTCGTTGAGGCTGACGAGCGCATTGACATTCAGAGCATTTCTTCCAATCCGAAGGACGGTTACAGCGCAACCTTCACGCCTCACCCGTGTGTGGTGCAGGGTACGACCAACGAAGAAGCTTCGCGTCGCGCCGTTTTGCAACGCTTTATTGAGTACGCGCAGGAAAGCAAAAAACTGCCCGAAGAGGTGTTGCAACCGATTCGTGAAAGCGCAACTGCTATGCAGCTGGCTGATGCGGTGGCAAGTCAGTTGCCGGTTGACAACGCTCGCAAGCAGAAGATCCTGGATCAAACGACGCTTCAGGGGTGTCTGAACGAAATCATCGATATTCTTGACAACGAGATGGACATTCTTGCGGTGGAGCGTCGCATCCACGGTCGCGTCAAGAAGCAGATGGAAAAAAACCAGCGAAACTACTATCTCAACGAGCAGATGAAGGCGATTCGCAAGGAACTCGGAGCCGCTGACGAAGGTGTCGACGGCAATGACGAAATTGCGATTCTGCGCGACAAGATCAAGGCATGCGGCATGCCTGCCAAGACCGAAGAAAAGGCTTTGGATGAGCTCAACAAGCTCAAGCAGATGTCGCCTTCGAACGCTGAAGCTACGGTGGTGCGCGGTTACATCGAAACGCTGATTTCCCTGCCATGGAAGGAAAAGACCGAAGTCAACAAGGATCTTAAAAAAGCAGAGGAGATTCTCAACTCAGATCACTGGGGGCTGGAAAAGGTCAAGGAACGCATCCTTGAATATCTGGCAGTGCAGCGCCGCGTGGATAAGATCAAGTCGCCGATTTTGTGTCTTGTCGGTGCGCCCGGCGTCGGCAAGACCAGTCTGGGTGAGTCGATTGCACGCGCTACCGGCCGCAAGTATGTGCGCGTTGCCTTGGGCGGTGTTCAGGATTCAAGCGACATCCGCGGTCATCGCCGTACCTACATCGGTTCGATGCCCGGCAAGATCATCCAGGCCATGGCTAAGGTGGGGGTGAAGAATCCGCTGTTTCTTTTGGACGAAATCGACAAACTGGGTTCCGGAGTGAGGGGAGATCCTTCCGCGGCGCTTCTCGAAGTGCTCGATCCGGAACAGAATCGCGAGTTCGAGGATCACTACGTTGATGTCGGCTTTGATTTGTCCGACGTGATGTTTGTGGCCACAAGCAACAGCTATGCCATTGATCCGCCGTTGCTTGATCGTATGGAAACCATCGATCTGGCCGGCTACACCGAGGACGAAAAAGTTCACATTGCGATGGAGCACCTGTTGCCCAAGCAGATGCGTTTGAACGGACTCAAGAAGACTGAAGCCGAAGTCACGCAAGAAGCGGTCCTAGACATCATTCGCTTCTACACGCGTGAAGCCGGCGTTCGCGGGTTGGAGCGCGCCATCAGCAAGATCCTTCGCAAGATCGTTCGTCAGCAGTGCGAGCGGGAAGACGAGCTTGTCGCCAAGGCTGCAAAAGAAGCCTCCGACGAAAGCAAGGAAGGAGCCAAGACCGCAAAGCCTCGTGTGCGTAAGGTGCGTGTGACGCCCAAGAACTTGCACGACTATCTGGGCGTTCGCAAGTTCAGTTATGGTGTGGCGCCCACCGAAGCTCGTGTGGGGCAGGTCAACGGACTTGCGTGGACGAGTGTGGGCGGAGATACGCTGGCGGTGGAAGCCGTCTGCTTCCCGGGCCGCGGCAATGTGGTTCGCACGGGGTCTCTCGGCGACGTTATGAAGGAAAGCGTGCAGGCTGCCTTGAGTGTGGTTCGTGCGCGTGCCGTGAAGCTTGGCATCGATCCGGAAGTCTTTGCCAAGACCGATTGGCACATTCATTTCCCGGAAGGGGCTGTTCCCAAGGACGGTCCGAGTGCCGGTGCAGCCATTACGACGGCTTTGGCTTCTGCAATGACGGGGATTGCCGTTCGTAGCGACATCGCTATGACCGGCGAAATCACGTTGCGCGGTGAAGTACTCGAAATCGGTGGCCTGAAGGAAAAGCTTCTTGCGGCGGTTCGAGCCGGCATCAAGAAGGTATTGATTCCGGAAGAAAACGTCAAGGATCTCGAGGAAGTGCCCGACAATGTCAAGCAGGCCGTCGAGATCGTTCCGGTACGTTGGATTGACAAGGTACTTGAAGAAGCTTTGGTGAGCAAACCCACACCTCTGGAACCCAAGAAGGAAAAAGAGGTAGCGGCCGACGTTGTCGCACAGTCTCAGGAAGTTGATTCCGGTGAGGCGACGACGGCCGGAGGTCACTGCAACTGCTAAGTCGGTGAAGCGCTGACATTGCAACAGCGCCCGTTTGAGAGGATCTTGAGCGGGCGTTTTTCTTGCCTGTTGGCAAAAACGACACAAAATGTCAACATTGCCTTAGTTTTCTAGGCTTTTCGGGCAATTTCGCTTGGTGCTGAGCCTTTTTTAGGCTATAGTGCTCAAGATTTTTCTTTGACTGCCCAAAGGGCGTAACAACACTAAGGGGATACCCATGAATAAGAACGAACTGATCGAACAGATCGCCGTGTCTGCCGACATCACCAAGGCCAAGGCCGGCCTCGCTCTCGAAGCTTTCATCGAAGCCGTGACGACCTCCCTGCAGAAGGGTGAAGACGTGTCGTTGGTTGGCTTCGGCACCTTCACGGTTTCCGAACGCTCTGAACGCACGGGTCGTAACCCGCAGACTGGCGAAACCATCAAGATCGCCGCTTGCAAGCAGCCGAAGTTCCGTGCTGGCAAAAAACTCAAGGATGCTGTACAATAATCAACTCGTTTGACGATGAGTTGAAGGATGGATGCTTAGCTCAGTTGGTAGAGCGGCGCCCTTACAAGGCGTAGGTCGGGAGTTCGAGACTCTCAGCATCCACCAAACATCCGCTAGAACCTCGCAAGATATTGATTTTGCGAGGTTTTTTGTCGTCTGCATTCAACATTCGAGGTGTTTTTTTCCAAAAATGGTGACTTACGGGTGAGCACAACGAGTGATCAATGTCGAGGAATGCCTGTCATTGGATATCTGGCTTCAATATTGCACCGCGAATTCTTCAGTCGATTTTTGATTTCCTTGAAATTCCAAGTCTTCAAAGAAATGGCAATCTGCAGACTTTTCTAAGCACTTTCTGTTATTGACAGTATTCTGTTCCTGCGCTACCTTTCACAAAATAGTGCTTGTGATGGCACGAAATTAGGAATTGGACAACCAAATGACGCACATACGATCGACCTTCGTCACGAAGGGCCTTTTCACCAAGGCTCACGGTCGATTGCGCTTGCTATCTCTGGGTCTGCTGCTACTGGTAGACACCGGGAGGCCGTGCGCGTGTGCGTCGGCGCAGGAAGTGTAGGAAAGGGAGCCGAATACCCTAAGGTTCCAAAAGTCGGAACTTCCAACCGCCTCCTAAAAGCACAAAATTCAGGCTATAAGCAAGTTGAAAACAGACGCACACCCTTCGGGGATGTGCGTTTTTTATTAGGGAGAATTCAAAAATGGTCTTTACCCGCCGTCAGATCATCGTTTCAGCAGCTGCTGCCGTTGCCGTGTGTTCGTCGCCGACCGTCTTCGCGGCAAACAAATCCGTCAAAATTGCAGTCGGCGGCAAGGCACTTTACTACTATCTGCCCATTTCGATTGCCGAAAGTCTCGGCTACTTCAAAGACGAGGGGCTTGATGTCGAGATCATTGATTTCCAGGGTGGTTCCCGTTCACTTCAGGCCGTTGTTGGCGGGTCTGCGGATGTCGTTTCCGGTGCTTTCGAGCATACTCTGGCCATGCAGGCAAGAGGTCAGGCCATGCAGGCATTCGTGCTTCAGGGCCGAGCGCCGCAGTGCGTTTTTGCCGTAAGCAAGAAGACCATGCCCAATTTCAAATCAATGGCAGATCTTAAGGGCAAGAAAATCGGTGTGACGGCGCCCGGATCAAGTTCGCACGCCATTGCCATTTTTATCCTTCGCAATGCCGGCATTGAACCCAAGGATGTCTCCTTCATCGGTGTGGGTGCTTCGGCCGCGGCTGTTGCCGCTATGCGTGCCGGACAAATTGATGCGTTTGTCAATCTCGATCCAGTCATCGCAACGCTCGAAAAAGACAATGTGATTCAGATTGTCGCCGATACCCGTGTTGTGGAAGAAAGCGACAAAATCTTCGGAGGTCCAATGGTAGCGGGGTGCCTCTATGCTCCAACGCGCTACATTAAGGAAAATCCGGAAATCATTCAGGGACTGACGAATGCAGTGGTCCGCGCGGATCGCTGGCTTGCAAAGGCTACGGCCGAGGATATCGTCAAAGCTGTTCCCGAGTCGTACTTCCTGGGCAACAAGGAGATTTATGTGACAGGCTTTATGAAGAACCGTCCTGCGCTTTCCAAAGACGGTTTTATTCCGGAGGGCGCGCCTGCCATTTCGTTTAAATCACTCCAGATCGTTAACGACAAGCTGGACAACTTCAAACCGGATTACAAAGCGGTCTTTACGAATCAGTTCGTGGAAGCGGCGCACAAAAAGTACCCTAACTGAGCGTAATGCATATTTGGGCATAGGCAAGTTCATTTTTGAAAAACAACACTAAGAATCAAATGTCTCAAGCTGCAATAGAACTCAAAGGCATTGCCTGTACTTTTGTGAGTGATGATTCCGGGATGATGTCCACATATACGGCTGTCAAAAATGTGGATCTGACGGTGGCCGACGGTGAATTCGTGAGCGTCGTCGGTCCCACCGGTTGTGGTAAATCCACTTTGTTGAATATGAGTGCGGGCCTTTTGGAACCCAGCGCCGGGACTGTGAGTATCTTCGGAGAACCGCTTGTCGGCCTCAATCGCCGAGCCGGCTATATGTTTCAGGCTGACAGCCTGATGCCCTGGAAGAGTGCGCTGGACAATGTGGCGGCAGGACTTCTTTTCGAGGGGGTACCGGAGAAAGAAGCCGCTGAAAGAGCCCGCGAGTGGTTGGCCCGCGTCGGCTTGTCCGGGTTTGAAGATCGTTATCCGCATCATCTTTCGGGAGGCATGAGAAAGCGCGTGGCGATGGCTCAGACTCTGATTAAGGATCCCGACATCATTTTGATGGACGAATCCTTCTCGGCGTTGGACATTCAGACGCGGCAGCTGATGGAAAATGAGCTGCTCAATCTTTGGCAGGCAAAGCGCAAAGCCGTGCTTTTCATTACGCACGATCTGGATGAAGCCATTTCGATGAGTGATCGCGTCGTGGTGATGAGTGCGGGCCCCGAGAGTCATCCCATCGGCGAGTTCTCGATTGATCTGCCCAGACCCCGAGATGTCAGTGAGGTGCGCGTGACGCCCCGCTTTATCGAGCTGCACACGGCCATCTGGTCGGTGCTGCGAGAAGAAGTGCTCAAGGGCTATGCTCAGCAGCAGCGAAAAGTACAACGGTAAATGCGGAATTAGAAAAGAAAGACTCGGGAGACAAAAATGAACAGCAATCAAGTGGCAAAGTATCGCTTCAAACTTCGAGTTTGGCAATTCGGCCTTCTGGCTGCGATCTTTTTCGTTTGGTGGGCACTGACCAAACCCGGCCTCATACCAGCCTTTGTTTTTGATAACGATAACCAAGCGGCTTTTTTCTTCGGCGAACCGCTGGTGATTTTTTCGAGAATTTGGGATTGGTTTGTCGTCAACGCTGACATTTATGCGCACTTGTGGACGACACTTGTTGAAACGATTCTCGCGTTTGCCTTCGGTACGATAAGCGGAGGTTTGGTCGGTATGTGGCTTGCGCTCACGCCGTTTGCCGCGGCGGTGGCTGATCCCTTTATCAAGGGGCTCAACTCTATGCCTCGTGTGATTCTTGCTCCGATTTTTGCAGTTTGGTTCGGGTTGGGTATCGCCAGTAAGGTAGCGCTGGGCGTGACGCTGGTTTTCTTTATCGTGTTTTTCAATGTCTATCAGGGGGTCAGGGAAGTCAATCCGAACGTTTTGGCATCTGCTCGTATGCTTGGGGCCAATCGTCAGCAGTTGCTAAAAAACGTTTATCTGCCGTCGGCCATGAGCTGGGTATTTTCATCGCTTCATACATCAGTCGGCATGGCATTTGTCGGTGCGGTGGTCGGTGAATATCTGGGCTCGAGCCACGGTGTGGGTTACCTGATTCTTCAGGCCGAGGGTGTTTTTGACATTAATACCGTGATGGCGGGCATCCTGGTATTGACCGCGTTTGCTTTGGTGCTCGACTGGATCGTCGGCGTTGTGGAGCGCCGAGCCATGCGCTGGCAGCCTCGAGCAGGGACGTCTACAACGCTCAAAGGGGGCAGTCTCTAGTAGCGTTCTGCGAGCAAAACGAGTAAAGAGGCCGGTGTCCTGCTACAGGTGCCAGCCTCTTTTTTATCGGCTGTTGAGATCTCGTTCAAGGAAAAATTTGTGCATGTGACGCAGACGCATGGCCGAAGCCTTTTTCTCGTACTCCGCAAACAGCCTGCAGAAATTAAGAATTCTGCTGTCCGTCACACGTTTGTCACAAACGGTGATGGTCAAATCCCAGGGCGGCCTGTGCCAGCCGGCAAGTACCCGAACTAAACGCCCTTGTTCGATTTCGTGTCGACAAATGTGAAATGACGGGTCGACAGCAATTCCTTCCGCAGCTAACAGCACCTCTTTTCCCGACAGGACATCTCCGGCAAAGGCAATGCGCTTATACATCAGCGGCGTGCATGGAGCTGTTCGTCTGGGAAGCTGCGCTACGCTGGATTGCCTTGTCAACGGCCGCATCATCGGTAAGGAAATCGCCAAGGAAAAGCCTTGGTGCTAACGGAAAAGATGGTTGATTTGGGTTTCCCGAATCAACCATCACTGAAGTGGTATGGAATTTTTGGACTCCTAAGTGTCCAAAAAATCCGTACTGCTTCAAGGTGACCCAGTCAGTGACTTGTTCGAAGGAGCCGAAAAAACGATGTAATCGGCTGACCGTGTCGAAAAATTGCCGAATTTTGTGAGCAACCTATCCTTCGGGATGTGGCGCGCTTTGGATGGTGGAATAATCTCGCTCCCATACCGTTTCGCAAACAAAAGACCATGACCACCGTCTTTCACAAGTCACTTGCCAAGACCGACAACGATTTTCCGCGTCGCGGCGTCACATTTGTGGCCGCGACAGCCTGTCTTATCTGCACCTTTATTGCTGCGGCCATCGCCATTCCGATGATGGCCGAGTGGCGAAGCGGGCTGAGCTTGAGCGAATCCGAAATAGCCATGACGGTGGTGAGCTATTTCGCCGGTTGCGTGCTCACGCTGTTTTTCTTTGCGCGCCTTTCGAACTTCTTCGGCCGCAAGCCGGTGGTTCTCGCTGCACTTTTGCTCGGCATGGCGGCAAGCCTCATGTACGCCAATGCACTTGAGGCCTCTGAAATCTACATCGGTCGTTTTCTGCAGGGTTTTTCCTGCGGCTTTGCGTCCAGTGCCGCGATGTCCTGGGTGGTTGACTCGGCCCCGCTCAAGTATCCCTGGCTCGGCACGGCTCTGACGGCGGCAGGGCCCAATATCGGTTTGTCGCTCGGAACCTTGATCACAGGTTTGGTGCTTGAAAGCGGTGTTTTGACGCCTGCCGAACTTTTTGACTGCGCTGTTGTACTTCTCGTTGTTTGTGCCGGATTGGCGTTTGCTTCCACCGAAACCATGCGCTTTGGAAGCGAATCTCTGGGCAGCGTCTTTGTACCCAAGATCGCCTTGCCCGTGCACCTGCGTCGTCGTTTTTTCGCAAGCGCCATTGCTTTTGTGGGAACCTGGGGTGTTGGCAGCTTTCTTCAAGGCTTTTCGGCGTATCTGTGTCAGGCTGTCTTCGGACACAGCAATGCACTTCTTGCCGGTGTCCTGTATCTCGTTTTGATCGTTCCCAATGCGACCATGGGTGTCTTTGCAGGGCGATTTGAGCCTCGTCCCACGCTCAAGCGCTCCATTTTGCTCTTTACAGCGGCAGCTCTGGTGGCTTTCGGAACGCTTATTCATCCGTCCGTGTGGGTATTGTTGATCAGCATTGCCTTGACAGGTGCCGGCAACGGTGCGGCCTGTTCAAGCGGTCTGCGTTTCCTCCTGGCGGGAACTTCGATTCAGGAACGTGCCGGCGTCATCTCGGCACTTTATTTGTCGGCTTACGTGGGCTCGGTGATTCCCAACCTCGTGATTGCTTCCATGCCGATGCCGGTGACGGAAACCATGATGGCCATTGGCTTTTCCGTTTGGGTGTTGCTGACGCTGATCGGTGTCTGGGGATGTCTGGCTCGAGTCCGCTAAACTGCGGCGGATAAAGGTATGAAAGAAGTTGAGCATATGAATATTGAGCTGAGATTAGAGACGCCGGCGGATTATGCGGAGACGGAAAAGGTTGTTCGCGAGGCGTTTTGGAACGTATACGCTCCGGGCTGCACGGAGCATTACCTGGTGCACGTCATGCGCAGCAGTGAAAACTTCGTGCGAGAGCTTGCCTTTGTGGCGGTTGCAGACAGCAAGATAGTCAGTTGCGTGATGTTCGTGAAGGGAACGATAGCGGGTGACGACGGTGTCGTGCGAGAGGTTCTCACGCTCGGGCCGATTGCCGTTCTTCCGGCATACCAAAAGAAGGGAGTGGGGCGCCGTTTGATTGACCACGCTCGCAAAGAAGCCATACGGCAGGGGTATGCAGCGATTGTCTTGTGCGGAGATCCTCTCTACTACTCGCGAGTGGGGTTTGAGCCTGCGGAAAATTTTGGGATTCGAACGGCTGACAACAAGTACTTTGTTGCTCTACAGATCTGTCCGCTGTAGGAAAAGAGACCGGAGTCCTTTGCCGGTCGCTACAGCGATGATGCCGTCTACAACATCAGCCAGGAGGCGGCATTTGAATTTGATCAGCAATTTCTGCCGAAAGATCGCCTCGAGAACACGCCGTCACAAAAACGATTGCTGGAAATTATTGAAATGCAGCGACCGTTTGACGGCGCAAAACGCTAGAGAGCCGGCTTAACTTGGCTTTTGTGCGCACTGCAAAAACTGAGGTGATTTCTACGTTTTTGGTCGAGAATTTTCAGAAAAACGTTACAAATGATCCCAATGAAAAGCTCTTTCTTGCTCGCAAAGCCTTACAGAAGCTGATTGCCTGGAAGGAAGCACCTCGACGCAGCGCTTTGTGCGTAGTTGGCGCCCGTCAGATCGGCAAAACAACGCTTATCCGTCATTTTGCGCGGCAATACTACGAACACTTTGTAGAAATAAATTTTGTGACAGAACCGAAGGCCAAGGCCGTGTTTGCCGGTTCGCTCAATGCCAATGCCATTGTCGCCGCGCTCTCCGCATATCTACGTCGGCCGTTGGTTCCCGGGAAAACACTCATTTTTCTCGATGAGATTCAGGACTGCCCACAGGCGCGAGCCGCGATAAAGTTTCTGGTTGAGGACGGACGGTTTGACTACATCGAGTCAGGTTCTCTATTAGGTGTCAAGACAAATTCCGTCCCGTCTTTTCCCGTCGGTTTTGAAACGCCGTTGACGATGTATCCGTTGGATTTTTCGGAGTTTTGTATGGCCTGCGGCCTTCAGCCCGAGACTTTCGACTACCTCAAGACGTGTTTTGAGACATTGCAACCTGTAGCTGAAACCGTTCACAACAGCATGATGCAGCTCTTATACGCATACATGGTTGTCGGCGGGATGCCCCAGTGTGTCTGCACCTATATTGCCACGCACGACATCAGGCAGATCCTTGCCATCCAGAACGATATCCTTGCGCTTTACCGCCTCGACATTGCACGCTACGCTGACAGAGATAAAGAAAAGATTAGGGAAATTTTTGATGTAATTCCTTCCCAGTTGGAAGCCAAAAATCGTCGTTTCGTTCTTTCCGACACTGCGAAGTCAGCCCGGCTTCTGCGTTATGAGAATTCATTTGTTTGGCTTTCCGACGCAGGTGTGGCCTTGCCATGCTTCAACGTCACACAGCCAACATCGCCTCTGGGTTTAAGCGAAATCTCTTTAAGCTTTTCTTGTGCGACACGGGTTTGCTTGCCGCAGCAAGCATGCAGAACATTCAGTTCGATATTCTGCAAGGCAACGTCGAAGTCAATCTTGGTAGCGTACTGGAGAATCTGTTTGCGCAACAACTGCATGCCAACGGCTTTGCACTGCGTTACTACAACTCCAAACGCCTGGGAGAAGTTGATTTCGTCATCCAAAACGGACGAGACATCACTCCGATAGAGATCAAATCCGTTGACGTCCTCCCCTGATTGAAAATCAGAGGATTCCTTCGGAGTTGCTTACGCAACTCCAAGAGGTTGGTTCTCGCTGTTGGCGCCGGAGTTTCGTGCAAAAGGCACGACGGCTCCTACGCTCACTTCACGAGCGATGCGCTTTTGATCGTGTGCGCTCGGACCTGTCCGGCCCTTCCTCCTCACGTTTATTGCGCCGACA
>ERZ840517.695-NODE-695-length-43283-cov-101.070741_pt1 | contig 43283 bp, 72 predicted proteins | sample MGYA00519876_ERZ840517 | MGnify/ENA primary metagenome ERZ840517 (study PRJEB31850, sample SAMEA3708882) | human gut metagenome | biome: human gut; feature: human-associated habitat; material: faeces | place: China | collected 2014 ... | reverse complement strand
TAGCCTGTGGCACTTGATGCTCCTCTGTAGCCTGTGGCACTTGATGCTCCGTAGTAGCCTGTGGCACTTGATGCTCCGTAGTCGCCTGTGGCACTTGATGCTCCGTAGTATTCAGCAGCTCCTGCTTCCTTTTTAGTACGCTTAATCGTGTACTCAATGGAAGCCTTAACAAGCCCTGCTATGCTTAACTCAGCACCAATCTTGAGTTTGGTAGATGCAAGTTTTGTGTCATCATCTGCCTTGTCTATTTCACCATCTGCTTCCACTTCATGGTATACACTGTGAGCAGGATCATAGTAGCGGAAGCAATCAAGAGGATATTCGCAGGAATGAAAGCCTGTTTCACATACCTCTGCCGCTGTCTCTTCATATTCCTTGCCCTCCTCATATTGAAAATCACGGCAAGTCATGTCCTTGTTAAATCCCTTGTAACTCTTCATTTTTTTAATTTTCCTTTCCTTTATGCTGATTATCTGGCAACTGTGATACAAAAGTTCGGTTAACCTTTGCATTCAGTGCATTTTCCGCTTCTTTGATTTCGTCCTGCAATTTGGCAGCTGCTAGTTTTTCTGCACTATCCTTGTCATAGGTTTCAATAATGCAGCCTGCTACCAATTGCCAATCTACGTAAAAATGTACCGTGTATTTATGCACCCACATCCCCCTTTCTCTTTCTGTTTACCTCGATGCTCTCTAGCTCCTGTCCATGCTCTCTGCACCATATCTTGTACAGCTCGGTGAGGATGTCATGTGCCGCCTCTTTACGGCTGTCCTCTGGCAAATCTCCCAAGCTGTTGACTTCCTGCCCTTTGATATAAAACATTTCCTCACCTCCCTGCATTGAACTATCAAACTGCCATAGAAAGTCTATGCGCGCCCACGCTTCTCAACAGCTTGACAGCTTTTTCAAAATCTGGAGCATATCCACAATCTCTGAGAAGGACTGCACAATCTGTAAACTGATTATTGATCATCATGCATGTTTCATGATATGCACTCTTCTTTACCTCGCTCTCTGGGTCATTCATGTATTCTCCAAGCAGGTGTACACCCTCTGCTACAAGCTCATCAAGCTTGGTTAGCTCGGTTCTCAGTCTGTTTTCTGTCTTTTCACTCATTTTTATATCCTCCTCCCCGTCATGCCGTTAGGTCAGCGTTGATGTTATAGTTTCCAATACCATTTACGGCGAGTCTTCTTATATCCAAAAGCCTCTTCAATCACTGCAGGACACACTCCTGCGATCACCAGTTCATTTGATAGTTTGCGTTCCAGATAGCGATACATGCACTCTGGCAAAAATATTCTGGAGGCAAGAATCAAGTTATTACAATGATTGTAGTAAGCATCAAGCCGTTCGCCTGACGTTTTTGTCTTACCCTCGTAGATCTTCTGGAGGATTTCTTGCACTTTAAGTGCTTTGCAACTCCAAATCTTAGGGGGTTCAATGCTGTCTCTTCTCAACTGTTCAAACGCTGCGTGAGGTGGTCTTTCTTCCTCGTAGTCCTGCTCTGGCTTGAAGTCGATATATGTTACTTCTCTGTCGGCTTCCTCTGGTGTTGGTTGCGGCTCTTCTGCTGTAGGCTCGTCCTGCTTATCTGCATTCACTTCTTCCTCAGCCTTTTTATCTATCTCTGCTTTTTTAATTTCTGCTTCATCTAACAGGCTTTCGATTCTACGAACGGCTGTTGCCATAGCATCTTTCTGTGTACCGTCAATTTTGATTTCGACTGTGTGCGTGCTAGCAACATATACGGTAATGACATCATCATCATCATAGATACATGCCCATGCAGAATATCCGTTGATAGTAAAATAAGCTGTGTTAGAATTAAATTCATCATCAAATTCTGTTTTGACGAACTCACTATCTGTGAAGTTCTTGCAGATCATTTTTCCTAATCTTGTAATAAAGCTCTTGTAATTTGCGATTGCCATTTTGTTTCCTTCCTTTCTGCTAACTTGTATTTCTTAGCTTGTCTAAATTATAACTTAGACTCACTAAAATGTCAAGTATTTTTTCTTAGCTTCTCTAACTTTTTTCTTTACTTTCTTTTTAGGGTATGATATAGTTAATATCGAAAGGAGGTAGTACGAATAATGGAATTGAACGAAAGAATACTACTTATATTAAAAGATGCAGGCAAAAAAAGAGTTGACCTAGCAAGAGCACTTAATATTTCAGAAGCGTCAGTATCTACAATGTGCAGTGGAAAGACAAATCCCAGCGCACAAAACATTGCATTGATCTGTCAAAAATTTGGAATAAATGAAGAGTGGTTAAAAACTGGTAAAGGAGAAATGAAAGCTCCACTTACCAAGCAAGCTGAAATTGCAGAGATCACAGCACAACTTTTTCACAAAGAAGAAACCGATCCAGAGACATACAACTTTTTAGTTGCATTAAACAAAACTCTTTTGCAGCTGGATGAAACCCAAATGCAAGCTGTGTTGGACATGATCCGCAAGCTCAATGCTGCGATAAGCAAGGGGGAAAAGTAAAAAAACGCTGCATTTCCGCAGCATATTACCGCACTCAGTAAAAAGGTAAAAAAAGAAAGCAGGGACTCAAAAAAGTCCTTGCTTTTTTTGTTCATCGCGCTTATAGTTAGGGTTGTAAAGGGTTCATACATCTTTTATACTTTTCTCTATGTGGGATAACCACAAAAGGCAAGTACCTTTATCCTTTCTGTCTGCCCTTCGTGCTTCCTTTCGGCACGAGGGGCGTTGTGTGAAAAGAACTCAATAATTCTCCGTATTTAGGAAGCCAGAATAATCTGGTTTCCTTTTCTTTTGGTGTTTTGTTTAATATATGAAATAACAGTGTTTACTTTTGAAAAGATTTGTGCTATAATATAAGAAAGAAGGGAGGCGAAAAGAAATGGAATTGCATGATAGATTACAAGAAGTGCTAAGGTTGAAGGGGATTAAGCAAGCAGGACTGGCAAGGACGTTGAATCTCTCTAACGCATCTGTCTCAAAGATATGCAATGGAAAAAGCAAGCCAAGTGCGCAGAGTATCACGCTGATCTGCGAGAGATTCGGCATTCGTGAGGAGTGGTTGCGGACTGGAAAAGGTGAAATGCAGGTTACATCCTGCGCGGAAGTCTCCAACATCGCAAGCCAACTGAGGCAACTTGATCCTACATCAAGCCGCTATCAAGTTGCAATTGAGGCTGTACAGTACGTTTTGCAGCTCTCAGAGGATCAAGCGCAGAGTTTTGGAGGCATACTGTGCAGTCTCAAAGAACTCAAACGAGTTACATCCTAAGTAAAATTTCATAAATCAACAGCAACACATCTTCATTTTGTGTTTGCAACATATCGGTTATCTTTTTAATCAGCATCTTTTTCATTTATGGCTCCTTTCTGAACGCGTTTAAGCGTACGGTAAATGGCTAACAGGGTAACAAGATCAAAGGTTTGCAGTAGACTGGATATCTTTTTTATAAGCTCCTTTCTATCCATATGATGCACCTCCTTAAAAAAAAGATGTTTCCATGCTAACACAAAGAAGAAAGCGATATAATACTTTTTTTAACACTTTTTACATGACTAATCATGTAAACGTGACACAGTAAGAAAGGATACAGAAAAGGAAATGGAAGGAAAGAAAAGGGCGGCTATATATGTCCGTGTATCAACCGCAGAACAAAGAGATCACGGCTTATCAGTAGATAGCCAGATTGATGCGCTGCAAAAGTACTGCCGCGAGAACGGTCTGGAAGTCGCAGGCATCTACAACGATGCAGGCATTAGTGCGAGAAAGAAGTACAAAGCACGTCCTGCGCTGCTACAGCTTATACAGGATTGCAAAGATCACAAAATTGATATCATCCTTTTCACAAAGCTTGATAGGTGGTTTCGCTCCGTTGCGGACTACTATGAGGTACAGAGTCAGCTTGATGCCGCAAAAGTGCCTTGGAGAGCTATTTGGGAGGACTACGAGACGGAAACGTCCGCAGGTGTTTTCAAGGTTAACATCATGCTTTCCATCGCCCAAGCTGAGTCAGACCGCACCTCAGAGCGTATCAGAGCGGTTAACGAGTATCGCAAATCGCAGGGATATATCATAGTAGGTAAGATGCCACTCGGATATATCCGCACATCAGCATCTACGATTGACTTCGATCCTCAGACGAAAGAAGCTATGCAAACTTTTTTTGATACCTACCTTAATACATACAGCCCAGTGCAAGCCATGGATGCAGCTGCCGAAAAGGGCCTGAAAATGTCTCGGAAAACCGCTCATTTTTTGCTCGATAAAGAGCCGTACTACGGCACTTACTATGGTGTATCAGTGCCAGGATATATCACACCTGCACAACATGAGCTTATACAGCAAGCAAGGCAGCATTATCCCAGACAGCCAAAAGCAGACAGAGTATATATTTTTACAGGGTTGATCTTCTGCGCAAGTTGTGGTGCAAGGATGGGTTCCAAGTGTACTTGCTATACAAGCTACGGCAAACCAAGTGAAAAGCTATACTATCAATGTCGCATGAGAACTGTGCGGAGAGGAGAATGCAAAAACGCTGCATTCATCATGGAGCATAATCTGGAAAGCTACATGATAGATCATCTGGAAGAATTGATTATAGATTATAACGCAAGCGTTCAGAAGCTTGCAGCGAAAGCAAAAAGCACCGAGGGAAAAATTGAGAAGATCAAGGGGAGATTGGAACGGCTGAAAGATATATACCTTGATGGCGATATGAGCCGTGCTGAGTATCTTGAAAAAACAAAAGAGCTGAAAGCACAGCTTGCGGAGCTTGAGAGTTTGGCAGCACCTGCGCTACCAGTCAGCCAGATGCCAGATAACTGGAAGGAAATTTACGAGCAGCTATCAAGACAGGGAAAGCGAGATTTCTGGCACAGAGTTGTGAGGAGAATCGAGATCAAGCGTCACTCAGTCGACAAGGTGTACTTTGTTTAAATTTTTGTGCAATTTTTTTGTGCTTACTTTTTGCTATTATGTCACCTTGCCACTTGTCATGGTAACATAATAGCAAAAAATATCAATAAAAAGCACTGATTTGGTGCAAATATATGCTTTACAAAGTACCGAATCGGTGCTATACTATAGTCATAGCAAAGAAAGGAGCTACCAAAGGTAGTAAGGTAAAGGAAAATGAAGAGAGAAAATAATAGATTCGTGCTTAGCAAGACGGAAAAAGGCAGAATTGCAGCACATGCAAGAGCAATGGCGAAAAAAGCAACATATAACGGCTATGTAGAAGCATGGTTTAATACTGCAAGAGGGGAAGTAAGATATTGTGAATTGACAGATTACAACTCCTATATCGAAGCAGGAAAAGATATGGAACTCATCTATAGTGCCGAGTGTAGAGAGGAACAATGATGGATGATCAAATCAGCAAGACAGACAAAGCTATAATTGATTTGTGGAAGCAGTATGGAGCAGTTAAGCCTATTTCAATTCAAACTGGTTGTTCTCATCATAAAATAACCAAGTGTCTAGCCACTCATGGATATGTATTAAATGCAGCACATGCAAAAATTCTTGAATTGTATAGTCAAGGGATGGGGGTTGAAGATATTTCCAAGGCAGTAAAGTTAAGCTTATCAAGTGTCCGTGCATATCTTCCGAGAGAAAGACCCGAATATGGGCAGCATTACTCTAAAAACGCAACGAATATTTACAACTGGCGGAAGAGAAAAGAAAGGAAGTAAAGCAAGATGGAAATTAGGGAGCTTCGAGAGCTGACTGGATTAAATCAACAGAAGTTTGGGGATTTATACTCAATTCCTAAACGCACACTCCAGAACTGGGAACTGGGAGTAAATAAGTGTCCGATTTATTTTAGTTTGGCATTGGAACGAATGGTAAAGGAAGATTTTAAAACAAAGAACGGAGGACAATGAAATGAAAAATTTTTTAAAGCCATTATTTGAAGGAACGCATTATGGAGTTGCTGTTACGGTATGCTATGCAGAAAGCTTAGAAAGCTTGTTGGACTCAGCAAGTAAATGTAATGTATCATTGGAGTTATCTCCTATTATCTGCACTGATAACTGCTTCTACAGCTTGGACGTTTTCAAGTTCAAGGCAGATGGCAGCACATGGTATTGTATCTTTAACGCAAATGACGGTTATTGCTATATTACCAGTACAATGCCAGATGATATAGATTTGAGTGCGCTAGTATCTGATCTTAACGAGCAGTACAAGCACAAACACGCACCACGTCAAATTCCGTCTAAATTCAATTCACTTTTTAAACATTATTATTTCAAAGCATGTGAAGTTATTACTACCGATTCAATTCCAGAGCATGATTTGCAGTTTCTTCCAATGTATGAAAAGAAAGCGGAAGAACTTGGATTGCTTGAAGAGAGAGACGAGTGGTACGAAGGTAAGCCTTACGATGAAGCTAAATCTCTTATGGTATGGAAGATCATGGCAGACCTTATGGAAAAAGATGGATACGAATATCAGTATATGGAATTGATTGGAAAGTTAGATCATCACGACATTGATACTTATGAATCGGATATTGAAAGATTGAAAAATGGATATTTTTGGCGCAGCTACATCAATTTCCGTTAAAATAAATTTAAAAGGCAGAGGGCTAAAAGCTCCCTGCCTTTTTGTTACTCTAAAATTTTGTTGATCACAGCCTTGTACTCCTTAGGATATAGCAGCTTTATTGCTTCCATATGCTCATCCAGTACATCTAAGGCTTTTTCTATCGGTACTTTTCCAACCGCCTCTAAAAAATCAGATTTAGGGGAAGTTGGTTCTGCTGCATACGCATATCTTGGCATTTGCTGTATCTCAACTGGCTCTGGTTCTGGTGTAGGGGAGTTGCGCTCTTGCACTATGTAGAGCATAGCAAGCTTTTCCACAGTTGAAAAGGTGATATTTCCATTTTCAAGCCGTGCAATCTCACTTTTTATCTCGTCCATATCAAGCATCGCTCTACCCCCTTTCCATCATCATTCCTGCAAAGCTTCCATTGCCTTTCTGAGTGCGCCTTTCTGGTTCTGGCTCAGATCACTGTTATCAATCATATCTCTGATCTGATCTGCAAGCATCGTGCGCCCCTCATCCATGCTGTAGCGTCCTCTGCCGTCTCTGCTGTAGTGTGCTCTCACATAATGCCGTCCATAGCTGCTACCGCCATCTGGCTCTCCGTCTCTGCTGTATCTCCATTTTCTGCCGTCCTCGCTATAGCCAAGCTTTTCTTCAAGCTCGTCAATGCGTAATAGTTTCTCTTTTGCCACAATCAGCTTATATACCGCTTCAAGATCGCCCGGTGACATTTCGCCCTTTTTAGCGATGTCTTCCAGCTCTGTGCAAATCATACGTTTTAATTCTTCCATTACTTCCATCATGCCACCTCCTTTTTCACAATTATTTCTGCTGTATTAACCGTAACCGTTGCACCCTCTACTACTCTTGCTGAGACCGTGCCGCAGCAGCAGTCCACGCAAAATTCTGTCTCTGCATCCACCGACCAAACGTCAGTCGCAGCCGCAGGAACAACAGACATTAAAGTTTCTGGTAGCCTCTCACCATCCAGAAAAAGTGCAAGCTGAATTGCTCCTGCAACTCCTGTTACGTTGGCATGGAAGTACACGAGGTACTTTGCAGGGTTGCAGCAAGTGCCGCCCTTGATAGTCACCTGCCCTGAACCTGCCCTGTGCTTGATGTTACAGCAACCCTTGATAATTGTGTTGGTATATGGCACTGCACCGCCCAGAGGGACGGCTGTAGGTGTGGTTAATGTATACTCTGCCATACTCGCCACCCCCTATCAGGAACAGCTATTGCACGGATTGCAGCAGCCACCCATGTAGCCGTAGAGCTGCCCAGCAGGGAAACTCGGAACTGGTGCAGGTTTAAGCGTCTGAACCAAGTAGTTGTTCTGCGCCTGCTGTGATGCTGCTAACTGCAAGCCGAAAATCTGCTGATTCTGCTCGGCAATCTTCGCGTCTTTTGCTGCAAGCTGCTGTGCGTTCAGTGCATCAAGGATAGCTCTTGCGTTGCTGTTCTGGTTGTCGATGATATCGCGTGTGTTGGAAGCGTTGTTGTAGTTTGTCTGGCAGAATCCAGATTCTACACTGTGCTGCAAAGCATTCGTATTCATCGCCATGTTGTAATTCACACCTGAGATAGCTTCTCGGTTATCGCAGCAGCACTGTGCAAGCTGAGACTGCAAAGCGTTTGCATTCTGCATAGCTGTGATATTACTAGCGTTCATCTGCTGCATAAGATTCATCTGCCCATTGGCTCTGGATAACTCAGCCTGTGCAAAGCCATTACAAAGGTTCTGGTTTACATTTGAGAATCCAGTCAACGCGGTAGTGTTCTGAGCATAGAATCCATCACATAAGCCGCTGTTGATCGCATCGGATTTGCGCTCTAATGACGCTGTAGAGCTGTCGATCTGTCGCTGTAAGGTTGCAAAATCGCTTGCTAAAACGTAGTTATCAGCCGCGCCTGCACCTCCATTGTTTCCCCATCCGTTACCGTTTCCCCAACCGCAGAACACGAAGAGGAAAAGAATGATGATCCACCATGCACCACCATCACCCCACATTCCGTTACCGTTATTACCTGTTACGGCTGCGATATCGGCAGGAGTCATACTTTCACTTGTTAAACTCATAAATTTTTCTCCTTTCTGAGTTTTTTGTATAATCAACGCATTTTGCGTGATTTACTTACCATTGCTATTTAACAACCCTTGAAACTGTTGCGCCATTGCTTGCAACTGATTGAGCTGTTGCTGATTGATTTTCCCAGAGGTAAGAAGCTTCTGAACCTCTGCTTTGGGATCACCAGTAAATGCTTTTTTAAACTGTTGGAATTGCTGTATCATCTGCATTGGATTTTGAAATTGCATCTACACTACCTCCGTTCTTAAAGTGTGCTTCCAGAGCCGCTAAACGCTGCTTTAAGCCGCTTATCTCTTTTGAGTAGTCAACAGCTTGCTTCTGCGTCTCCGTGCCTACGTTGGGCGATTCTGCACCCTTGCGCTGATACTCATATGTTTCCATGTAAGGTCGTCCAGAGCTGTCAGCTCGCTTTTCATAGAAAACTTGGCGGCTACTATCCCACAGTCTCACAAATCCATTAGCAGCTACAAGATAGGCTTCTGCTGCATTCTGCCCTTGAACCCAAATACGGTCATCAGCTGAGGGCTGAGGCTGCTGTTGTGTAAAATTCTGATAGCCCTGCATCTGCGGACTCTGCTGCATTCTCATCTGTGCTAGCTGATCTGGCACGGGTGGGCTATACGGTTGCCCAAAATTTTGATAGCCATAGTAGGGGTAACTCACTTCTCATCACTCCTTTCCCAAAAGTAGAGGGGGATTTCCTGCCCTGAGTCCCATGTATCAAAATAATTTCCATCCACTACCGTTACAACATGGCTGCCTAACGCAATCACATATACCCCGTGAGGGTGTTCAGCTGCAAAATCTGCGACAGTGTAGCATACTGGACATGATTCCGAAACTATGCCACGTTTAAAACCGTTCTGGCTCAAAAATGCACCCCACACAGCGTTAGCAGATGGCATATCTGCCATTAGCAAGCCTTGTATACATAGCTGTAGGTAAGTTTTGTCCCAGTCTTGGTTGAGAGCTTTGCACAATGCTCTTACCGTGCAATCTCCTACTCTGGCGGCTTCTGGATTTGGATTATACTTTTTATACATGCTCTCATTCCTCCTGCTCATATCATCGCACAAAGGCTTTGAAAGATACACGATGCAGAAACGATAATTTTGCGCATAAAAAAGAGCCTACCGTTTGGTAAGCTCAATTTATTTTTTTATTCAGTTGTAAGCTCTGCTTGTGTTTCTATCGCTGTTTGTGGTGGCTGATCTGCATTCTTGTTGTTGGCAGCTGATCCACCGATTATCAGCACATACAGCACCCATGCAGCAACGATGATGCCGCATCTGGCTTTACTGTCCATTTGAGTGGTTGGACGTAAAAGTAAAATTGTTAAAGGTACTGGAAAGATAAAAAGCCATCCCAAAACCCAAAGCCAAGTTCTTTTCTTTTCCTTCGGCTGTTGCGCACCTGCACTTGCATCCCATGTATAGCCGCAATCTTTGCACACTCCCACGGTTGATCTGATCGCTACAGTGTTCTTTCCTGCTGTGATCTCGCGTTGCTTCTCACGGCTAAAAGTTACATTTGTACTACCACACTTTGGACACCCTGCTTTATTTGCTTTCTCGTTCTCTTTTAGCACCTCTGCCGAGAACTGAGTGCCACAAAACTCACAAGATTTCGCATTCCCCTTTATACTTGCCCCACAGTTAGGGCATTTTATAGTCTTTGCCATAAGCACCACCTTTACTCACTCAAATCAAAATTAAGGGTGATAGGTTCGGTAAGTAAAAGTTCTTGATATGTGGTATCGTCCAGAACTTGAATCTTAAACTCCATCGTCTCCAAATCTTCAAGGCTCTCAACTTCAACCTCGTCAGTGATGGTCAAGGTTCCCTTTGCCGTCTTGTTTGCCTCCATGCCTGCCGCAAACATTGAGTACGTCATAATGTTGTTTATAGATGCGTCAGCCGTCTGAACACGAATCTTTTTATCGGTAAGATTTTCGGCAGTAAACTTGATATCATATCTTCCGTACTCGTCCGTGATGCCATCATAAGTTAAGATAATCATATCATCTTGGTAGATCACATCGCCCTCTTGTACTGCGGTTTCACCTCTCAGCTCCTTTAATTTGATTTTCAACTCTGCGATGCGCTTATCAAGTTGCTGCAAAAGAGCTTCAATTCCCTCTATGCTGTCCTCGTCTCCTTCGATTACAGTTTGAGCCTCTGTGGTTTCCTCTGCCATTGTAGGTGCTACCGATGCCATAAGCATAGATGCAGCTGCAAGCGCATAAAATACTTTTCTCATGTTTCCTTCCCTCCGTGAGATATTTTTCTAGCTCATTGTACATCTTATTTTGGCATCCGTCAACGCTTTCACTAAAAAAGGGAGCCACAAAAGCTCCCTAAAAATTATTTTTTTAATTCATTTGCATAGGCTACCAACCAAGGCAGAGCCAAGAGTTTATCGGTTGCAGAGTACCAATATTCTTGAAATCTTCTGGTACTTACACACATCTTTTCAGCTGCCTGCTCCTGCGACAAGCAATCGTCCAAGAGGTATGCAACCGCCTCTTTCTCCCTCTGGTTAAGCCTCGCCCTCATCAATGCAAACTCGATTATCGTATTGTCTCCGCAATTCCAGAATGCTTTTACAAGTCCTCTATCCATAGAATCACCTCGCCAACATACAAGCCACTAGGCACACGTTCACCGCCACGGATGCAATCAGCATTGCACGACAAAGCAAAAATTTCCTTTCTGCTTTAATAGCCGTCTCAATTGCATCCTCTAAAAGCATTCTCTTTGCATCCATACTTACTCCTTTTTTAAAGTAGATCCATCTACCCAACCATAGACTCCATCGCCTACGATGTGATAGTTATGCTTACCAGTCGCACAAAGCTGTGTAACTTTTGCTTTTCCTGCCTTAGCTGCTACTGGTGTTGTAGCCCATGCGGAGATATACTGCGCACCTCCAGAAAAGTATACCGTATCGCCCACGTTGATAGCTGTAGACTTAATGGCTGTGTAATCGTAGTACACTTCACCGCCCTTAGTATATGCGTAGCCACATGATGCACCTGGCCACACGATTTTGTACCAAAAATCAGAGGTTACTTCAAGCACCTCTACAGCTGTGCCCTTTTTGATGATTGCAAGAGAGCTTGCAGTGTTTTTTGCTCCGTCTCTAACGTGCATCGCAGTCTTTGCGACCGCTGTTCCGATGCCCTTACTGCAGAGGCTTGTGTTGCCCTCAGACGGCTGTACAATTTCGCACTGTACTTTTTCGCCATTATCAAGCGTAACCACTGTATGACCCTGCGTACATGTACAGAGGATATCACCACGCTTTAAGTACGCATCGGTTTTGGTATACTTAGCATCCGTGATGATCTCAAAAATACCAAGAGCTGATAGCACTGCAACCTCGTTAAGAGTGGAAAACCACTGCACAGCTTTCTGAACAGCATACGCAATGCAGGTGCGGACAAGGTTACTACAGTCTGAGCTACACGGCTTACTGATCTTGCTGCAATCCCATCCATACGGCTTGCTAAGGTCGTAAACCTCCCAAGCTCTATCTTGGTTGTAACCAATGTTGTTGTTTGCGCAAGCTCTCTCCATGCACTGGGCGATACGCTCACGCACTGCATCGTCTTTTGCTCGAATGATAACCCATCCTTTGCTATGTAGATACCACGGCTCAATTGCTACCTCTAGCCCTGTCTGATCTCCTGCAACACCGCCAGATACCTTGCCGATCTCGTCAATTCTCGCCGATCCGATTCTTACCATATATCATACCTCCGTTTCCTTGATCTGGCTTACGTTCATCAAGATGCAAGTGATACCTGCCAGAACCACAGTTGATAGGCATACCTTCCAATCTACCTCGGCAAGCATGGCAGAGGAGCCAATGACTCCAATTGCTGCCTGTGCCATAGTCTTAACACATCTGATACCTACGGTTTTTAACCACTTCTTCATTCCTCTTTTTCCTCCTGCTCCAAATCTTTGATTCGGTGATTTGCTACACCGATTTTTTCCATCACAACCGCCATGTCCTTTTCGAGATTATAAGTCCGCTCGATCACCGAATTGTGTTTATCAACTCTCTTTGCAAGCTCATCCAACTTATATTCCATAAGTGCCCGTGTGCGTTCCTGCTGTCCATGATTATTGATGAGGCACACAAGCAAGGTAACTCCTGCTGATATACATGCAGGTATCAGGGTTTCCAAAAGTGCCATGCCATTTTCTCCTTATTTTGAGTCTTTTTTTAATTTTCTTTCGTACGCGGTTCAGCACGTACCAACGCGATAAAGTGGTATCTTTTCAAGTTCTTCCTCCTGACACAAGTAATTAACTATAGCCTCATTTAGCTAATTGCCAGTAGCCAAGTTCTTTTCCACGTTCAGAAGCAAGAGTAGCAATTATATTGTAGCCTTTATCATTATAATGTACATCATCGTATAGTAAAGATGGTGGTATTTTACCCTGCGAAATGGCTGTTATATCTTCAGCTGTTGGAGTAATCCTTGCATCAGATAAGCCATATTCAAGCATATATTTTCTTTGATTTATAAAATGTCTGCCAAAATGTATTGACATATTTTTTTCTATCGTTTCAAACGTTTCGGTAACTGTACTAACTAAGTGATGGACTCCAATCACAATATATTTTTTGTTGATAGGACTCATATAGTCAATCATTGCTTCTATACATTCAATCAGTTCGGCTGAGGTAGTAAACCCACCATTAGTTCCAATCCATATAATGTTAATATTATCACGCATTGATTTCATTGCATAAGTAATTAAGGGAGTTGGGCGAGAAACAATTACGGACTCTCCATTTTCGGAACGAGAAAAATAATATTTTTCATTTTCATAGGTAAGTGTACCCTCTACTCCATTGATAGAACAGGGATTTATTTGTGCGGTCATAACATATTTACCTGTCGTTGGGTCTAATGCCGAACCGCCTTGTAACAAAATGCCAGTACTGTCACCATATATGTTAGTTAATTCAATTTCTACTTTACTTGCATTTGCAGGTATGGTAAATGGCTTTACAATATTTGGTAAACCACCTTGTCTTGAAGCTATGTTAATCGTGTTTTCCCCGCCTACGCCACAATTAATCACTTTTCTACCATCAAGTAAGCCGTGTAAAACATATGGGAATGCTTTAGAATATGAATCACCAACCCCCACTCCACGAATGAGTGAATCACCCCAACAATTTACAGTTTCTTTTCCGTTTATTTTAGAAATATTTATAGTTTCTATTTTATTAACTACTAAGGGATATGTCTGTGTTGGAAATTCATTCAAATACATTTCAACACCATTATCAGGTATTGTTATTTCAGTTGTGATATAAGTGTTAATAGGAACACCCATTTTTGCTGAATTTATCACTTTACCGTTCGAATCACATATAGCATATAGCAATGTGTTTACACTACCATGTGTTTGTGACAGTATTCTATATTTTTCTCCACTAATAACGTTTTTGTGCATCACATAAGCGTTTGCGTTTTCATAAGTCATAACTTCATTATTAGTATCAATATACGCAACTTTATTTTCTAATAAGTTGTAATCAGACGAATCAACAGCAATTTCTCTCTCTTCTTTTTTATACAATTCATTTGAAGTATCACCTAAATCCTGCTTTAGTGAACTAACATCGGTACTTAGCTGAGAGTAGTCTGAGGGGATATTATCCTTAACTTGATCAACGATTTTCTGCGTGGCATTAGCGATAGCATCGTTAATGTCACTCTTGGACATGTCAGAGCCGTCTGGCACTGCGGCAGCATCTACAATCATGATGATAGGGGCAGACTCCACCACCTTATCACCAGATGTTACCTTGATCTTACATCTTACCTTGCCTGCTACAGCCGTCATTTGCTGCTGTATAGTCACAGTTACAGTACCGTTGGAGTATGCGCAGTTATACGCAAAAAACTTGCCATCAGGCTTACCACCCTCAAAAGTTACAGCCGCAGAGGTGGGGGCAGTCCACTTACCAGAGGATGAAAATAAGTTAAAAACAAGTGTTCTTCCTATATCGTCATATTGTGATACATTGATGATGATTGGAAGAGTTCTCCTTGGGGTCATGTCCAGATCATAAATTGCTTTAATCATTTTGTTCTCCTCTCAAAATTTTTTCGTGATTTTGTACCACTTTTATGAGATCGGCTATCAGTTCTTCATATCCGATAGCACCGTAAACCACTTTATCAGCTCCTCGGAACTCTTGAAGCAGTGCCAGATTATCCATAGATAATTCTTTGGCGGTTTCCTGCACCTCTTGATATACAAGTCCATGATGCACTTTAAGCTCACTATCAGCTTTATAATTATACTTCACTGGGTTTAGAGCCATTATCCAGTCTGTTGCAGTATCACAAGATATATCTTCAATGTTATCCTTTAATCGCCTGTCAGACGAATGCACAATAGTTCCGTTTACTGCTACTGTGCAAGTACCTGCCTCTGTATCATCAACTTTCTTTTTTCCAGAAAATGTAAACTCGCTCGTCCCAGTTGGTGCAAGATAATTTTGCAAACGTCCAGTGTAATCATACAAGCTATCACCTGTCGTCACGTCTGACCCAGAGTGAAAATCACAGTATGCAACGCCCTCAGCTGAGTCGTTGTTACCGTAAAGCTCAATTCCATAATTGATAAATATTGCCTTATCAAAACACACATCTTGCCGCTCATATATCCCTGTATCTTTGTTATATACTCCCCCCTGCGAATACATAGAGCCAATTTTAAAACGTCCGTCAGTGTTAATGTATCCTGCACCAACTTTAAGCAAGCCAGAGTTTATAGTTACTTCGCCTGAGTCCATATCAGCACAAAAAAGAGTCTTTCCAGTGTTATCTACAACCTTTAGCTGTCCAGTATCTATATACGCTGCGTTGATGCCCACAGTGTAAATTTTTTGCAAGATTGCTGTACCGCTCCAATCTAAGCCGTTGTAAGTCTCACCACCATCAATAGAAAAAATTATGCCACCATCATTGATACGAATGATGGTCTGAGATTCTTCAAGGACTGGCTTATCATGCAAAAACCAATCATGCGCCCCGCCAGTTCCTTTATCAGTTACATACAAACCGCTGCCCTGCTCTACCTTCTTTACAAGCTCTGTAATCGCTCTTTTTCTGGCAGAGGTTTCCTTGTTGATTTCCTCTTGCGTGTTCTCGTCAATCTCTGTGAGCTTCTTGGTGAGGCTGTTTTGAGTACTTCCAACCGTGATACTATCGTATTTATCAAGTAGCACATCATACACGGTTTTTACAACTTTTGCAGTTGTGTTGATACCCAAATTTTCAAAAATAACGTTTACTGTATCACAGAGGTTGACAGACTCTAATGCAGCAATGTTTTTGTACTCCTCAAACTGAGACAGTACCACAAAAGATACCGTAAGGGATACATCAGGCACACCTACACCACTCTGCGTAATGTAGCTTTCTGCCTTGGCTCTAAGTTGTTCTACGGTTGGTTTTTCCTCAAAGCTTGCCGAAAAATCATGTACCGCAGTCCGTTTATACGGAAAGTTATTTGCGTACTTGCTGTACACTGATACTTCTGGAAGTGTTACAACCTCTTCGGCTTCCTCACTTTTCCAGAAAGGGCAGATACCTGTGATCGTGTTTGCAATACTTTCCTCTTGCTTTAAATCAGTGAGGTTCTTGCCATAACGAATCGTTACACCTTTATTCGATCCTCGGTTTTGATGTAGCTTTACAGTGTACCCAGCAAACTCATACTCTCCCTTGTAGGTATCCAAAATGCTCCCTTCTACACCACCAAGCAGAGCACGGCAAGAGGTCGGAACCGTAAAAGCCATTTTTGCTTGCGTTTCTTTGCTAGTCCAGAAAGAAAAAGGGTTATCCTCTGCTGAGTACTTTTTGAGGTTATCCATCGCCTCAACTACGTTAGATGCTTCAAAGGGTGTTACTGGTATGTGCGATAGCTGATATGAGATATGCTCCGCACTTACTTTTACAATTCCGCTTAATGGCTTGCTGATAGCGTAGATGCGAAACGGTTCTGTGTCGGTTTTGTAAGACGGTACGGCTTTGATAATTCTTGACAGCTCCAAATCTTCAAAATGCTGACCACTCAAAGGGTAAGTCATCGTCAACTCATATGAGCCGTTTCTTTCCTCAGTGACTTTGCAAGTGATCGCATCCACCAAAGCTCCTAAGCCTTGCGATTTAAACTCTTTCTCAGTCGCTGCGTATAAAATAGGAATCAAATCGTCCACCACCTCCCAGTAATTTCTATTGATGTTATTCCACCAGTAAAAGTAATTAAATTCATTCCAGATTTAAGCTCTGGGAACCCAGAAGCGAACACCACACTTCCGTTCATGTTCATATTTCCTCTGGTGCAGTCCATCAACTCAGAGTCGATAGTTACATAAGCCTGCAAGTTTAAATTCATCGAATAATCACCGATTTTAAGGGTAGATTGTCCATTCCCATATACTTTTATAAGTGGTTTTGAAGCAAACTTTGTAGGATTGAAAATTATACCTGCCGAAGTGAATTTTTCTACCCTCTCGCCCTCTATAAGCCATTTCTGGGGCTTGCAATCAAAAGTCACTGTGGCTTTTGCACTGTGGTTGAGAGTTCCGGTTGTGTATGTGATCGCATCCGTCACAAGTCCCATCCTGTAGTACTCTGGATGGTGGCTATCCTCTAACCTGCAATAGCTTGTAGGGCTTTTGAGCCATGCGCTGATAGAGTCCGCAAGGCTCTCAAACCGATTCTTACACACTATAGTGTAGGCTATGGAGGCGTTTTCAAAGCATCCATTATCTTTGATTAAATCTCCGTTCCTGCCAGGTATCGTATACTTTGTTACGCTCCTTTTGGGAGCGTTAAAGGTGTTTTGCGCTCCCACTAAAAGATCGTAGTCGGCAGAGGATTCGCCATTGTATATCAAGTAATGTATCATGCAAATACCCTCCTATCTCTGTCGTAATCGTCTGCCATTTGCTTTGATACCTCCTCGGCTACAGCTTCGGCAAGCTCTTTCTTATCCTTGTCATATCCCTCTATCACTACTGTTACTTGTGTAGGATTCTTGTTTCCGTTCATCTTCTCAGCAAGCTTGTTGAGCCATCCTTCTGACTTTTCCAGAGGTACAACAGCCTCATCACCTTTTCCCTCTAGCAATCCTTTCTGTCCTTTTCGCAAGATACCGCCTTTTTCAAGCTCTCCAATTCTTCCAAATCCGACAGTCGGTATATTGATTCCAAAGTTGCTGCCACCAAAGCCCGGAACCCAATCTGGAATTGTTACTGAGATTTTGTTCATCGCTCCGATAACTGCATTTAAAGCCGACTCTATGCCAGCTATTGCACCGTTAATCAACTTGATAACTGCATTGATTGGTGTTTTTGCAAACTCTATAATGCCTGCAAAAACAGTCGAAAATGTACTTACAATTCCGTTCCAAGCATCACTCCATTTGCCTGAAAAGATGTTAGTTACAAAATCTAGCATTCCATCAAAAAGCGGCTTCAAAACATTATCCCACCAACTTACGATTGTATCAAAAGCCGTTGTTACACTCTCTGATACCGCCTTAAAAACCTCATCAAATACTGGTTTAAGATTTTCTCTAAGGAAATCTCCAATCGCTTGAAAACATGGCAAAAGCGTTTCATCTGCGAAAGTCTTGATTGCGTCCCAACAAGGTTTCAAGTGGTTTTCCCAAGTGTCTGCAATCATCTGGAATGCTACACTGACAGCTTCTTGTGCTGCTTGAAAAGTAGTCTCAAAAAGCGGTTTTATGTTATCTTCAAGCGAGGACAACAAAGCGGTAAATACTGGCAGCAATACGTTGTTCCAAACTGCCTCAATCACCGAAAAAACAGCCGTTACAACTTCACCGAGAGCATTAAAAACCTCCGTTGATATCGGGCCGATATTTTCAGATAGCCATGTATAGATGCCAGTAAAAACTGGTAGTAATACGTTTTGCCATACATCCGCAATTATCGCAAATGCAGTCTCCACTGCTGACTGAATGCCAGTGATAATTGAGTTGATAAGCGTACCATCTGTCTGTGCATCAGTTACAATCTGGTTGATCGCTTGCGCTAGTACTGAGATAACACCAGAGATAATATCACCTGCAAACTGGATCGCAGTTGCAATGCCATCAACAATCACATTAAGCACTGATAATGCAGTTCCAAACGCTGTGCTTTGTGTCCCTGCGTCTGAAAAATCAGTTACCAGGCTCAACAGATAATTGGAAAAATTAAGCACTGCATCAACTAATGGTGAAATCGCACTTGCAATGGAATCAAACGCACTAGAGAAAGCACTTTGAAGCTTTTCAAGCCAGTCCATGACAGGCAAGCTTGATATAAAATCAACAGCCGATGTAAATACAGCTTTTAAAATGTTAAATTTAGCAAGCAAACTCTGCCCAAGGATATTTGCAAGCCCAGTTAGCGGAACTGATACAAACCACGTTACAACCTGCCCTGCTACGCTGATCACTTGCTTGATAGCTTCAAGAGCTGCCTTACCTGCATCCATCTTAGCTCGTGCATTATCGAGTGTGCCACCTGCATCATCTGTGATACCCAAAAACTCTTTTACCGCATCAATCACTGGATTAAATGCAGAGAAAAGAGTTTTAACAGCACCGCCCAGACCCGAAAAAGCATCTGCACCTGTCTTTTTGATCTGCTTAAACCACGATACCAGAGGTAACTTGGTGAGAGAGCTAAGTTTCCCTAGCAGCTTGGTTACTGCGTTATCAGCGACACCCCCAAGAGACTTTACAAGTCCCAGTAAGCCTCCAGAACTTAACCCATCGGTTAGTATAGTGATTGAGTCTGTAGCAAGGTCTACGCCGTCCTTGAGTGTCTTGGAAAAGAGATTGTAAAACGCAAGCTTAAGTCCATCAGTTGCAGAGCTTAAAAGGGTAAAAGAACCGCCCAAATTATCAAGCTGAGTCTGTGCCTGTGATGCAGCCGAACCACCTGCATCTGCAAGAGCCGCTTTAAACTCGTTTGTTTTATCAGCCGATACAGCCGCCATCTTATTGTATGCATCAAGCCCTTGCACACCAAAGATAGTATTAAGGGTAGCGTTCTTTTGCTGATCCGTCATTCCAGATAGTGCCCCTGTGAGATTATCTACCACATCGTTAAAGTCACGTGCAGTTCCATCAGCGTTATATGCAGATACTCCCAAGCTATCCAAAGCCTTTTTGGCTTGATCTGTAGGTGTGTAGACCTCAGACATTGCAGAGTTAAGCGCAGTCGTTGCATTCGAGCCAACAACATTAGCTTCTGCCAGCTTCAACAAAGACAGCGTTACAGAGTCAGAAGCCTGCCCGTAAGCTGAGGCATTGGCAGATACACCAGATAATGCCTCTCCCAAACCGCTTACATTAGTATTTGCAAGGGTAGCACCCTTAGCCATCAAATCTGCATAGTATGCCGCGGATTTGCCCTCTTTGCGAAAGCCTTTCAATGATGATGTAAGGTATGTAGCAGAGGATTCCATCGACATTGCGCCAGCCGAAGCAAGATCAAGTGTCGTACTTAAAAGGGTAGCTCCGTTGGCATCTTCGTTTAAAATATCAGCCGCCGACATGCCAGCCTGCGATAATATATTGATACCTTCTGCTGCCTCAGTTGCCGTAAATTTTGTCGTTGCGCCCATCAGTTCAGCTGCAGCCTTCAAGTCTCCGATTTGCTCTACCGTCTGACCTGTTGTCGCTGCAATCTGTGATACCGCAGTATCAAACGACATACCAGTATCAACCGATGATGTAATCGCTCCTTTGAGCAAATCAAAGCCTTTGGAGGCAACAGTTCCAATAGCATCCGCAATAAGCTTTCCTTTTGCGGCAGCTCGTGTTGCAAGGCTTTCAAGTCCCTCTTCCATCTCTGATGAATCAAGGCTGATACCTGCAACAAGATCAAGTATGTTCAAATCGTTACCTCCAATCCTGCTTTACTCGTTACATTTCTGACAATTTCCTCCGCACTCTCTTTTTCTTTTTCCTTTCCGTCTCCATACACGGCATCATAAAAACGATATGGCATTATATGCCCTCCTGCAAAATTTGCAGTGTTTTCAGCGATCTTTTGCAGCGCATCAGTAACATAGACTCTATACATCAGCTCTTCCATATACTGTGCCTGCCGTGCTTGCACATATGTAAAAAAGCCAGAAAGCGTGCGCCCTCTATACTCTCCTATAGCTAGCCACAACACTTTCCGAGTCTCTTTGTCTGCGCTTGTTAAAAAAGTCGCTGAAATTCCTGATCAGTAATCAAATCAATCAAATCCTTGGTAAAGCTTGCAAGAGAGAGATTCTCAACATACTCTTTCTTACTCTGCCCAGAGATAATGCACATAATCTCGATCAAATCAGCTTTATGCCCTTTGATAAGCGCAGGCAGATTTTCTTTCAGTCGCTTGATTACTGTATTTTTCTTTTCTTCTTCTGGCACAACCGCCTTTTTAAAGATAGCTGCTGCCTTATCATCAATCGCAATGTTAGTTACTGGTGCAATCAAATCAGCCAGTACATCAAGTACACGATCACCTTTTACATCAGATAGCTTCATCATGTATCACCTGTTCCCTTTTTAAAATGTACTTCATACGGTACGGTATCTGGTGACGTTAAGGTGTAGTGTGCTGTGTACTCAAACGCAAATGTACCTTTCACTTTGTCACCTGTCTGCAAAGCAAATCCAGTTGTTGATAAGCTATTTTGCAAGTGGATCGCGATTGCACCACCATTGCCGTAATCGCCTACAAACCAGATATCTGCAAAATCAGAATCCTGTAAATCATCTCTTGGTGTGATCTTGAGCTTTGACGTGTCAAGGTCTGCGCCTGCTGCTAAGGACTTAGCCTGTTCTGGTGTCATGGAGACGTAAGTGCCAGATGCCTTGATCTCACGGCTTTCGATCTGCTTTAATTCCTTCGTATTCTTAGGACAATTATCAATATCCTCACCATAGTCAACGAAAGATGGTGTATCTGTAAAATTGATACCGCCAGAAGTTGCACCCAAAATATTTGCTATAGATACCGTCCACGTCTGAGGGTCAAACTCAGAAAGCAAGATACCTGCATTCATTTGGATATGCTCAAAAACATTTTCTGGCAGTTTTGTTGCCATTTTTGCCATATTATTTACCTCGTTAAATACTCAAGTGTGACGTTCATGTATCTGCGTTTTACCGTCGGTGATGTCTCGTCCGTGAGGGACTGACACCACGGAACACCAGTTTTTACCCAGATCAAGCCCTCGTCACACTCAATCAAATCATGTTCTAAGATATATTTTCTAAATTCCTCGGCTTTTTGGTTAGGGATTGACTCCGATTCCGTCCAAAACCACATGTTGACTACTATAGCCATGTCAGGATCCCCAAAGCTGCCTGTGATATACTCATAGGTCAGCCACGGAAAAACCGTGTCATCAGGAACGGATGTGGAAGGATAAGCTGTCATGCCAAAAGCCGTAAACCATGCCTGTAGTGCCTTATCTTTACTCAACTAACCCTGTCTCCTTCCATGCCTTATGCAGTTTGCCACCGTTCCATGCAATCCAGTCCACCATTTCTTCATTCATCGCCCATGCACCGACAATGCTGTGTGAGTTAAAAGTAAGCCCTGACTCTGCGAGGAAAGCATGAACAATCTCGTGCCTTAAAACCTGCTTTACTAGTTCCTCTGGCGATGTTGCAATTGGATCACTATCGGGGTCTGTCTCAGGGTCTACATAGTAAATTTTCTTTCCGTAGAAATCACACCATCCATCAGCACCCTCACATGTTTTATATTGGTCGCGGCTTACTCTGACGATTTTGTAATTGCAACCCATTATGTTTACCTGATCCATCATGTTGTTAACTCCCACTTCTCTGCTGTTACCTGTGCCATATCTAATCCTGATACCTGCGGTGATACCTTGTCTCCTGCATCAGAGGTTACGCGGAAGGTCTTGCCGTCCGAAAGCCGCTTGAAAACGTCATGATATGCAAGCTGACATGATCTATGAGTCGTAATTGTAAAAACGCTTGTTACCCCTGATTTCTCAGCGACACGAGCGTCTAGGGATGTATCACGGCTAATAGCCGCCTGAAAGCCTGCCCCTTCTACCCATGTAGTCTGAAAGCCTCCTGCGCCATCTGGCACACGCTTTTTCTCAATCAGTCTACAATCTTCCATCATATTTTCTACAAGTTTCATATCTTCCTCCATGTGTGCAGGCGGTTTCTGAAAGCCTCCTGCCAGGTAGCCGTTCCAGTGCTTCCTTGAGTCGCCTTGGTATAGCTATAGCCGCCAAAGGACTCTGACATATACGGTGTAGGGTCTCCGTATTTCTTCTGCCACTCCTCGATATCCAGTGCAAGATCAACGACTTCCTGCGGTATGCAGAGGGCGGAAATCGAACCGGTAAATCGCTCCTCCACTCTGCATTCGCAAGGATATCTATACACCCCATCGTGAAAGACAGAGCCTTGAACCAGAAAATATTGCCCCTCTTGCAGAAAGGTGATGGGCTGCTGTACTCCTGCATCATCAATGTAGATATTATTATCTCGGAGTGTGAAAACACCCTCATGTGTGCCATTAGGTGCAACAAAAAAGTTGCGTATGTGTGTTAATACCTGATACAGCATAGCCCCACCTTTCTTAGCCTAAAGACTTGATACGTGCAATCGGGATCGCCTTGTGATCGATCTTAGTACCTTTGGTGTTCTCTACCAATGTCCAGTTGGTTGCTGTCTTAAAATCTGTCGGCATAGGGGAAATAATGCCTGTAGGCTTCTTGAAGGTAATACCCCTTGGTGCAATTACCTTTCTCTGGCGAGTTACAAGAATATCTTCACCGCCATTAGTCAGAGGATCACGTGTTGTTTCATTAGGGACTGTTGCACCGATGTCGCAGTAGTCCATTGATCCTCTGCCGAGAATATAAGAAGTGTATGCACCTGTTTCCTCATCAAACGGCACATCATCATCAATCAGAACGGTTCTGCCGTTCCATGTTGCAAGTGCAAGTTCCTTTTCCACTCCGTTAGCGTCTACTCCCTTGCCATACTGCAAGAGCTGCATGTTCTCCAGATTGGTTGATACCTGAGAGTGCATGATCACGAGGGAAAAGATATTCTTGTTAGCTCCTGCCGCCTTCTGAATAGCACTGTTGAGTGTTGTTGCATTAACAGTCTTTTCCGTTTCTTCCGTGATATCCAGTGTGTGAGCGTCTACGAACTTTTTATCGTTAGTCGCTGTCATGGAGAAAATGCCCTCTAAGATCGCAAGAATGTTAAGCTGCTGATCATCGTCCCAGTAGCCTCCAACCTGCTTTGCAATCTCAGCCATAAAATCATGCCCTGTGATATCGTGTGTAAAATCTTTTTCTTTCCATGCTTTGGCACGTCCATAAGCAATCATGCCCTGCAAGTAAGTATCAATGCCTGTGGTTGTGATAGTGGTATTTCCATCGTAATTCTGCGAATCGCCACCAATTAAGCCTACCATTGGGATAGATGCATAGTTGCCGCCTGTGTTCTCAGCAAGCATTGTCTTTAACTCTGGTCTGTCTCTGAAAATTCCTGCCTTTAAGAAAGCATTCTGCTTAATTCTTGGCACACCTTCCAGATACTTTCCAAATACTTCGCCATTAAAATGTTTATCGTCAAAAACCGACATATTTTACCTCTTACTTTCCGAGCCATGCTTTAACGTCTGGCGCATCAGGATGTGCATTTGCGTACTCCATCTTTTCACTAAGAGACATTTTCTCAAACGCTGACCCACCGCCATTATCAGGTGGATTCTGGGTATCTGCTCCTCGCTGCTCTGTGGTTGTAATGTAGTCCTTGTAGTTTTCCTTGATGCTCTTGGTAAGCTCCTCAGCTCCCTCAATCTTGCCATCTTTCAAGGTTAATGCTTCAATTTCCTTGGCGCTTGCCTTAACCACCAGATCAACCAACTTATTTGATACTCCTGCACTTGTAAGCAACTCTTTGTAAGCGTTTTCTTTCGCCTTTGTTTCCTGTGCCTTAGTCTCATTAGCCTTATAGTCCTCAAATGCCGTATGTTCGGAGTTGTACTTGTTTTCCCACTCCTTCGCCTTGGTTTCCCACTCGCCAGCCTTGTTCTTTGCGCTGTCCTTTGCATCATCTAACTCAGCCTTTAACTGGTCGGTTTCCACGTGCAGAAGATCGAGGATTTCTCCAATCTTCTCCTCATCTGTTGCATTCTCGTTTTTAAGCACTGCTCTAATATCTGATTTCTTTAAACCCATTGCTATTTCTTCTCCTATTCTTTGGGGCGCATTCTCGCGCTATAGCCGTATTGCGACTGTTATTCTTTACAGTGGCTACACCCTACCATGATTTTTGATTGATGTTGTGCCAACTTTCAAAACGGCAAAAGAAAAAGGAGGGTGTTAACCCTCCAAATTCTCTCGTATGATCTTCGCATACTCATCTGTATGATTCGCAAGCGCAGGTTTCAAATATGGTTGCGCTTTCTGCCCATTTGTCATGTGCCAGTTACCCTTGCTATCCTCGTATACCCACGAGGTTTTTCTTCCACCGTCAGCATACTTCCCAGTACCTAATTCAACATCATTTTGTTATCGTAGAGGCTTTTTATCCTCTACTTCTTGCAATTTATCATTTTGCAAGTTCGGCATATATTATCACCCTTTATAGGGTGTCAAGCACTCTTGGTCACATTATTGCTCCCTTAACGCTCAGTGACTATGCTCTACGGTGGTCAGTGGTTTTCTGACTTACCTCGGTGTCAGGTCTAAATAATTCGTCTAAAGATATGTTTTCGTGTCTGTGATAACGTCCAAGTATGGTTACATAGTCAAGCTCAAAGATTCTGCACCACTGCGTTAATGTTTTTTCAGCATTTCCTATTTTGATTTTAATGTTACTTCTGCGATTGTTACATTGTGTAATGTTGTCTGTCCACCTACAATTATCTGGGCTATAATTTCCATCATTATCAATTCTATCAATGGTTAATTCTTCTCTGTATCCATTTTTCATTGACCATTCATAAAATTTTAAAAAGTCATTTTCCCATTCTTCACACATTTTTATACCTCTTCCACCATATGCATAAAAATGTGAATTATTAGGGTTATTACATCTAGCTTTAATTCCTTGCCATTTGCTATATAGCCGTGTTGTGCCAACCTTGAAACCTGCGTGATTAAATTTTTTCTTTGCCTCGCTTTTGTTCAAATTGGTTTCATCCTGCTCTTTTTTTAGACATCCGCAAGACCGTATCAGCCCAGCCTGTAAGCTGTCTGATCTTACTCTTTTTAAGTTTCCACAATCGCATTGGCATATCCAATAGGTTTTTCTTGTGCTTGTTTCTGCAAGCCCGATTACGGTAAGCCGTCCAAACTTTTTTCCAGTTAAATCTTTAACTTTTCCCATATCTTTCATAATGTTCCCAACTCCTTTTTTTCTTTTATTATATCACATTTTATGTGAGTTGGGAACAGAAATCTTTCACCGATTTTGCTTGATTTTTCAATATCTGTTACCAGATAAAGCCGCATGTTAATCTACGGTGCATACTCTACATTAGAGCCTATCAGTACCTTGTTATCTCCGTCCATCTGGTGTGTGATGCTATTGCGCAGGTTTCCAGTATCTACTGGACATTTTTCCTTGGCATATCGTTCCGCTGTCAGTCCGCACTCCTCTAGTGCTTTTTTGATTTGATCGCGGCTGGCACGGATAACAGCATCAGTATTATCAATCTCAATTCTTATGCTACTTCCCATGTCTCTGTTTCCACTCCTTATAACTTTTTACGCTGTGATCGTTTCTCCTCGTCTGATCTGCGTGTATCGTGATTGCTACCATAGTGCAGCGGCAGTTGTATACCTCGCACGGCTTGCCTTTAGGGTCAGCAGGGTACATACAGCCGTTTGGGAAAGGCTCGTCATACCTCACCCTTACTCCGTTTAATTGCCTGTGTGAATTTCTCACTCGGTTGTCGTTTGCCGACATCCATTCTTTCTGTATTTCAATCCCTATGGCAGAGGCACGGTTATAGCTTTCCTGCCGCCCACCATTCTGTGCGCCTGTTATCATCGTCCTTGCATTTCTGATAGCTGCGCTGCGGTTCATGTTGGTGACGTTTTCTAGCCGTTTTGCCAAATCACTCACTGCATCCCCTTGTAAGATACCTTGCAGCACTGCATTCTGCACCTTTTGGCGATTCCATCGCTCATCCTTTGGGATATCTACTCTTGCAGGTGGTAGCAACTCAATCTCACCCTCAGACAGTCTCCTGATTGTGTCCTCGTCCAGAAGATCAAAGCTTATGCCGCTTCCCTTCTCAATCTCATAGGCTGAGTAGTTGTAGTTCTCGCAGAACACCTCAGGGGTAACGTTGTTGATATAGTCAGCCGCCAATTTGTTTGCATCAGTGAGTCGCCTTGCCATCTGATCTCTCAAAGCTTCCCACCTCGCCCCTCGTGCTACCTGATTGTTGATCCACTGGAAGAACTCTGCATCTGTATATTTCCCTTCCATGTATGCGTTATACTCTTTCAGGTAGCGTGATTGAAACGTTTTAAAGTATTCCGTAGCCTTTTCTTTCAGTTCTTTGTGCGCTTCCTGATATACCTGTTGTAGCCGCTTTTCTACCTCTCTCAGCCTTTTTTCTGTGTATTTGTCGGAGTAACTACTCACTCAGTATCAGTCCCTTCCTCTTCGTCATCCTCGTCCTCTTCATCGTCTGCTGAAAATCTTTTAATTTCTTCATCCTGCCGTTTTTCAATTTCTGCCATTGCCTCTTCTGGTGTGAGGAATGGCAGATGCTGTATAACGCACTCGTCAGAAAGATAATTTGCAGCTGAAAGCACCATATTTGTTTGCTCGTTTTGGTTTACAACTCTGTTCCAAGTGAGCGTAGGGTTATCGTTGATTCCTGCAAGCTCAAGAATACTTTGCACGAAATCTAAAATATAATACTCAAAATCCGCACACTTGTTATCTTGCGACTGATACGCCGCTTGAATCTCTTGTGTAGTTTTTGCAGCTGCCGAGAGGGTGGAAACATCCAGAGCTTGAAAGTCCTCGTATATATCACGTCTGAGGATTTCCAACATGGTATTTCTGGCATCCGTTGGAACCTCTAGTGTATGTGCTTCTACTTCCGTTCCATCCTCAGCCACAGCTGCTCTAACCGATTTCATTCGCTGAACGAATTTTGCAAGGTCTGGGTCGTCCATGCCACCTTCGTTTTTTAATACCCAATAAAATCCTGCGGTATCATCAATATCATTTGCAAGCCCACTCTTGATATAATCGTAGCAATCTATGCTCTCTTTGATGCCTACCAATTCGCTCTCATGTGAGTCATTGGCATATAGCGGGATGATCGGCAGTCCTGCGTAGTTGCTTTCAATTTCCTCATCTACTCCTACAGCCGTGCGTTTGATTGTCTTGATATAGCCATGTTTTCCATCCTTCGTCCTCACTGGGTCGTTGTTGGTCTGAATGTAATCGGTATAGCCGTCTGGCTCGTATAACGTGCAATGGAAGATAACATCTAACCCAATTTGGCGATACCAATACCTAATACCTGCCATTAGCTGTGATGTTTCCTCATCATACAGAGGGCAAAAACCCGGCTGTGATGGTGTATCAGCGTACCCGAACACCTCCAGATGATCTAAGTTCCAAAAGCCGAAAGCTCTGCCTCCTGCCATAGCTCTTTTTGCTGCAAGCTGTAGCTTAAAATCAAAATCTTTTCCGAGCTTTTCCTTGTTTTCTGGTTTCTCCAACTTCAAGCCGTTTCCGAGAACGTACTGCACTTGCTGTTGGCACAGTCTGCGGAAAAAGAGCGTTTTGAGCTTGTAATTTGCCGAGAAAATATCTTTTACCCGCTTTCCGCTCACAGTGTATAAAAACTTCTGGAACTGCTCTATTGTAGCGTTATGCTTGTTGTAGTACCGCTCACCATCTTTGGCTTCTGCGTACTCCTTTGTTCCTCTGAACTCTGCCACAGCTTCTGCACAGAAATCACCCTTGCCCTCGTCTTGGACGTTTACTAAATCTTGATATGTTTTCAATCTATACTCCTTACAGCATGTAATTGCCGCTTGCTACTGCTGCATCAAGTGCGGCTCTTGTCTTTTTTATCAATCTCTTGGTTCTTACAAAATATCGTACTGCATCCATGCAATGATCGCTTTCCTTGTCCACTTTCTCCTCGCCTCGGTCTAGGGCTTTCTGATCCCACACGTAAGCCCCAAACTCTTTTATGGTGTATTTGCAGCAAGCCATAAACTTTAATCGCCTAGTTTGCAGCATGGTTGAAACGTCTGAAATTCCATTTGTTACATCGTTATCCGCATCCTTTACATGCAGCCCTCGGTTTCTTACCTCTACTTTCAACGCAGCAGCAGAGGGGTCAATGATTACCTGCTTTGGCTTGATTCCATTTAGCATTTCCGCAAGTCCGTCTACAAGCTGTCCCACTGTCTTTTGTTGGCTATTCTCTCGCCCACTGTAGTAGTATTCTTTCAGGCATAGCCAGTCGTCTGTTCCTGCAATTCTGCGCCAAAGTAGAAATGTCGTTGCGTTCTGGATACCAAAATCAGAAGAAACGTAATAATCTCCGATTGTGTCAGGTTCTTCTTTCAACACGTTCTCTTTTTTTGAAAACATATCATATACAAGTCCCTCAGCTATGCACCAGAGTCCGAGAATATAACGTTTATAGAACACTCCCACGTACATGTTACGATATCTCTCTTTGATCTCTTCTGAGAGTGAGAGGTTATCGTCCATGGTAAAGTGCAGGTAAATCAGTTTCTTTTCCTTGCGCTTATCTATCCAATTTACCTTGAACCAATGCGAAGGTGAATCAGGATTGCAGTTAAACCAGAATTTTGAACCATCAACAGAGCAACGTCCTGTCGCTTGGTTAACGAAGCTCTCAGGCATAAGAGCCACTTCATCAAAAAATACACCTGCAAGCGTGATACCCTGTATCAAATCTTGTGATCGCTCATCCTTGCCGCCAAAGACATAAAAGTAGTTCTCCGTTTCTCCTCTCGATATGACAATCAGATTGTCAGCTCGATGATCTTCTACTTTATAGCCTCTGGCTCTTAGCATCAGCTTTAGCCAAAAAAGAACGTTGCGGCGAAATGATCCAATGGTTTTACCACACATTGCAAAATTCTGGCTCTCGAAGGTAGTCATAGCCCAAAATACGAAAGCCAGTGACATACTCAGTGTTTTTCCTGATCGAATAGCACCATCTGCAATGATGCCCTCCATATCTTTTACTGGGGATGTATCACACCACCAATTAAGCACCTTGCGTTGCTTTGGAGAGAATGGTTTAAAATGAAAAAACTGTTTAACTTTCTTTATCAGGCTCATCTGTCCAGCCCTCCCAATCCGCAGCAGCATTACCTTCAAGTGCTTGCAGGAATCCGTCGTCAGCAAGCTCTTCCTGCTCGTTATCCTGCTTTAGCCGTTCGGTTTGTGCGTTGATCTGTGCTATCTTTGCCTTTTGCTCGGCTGTAGCTAAGTCCATATGCGCTGCTAGCCAATCAAGTGCTTTCATACGGTCAGCTAGCTTTATGCTCGCACCATCTTTTCCCTGCTTAACTTCTGCAAGGATAGTTCCGTCTATCTCAGCAGAGGGCTTGAAACGGACAACATTAACAATTTTGGTAAGTGGTTTTTTCTCTCCTGTGTCTGGGTCTTTTACTTCTACCAGTCCAAATGCCCCTATTACTGGAACTTCTTCCGTTCCAAAGGTTAGATAATCGGTAATATCAGAAAATGCAATATCCATATATTTCTGAAAGATGTCGGATTCGTCCAGTAATTCCCGATTTAAGCGATTCTGTTTTAGCTTTTGAATCTCATTTTGAATCTTAGGGTTTCTTAGGGCGTTGAACCCTTCCACCATTGCTGTGTTATAGCTGCACTGATACGCTTTTTGATACGCTTTCGTTGCGTTAAAGCTCCTAATGTAGTAGATGCAGAAAAGTCGCTGTTTATCGTTTAATTCTGTGTTCTCCATTACCTGCTTAACTTCGGACTCTATAGCTCTTTCCTTTAGGGGGTTCTTTTTATCCGAACGCTCGTTATTTTTTAGCGAACGTTCGCTTTTCTTTTCCGAACGCTCGGTGTCTCCCTTATCCCACTTATAAGTGCTTTTCCATCGTCTAACTGTCCCTTCTGGCAAGCCCAACTGGCTTGCAATCTCAGTTAATTTCTTACCCTGCAAATACAATTCCTTTGCCTGATCAATCCTTGCATCTGGTGCTCTTGCCAATTTGTTCACCTGCTTTCCGTATATCAAGAAAAGCCGCCTTTCCAGACGGCTATGCACCCTGAGGGTGTGGCGAACCAGAATTGCACTGGGGGAGTGTATCAACTCAGCCACTTTTACCGCCTGTGGCTTATAGGAGGTGTATAGAGTCGTCAACAGCTTTCTCCGTACTCCCATATTGTAGAACTGATTTTGATTGATGTTGTGCCAACTTTTAGAATCCTGCATTTTTTCCAACGGAGTTTACAAAATCTATTTTCCACCGCTGAATTGTGCGCTCCGAGAAGCTTAATATCATTGATACCTTAGGCACGCTGTAGCCCTCGAAGAATAGCAGCTCTATAGCTTGCAGCCTATCTCTGTAATTCCCATGCTTTATTGCAGTTTCTTTTACAGCCTGCTCCATTGCCTTTTCTATCAATTTTCCTTGTCGCGTATTGGGTGTAGCCCTTGCATAGTGGTTAATCATTCCCAGTACTATGTTGTACCACCAGTTCTTATAGCGTGATGTGTTCAATCATCATCACCACCTGCTGCACACAATGCAAAAACGATAGTTACAATGATTCCTGTAAATACTCCTGCTACAAATACTGCAATTTCCATGTTTAATCCTCCTTCAGTTTTTCTTTTCCTTCCGTACCCGTTCCACCTGATATAAAAATCTGCGATACGGCATATTGCACTGCCTTGCACCTTCTGCTATCGGGATTCTTCCGCTATCCACTTTTGCGAAAATTTCATAAAAATTATCTGGAAGAGGGCAATGTGGAGAGCTTTTTTTACTTTCTCCTCTGGCTTTAAGCTGCTCATTTGCATATTTTGTAAATGTTGCCTGTGATACCTTACATCTCTCAGCAGCATCTACTCCGCTTAACTTGCCATCTCTCCATTTCTGATAATTTTCTTCAAAATTTTCAATTTCAAGTTTCTTTCTGTTTCTGGAATATCCTGTGTGCTTTTCTCCTCTGGCTTTTATCTGCTCATATGCGTACTTTTCAAAAGTTACTGCTGCTACCCCGATTATCTTTGCCCCTTCTGCGGTTGTAAGCTTTCCATCTCTCCACTGTGTATAGATTTCTTCTGGCAGCTCTGCCTTGCGTTTAAATACCTGCTTTGATTTTCTCTTTGTGCGCTCCCTGGTCTTTGCTCCATTTTTCCGCATTTCTGGTTTTTCCCAGTGCAACCAGTTCTTGTACATGGGGCGGTTCTCGTACTTCTTCCCCCACAGTCCCAAATCCATGTTGTGAGCACGAACATCTGCTACAGCCGCAGCTTCCTCTCGTGTAGAAAATAATCTTGTGCCTAGGTCGCTCTTTTTCCAGTAAAATAAATTATTAGCATTGTCGCCCACCTCTCTGTGTAAGCACACGGATACGCAGCCTAGCCCACCACTTTTCCACTTGTACGGAGATTTTACAACACTCTCCACTACCTCTAGTCCGTAATTTCTAAAACCTTCCAGTCCCTTATATCTCATCGTGTAATCACTTGTGTAGTACTCACATACACAGTATACCTTGTCTCCGATTTTTGGACTCCACTCTGTCATAGCTGTGTTCTTCTCCCTTCCCAGTAATCAATCAACTCCTGCTCCTTCTCTGTGTAGTCCCAGCACATTTCTGTGTCGTCCAACCAGATAGCAGAGCACTCTACTCCATTGCAATCTGTGAATCTGTACAGCCCTGCACCCAGAAACAGCTTGATTTCTGGCACTAACACATGCGCAGACTCTCTTGCGTACTTTGTATCGTGCATTAACTTCATTTCTTACCTCCTGTAATTCTTCCCAAAAATCACTTTAAAATCTTCATTGGGATATTTTCTTTCGAATGCCGTTTGTCCTTCTTCGTGCAGCTTTTCCGCTGCTTCTTTGCAAAAATGCACACCGCAGGGCGGTTCGTTGTGGTGGTTATGGCATAGCCAAACCTTTAAGCCATACTTCTCGGATAGCTTTCTATTTGCCGTCCCTCCGAAGATATGGTGCATTTCAAGCCCTGTGTCTGGTAGGAACATTTCTGCCCCTACCAGTTCTCGGCAGACATAGCACTCTTTTTTTGTCTGCATTATACTTTTCATTTTTTCTTAGCCTCTAAATTAAAAATTTGGTTTCCACGGTTCTGCTGTAGGCTCTTTGTCAATTTCTGTATACAGCACATTCTTTAAAATCCTTGCTGTCTCAATTGCAAGGATTTGTTGTGCCAAATCTAAGCCTTGAATTTTACTGGCTTCTTCAAAAATCTGACCAAGTCTTGTTTTTAATGCATCCGCATCAATCAGTCTCATCTTCTTCCTCCTTTACAAACTCTAATATTGCACAAATTACTGCTTCTTTTATGATGCTGTGAATAGACTTTCTATTTTCGCCTACCAAAATAAGCTCGTGCTTGATTGTATAATCATAATAACAACTGTCTCTGCATGTCCATTTCCCATTATGCAGTTCCACACTATATCCTTTGCTCTTCGATGCCTCACCTCTTCCAGACCATCCTGCTCCAGTTTTTATAAAATAGCATGGATAACTCACAAAAGGATTTTTATATACTTTCATTTTCTTCCTCCTCTCTCGGAAAAGCATATTCTTTGCTATCCGTAAAAATAATGTTTTCTGGCTGTTCCTTGCACACCTCTCCGTTCTCGTACTCTACAATCGCCAGAGTATGTGAAACGATACCAGATGGCATACCACCAATAAATAATTCTTCTCTCACTGGGTAACTCACGTTTTCCCACTGATGGAACATCGCTGCTTTCTTTTGCAGTCCATGCTTAACGTAGCAAGGGCGAAGCCCCTGCACTACTTTTAATTCCATGTCCATATTCACTTTTACTCCTCCTTATACACCAAAAAACCTATTTCTTTCTTCTAAAGTCTGCACATGCAATAGCTCCTGCTACAGCAAATGCACCTGCTGCAACCAGGGTTAAAGCATCTCCTGTTGCAATTCCACAAGCGACTAAATATATTGCGACTAAATAACTAATCATTTAATCCTCCTTTTGATAAATTTGCTTAAAAAGATGTTCTAACACTGGGACTACAATTGAGTTCCCTGCCATCTTATATAGTTGTGTCTTTGAGATACCATTTTTCACAAGCAACTCATAATCTGAGTCAGAAAAGCCCATCAATCGAAAATATTCTTTTGGCGTAAGTTTGCGGTATTTTTTATTTGCGTCATATACTTTCACTTCTCGTCCCCCCCTGACACAGTATTAAGTGTTGGTGCTAACCCATCTGGTGAATAGACTCTATTTGATTGGTCGTTTCCATAGTAATTTAAATTGGCTATTTGAATCATCTTCATACGCTCACCACCTTTGGGTCTTTCTTGTCTCTCGATAGTAGAGTTGTGCAGATGCCCCCTCTATATACCATTTGTCCTAAATGTTTGGCATTATGTTCTATAACTTTCTGAGTTTTTTGAGGAGACAAATAAAATTCTTTTGGGACTTCTACATCCAGAAAATCTCCCATGCACTTCTCAAGTTGGATCGTATCTGGGAATTGAAAAGTATGTTCATCTACATCCTTCCGAATTGAAACAATGAAAACTCTTTCTCGATTCTGCGGCATCCCATAATCTGATGCATTTAAAATTTCCCAGTAACTGTTATAGCCTGCGCTATCCAAGCCCTTTAACACTGCGGTGAAATTCGTTTCCATGTTTTTTCTAGTGAGATTTTTTACGTTCTCGGCAATGGCAATTCTCGGCTTGCAATGTTCTATTATGCGCAATGCATCAAAGAATAGTCCGCTTCTAGTTTTTGTGCCTTTCTCATCCAAGAACCCTTTTCTCTTCCCTGCAATCGAGATATCCTGGCACGGAAAACCATACGTTATGAGATCAATATTTTCTGGCAATTTACTTTCATCAACCTTTGTGATATCTCCAAGATTTAAACTCTCTGGGGTATTATGTAACAACGAATAAGCTTTACTTGCAAATTTATCAACTTCGCAGTATGCGATTAACTCATATGGCACACCAATATTTTCTAAAGCTTTTTCAAATGCTCCGATGCCAGAAAATAAGCTAAGATACTTTATCATCATTTCTCAATCCTCTCTCGAATACGGTTTGCAGCAGTCTCCGCATACCCTTCTGTTCTCTGATCCGTTCCGATATACCTCATACCGTTCTGAATTGCCTCAATCTGCAATCTTTCCTCTGCATATGTTGGTATCTGATAATGGTTCACTTTTAGCTGCTCTGGTAACTGCAAATTCTCTCTTGCTTGTTGTACATATCTACCATGTACCTCTCTAAAGGCGATTCTATCACCCTCTAAGTTCTGGCTATGGCAGAGGTTTTTCCAACCCAGACACTTTACAACCTCTTTTGTAATCGGACTCAAGCTCTCAATAGCCTCGTCCTCGCGCATATATCCATATTTGTGCATCGCTGTCAGCCACTCAGCCCAACCCTGCTCCCAGTCTGGGAGTTGCGCTGCATTATCCTCTGCACACCGCTTGCGGATATCTGCAATTGTAGGTGGGAAGTGTTCCTCCATGATGTATCGTGCAGCTGCGTTCTGCACCTTCTGCATCGGGATATCTTGCAGCATCTTATACCACAGCTCAACCGCTGCATCAGAATCCAAAAAACCCTTTGCCGGATACGCTGTTTTCAGAATCGTTACTATCGTCAACCACGCTTCCTTCTCCGGTGTTAAGCCCGTTTTTGATTGCCCAAGACTTGATTCCATCATATCTGTCATCACCTTTCTTTTCCTGCTCTCTCGTCACTCGGTTGCTGTAATTTCCATCCAAAACCTTTACAAAGTTGTTCGGCATTACAAACCAATCAAAAGTAACCGCCCAACCTCGATCATTTAAACCCTGTAAGAAGTTGCTTACTTTGATTTGCTCAATAGCTGACAACACTTTATCTTTTCCATGCTCTCGGATTCGTGCTGACAACTTTCTATATCTTGCACTTGATGCAGCCATCTTACTGATAGGCTTGATTCCTAAGCTCTGCAACTCATTCCAAGCCTCTGCAATCTCCTTGATATCAAGTGAGACGCTTTGCGTTTCACAAGTCACATCGTCAGATTGACTATTACTTGTATTACTCTTGTATCTAGTCTCTGAGTCTGTATCTATACTCTTATATCTAGTATCTAAGTCTTTATCTAAACTCTTATATCTATTCTCTTTCTCTAGGGTCACATTTTCGTAACTGTCCGTCACACCATCGTAACATTGTGACGCTTGCGCATAACATTGTGACGGAATATCATTGCATTGTAACGCTTTGCGCTCTCTCATTCTGCGCATTCTCTCCGCACTATCGCTTTCTGTCCCTGTCATGGCTGCGCACTCTGGCAAGATATACTCGTTTTCCACATCGCCATCAACCAAGAGGTTTTGAGCCTTTAAAAATGCGATTGTAACTTTTACATTCTCCGCGTCCTCGTCCAGATCAAGTGCAAGCTCATCTGCAAAAGTGTCCTCGACTCCCTCATAATAGATTTTTCCATCCTGCTTAAGTGCTACCAAAAGCATTTTTAAGTAAATTACCGTGTAGGTATCGCCACCTGCGATTCTCCGAAGCTTTTTTACTGGCTTACTCTTGAAAAAATCATCCGAGAGCTTTAACCAATAGTATCTTTTCGCCATCCGTTTATTCCTCCTCTGCCTGCATCACCTGCAAGCCACAGCAAGGGCAGGTTACGGTATTGTATTTAGTATTCTTCGCAAAAGTCGTTTTGTACTCACTCGGTTCTGCATCAAAAATACTTTCACAATACTGACGCTTCGTCTTTAACTTACGGTTGCCATACTTAATAATCTTCATTCTTTACTCCTTTCTTGCCCCTCTGCTATGCCTTTTAGCAGTTTGATATGCTCTAGCTTATAAGTTATCAGTTAAAACCTCAAATCGCTTTAAAAGGCATCTACGAGGGGGTTAAACGCTATCAGTAATCTTTCATGTTGTTGCTACCCTTCCAGATAGCAAGCATCCTCTCTAATTCTTCGGGTGTGATGGTATCAATGCCCAATGACTCTGCGTCCGATACCGTCCCATGTATCAAATCACTCATTTCTTTCGTGTTGTAGGTGGATGAACCAAAGTAGCATCGCACTATATAGCTATCATCATCCGCGCTCAAAATCTCAGTGTATCGGAACTTTTCTTTCAAGATATCCAGTGCCTGGGCGGTTGCTCTCAGGTCTGCAAAAACTCCATACTTTGAGAGCTGCAAGAGGTAGATCGTCCACTTATCAGAGCCAAGACGTTTTGCTATCTTATCGCACAGCACCCAAAAATATGCATTTGCATCCAAGCTTCGCTTACTACGGTGCTTTTCCGCAGTAATATCTAGCTTTTCCACGTCTTTTATTTCCTCTACCTCTCGCAGAGCTTTTTCTTTGTCAGTCACAGAAAAAGTGATTTTCAGCTTGCCATCTAGTGACAAGCTCACGCTATCAAACTTTCCAGAAACTACCATTGATCAACCTCAATCTGTGTTGGCGCAAAAACTAATTTTGTTCCCTTTTTGCTCATCTGTGTAACGATTTTGTAAAACACTTTTGCACAATCGTTTTCACTATCATATTCTGCCACAGTCGCTTCGTTATATTCGGTTCCGATGTATAAGCGGTTCTTGACATAATAGATGCACGAAAAATTATCAACGTTGTAAGCTTTGCGTCTTGATAAATCCACTAAAAACATTATTTAAATCTCCTTTAATTGAATGGTAAACCCTCATCTTCTACACCGTCAGGAATATTCATCCACCCGTCCTTATGCTGACTTGGTGGTGTATTCTTCTGTGCCTCTGCCATAGCAGGATGAGGCACGTATGACTCGCCCTCGCTTCTCTTCTCGCAAAATTCCTGCGATTCGATTACCACATCAGTGGTGTACACCTTCTGCCCCTCTCTGTTGGTGTAGCTGCCTGTCTGCAAGTGCCCTGTTACAAGCATCTTCATTCCCTGGTGCATATACTTCTCGCAAAACTCTGCCTGATTGTCAAATGCTACGCAGTTGATAAAATCTGCTGTCTGGTCTCCTTGCTTTGATACTCTGCGATCTACTGCCAGAGTGTATCTAGCAACCGCCATCTGTCGTGTGCCCTGATTTGTGTATCTGACTTCTGGATCACGTGTCAGTCTTCCCATTAAAATTACTTTATTCATCTTCGCCCTCCTCAAATTCTTCATCTGTGCCAATAAGTGCCGCGCTATCTGCGCTATTCTCGGTTTCAACTTTCTCAGTGATACTTTCCTCACCCTTAGGACGTTTTCCCATTCTGTACTCGTACAGAGGGCATTCTGTACAAGTGCAAAGACGAATCTCGATAAACTGCCCTGCTGTGCAATCCATGCACTTGGCGCGGATTGCTTTCAATGGTGTCAACTTTGCCATTATTTTTCCTCCATTGATTTGGTTGCTGCCAATCTCTTCTTACAACTGTTATACTGTCCAAGCGTAAACTCGCTTAAATCGTTTACATGGTATGCGTTGCAAATGGTTTGCTTTGCAACTCCAGTTCTCGCCAACTCAGCTTCCAAAATCTTAATTTCCGCCTCAGTTACAAGCATTGGTTTCTGCTCATATACCTGCGTAGGCTCTTGTGTTGCGCTCTGAGCGGTTCTTTTGCCATAACTGAAAACTTCTATGCCTCTGCTATTGATAACGCTTAAAGCCGTGATTCTGCCGTCAGAAACCGTCATACTTCGAACTGCGAATCTTTCATAGCATTTATAGGTGTCTTTTCCTGCATCTTTGATTTCAACCTTATCAGCTGATATCCAGATAAACGGGGCTGTGTAAAGCTCTCTTCCAATGCCTAAACAGAAACACGCACGTTTGAATGCGTCAGAAGCTTGCCCCTTTTCCTTCTCGGTGTAGCTCTCTACACCAACGTCCTGTTTCCAAATCCATTCCTTGATTCCTGCACCGCGATCAACAAGAATGCCTACACTGCAAAAGAGGTTGCCACCAATCATTTCATACTTTTTTTGCCAGTTTTCAACTCCTACGCTCTCGTCAAGCACGTTCTGGTCTACTCGTGCATCTTTGTACAAAAGCAACTGCACTCCATTCTTTTTTACCGTAGAGATTCTCACCTCAACATCATCTGCGGTAAGTGGTCTAAATTTCAACATGTCCATTTTCCTTTCTTTCTCTTCCCCTGCTTTCGCTGCTCTGTGAGGTGTTTTAGCAGGTTAGCATTTGCCATCCGTACTCTGGCAATCTCCCAAAGAGTACCGTTAAGCTTGCACAATACCTTAATCATGGCATTAGCTACATCTACTACAACTTTTACAATTTCTGGCATTGCTTTTTCAAGGAAATACTGCTTCGGGTTCATGCCGTGAAGCTTCTTGAACTGCTTCTTTCTCTGCCGCTTATTCATCCTTCCACCTCTTCTGCAAACTTATTCACGAAATATACCTGCCCTTTTCCAGTTACTTTTGTTGTCCTTTTAACGTTGGTACTTCCATCTGGGGTAGTGATTGTGGTTTCCTTTACCTCAAACAATTTCATTTCCATAGCTTTCTGAGTAGGCATATTCTTACTACTTCCACCCTTGATAAGATATCCGTTGGTTTTCATCCACTCAAATAATCTATTCCGTCCGATCTTGTAACCATTCTGGCAAATGATCTTTGCCAAGTCTCCGATCAGGCAGGAGTCCTTGCTGGATGATACGGCATCTGCAAAAATTTCCTTCGGCTTCATTCGCTCTGTATCTGCTATCAAGACTCTGTTATCTGCCTTGAGCTTATCAATCTCGTTATTGGCAATCTTTAAGGCTCTTGCCATTACCTGCTCTGGTGTGTTCCATGCCTTTTCAAGATCAATGAAGTACTGGCGGTACTGTTTGCCCTTGTCAGTGCGCTGAATCATACAAATTTGCTTTGCCATGTCGATGGAGATTTGATAATCATTGCAAGTTGTTATAGGATTCTTTGGATTATTGGTCGCTCTTTTTTGAGCTACCAATATAAAGTCTTGATTTTCCTCAAATCCATATGCTGTCATCCGCGGAAACCAGTCTTTAAAGGCTGTCTTGATCTCAAGTCCCTCATGCAGTTCTCTTGCCGATACAGTCGGCTGCTCTGACTCGTAGTTTATCTTAATAATTTCTTCCATCCCTTCTCCCTCCTGCTTACTTGATCTGAATATTATTTGTGGTAACGAGTGTTGCACCATCAATGGAAGTACCTGCCTTTAATGCCTTTTTAATTGCTGCCTTATTAGGCTCTGGCTCTTTGTAGGTAAGGTACTCATCAGGCAGGAATGCCCCTGCATTGATCTGGACGCTTTCCGACTTTCTCCAACCAATGGCAACCTTGCTTGTCTTGATCTTCTCGCCTCCTGCGGAATCCATAGACGCTGCAATATACTTTTTAATACCCTCTGCCTTTTTTTCTGCTGCCGCCTGACGTGCTGCAAGGCGCATCTTCTCGGCTTTCAAAGCTTCTGCTTCTGCCGAAAGATTCTTGTAAAATAATGCCAGGTTCTCAAGTTTCTCTTCACGCTGCATTGTTAATCCGTCAAGCACCTGCAATGCTTCCTCGTTGATGATCTCTCCTGTGTCTGGGTCTACTGCTGCGCCCCATGCCTGCTCAATCTGCGAATTGATTTCATACAGTGAAAATGCCATTATTCTTCTACCTCCGCTTCTGTTTTCTCTTCTGCCTCTGCCTCTATGATAAGATCACTCAGGTTGTTTGCGCTGTGAAGAAGCTCCTCTGCTTCCTTGTAATGCTGAATGTCCATTGCGTCTGCCGCTGCATCAGTTAAGTACTGGTGAAGTCTTTCAATCAATTCTGTATTTGTGATAGCCAAGCTGTAATACGGCTTTCCGTCATTTCCCGTCAAAACATATCCTGTAACACTGCTCATTTTTTTATCCTCCTTATTTTGAACCAAAGTATAATGCTATTGCCAAGCTGCCAAAGATAACACATCCAAGAATCAGGTCTGAGATACCCTTAGCAATTGCATCAAGGAATCTTTCGTGCTTCGCTTCCTTCTCAAGTCGCGCTTTGAATCCTCTTGAAATCTGGCACTGTAATGCTCTCTCTGCATTACTTACAAACTTTTCTGCTTCTAGTGTGGGTTGCCAAATCACCTTCATTTTGCTTCCCTCTTCGCCTGGCGCATTACCTCAAGTCTTGCTGCGTCTGCCATACCTGAGGTATAGCCAAGCAAGAATGTTCTATAGCTACTAGGCAGGGTTGCCGCCTCGGTGATGATAAGTGGCAATGCCTCGCGCTGCTTGTCACTGAAATACTCTTTAATCTCGTTTAACATCATTTTTTCCTCCTTAAAAAAGTCTCTGCTGTGCGTTGGCTGCCGTGATCTGCTCCTCAAGTACTGTCGGAAGCTGATAGCAGTCAATGAAATCATGTACATCTGCAATATACTTACGCTTGATACTCTTGTAGGTACTCACACAGCCATACTCTCTTTTCAACTGGCTGTAAATGTCCTTATACACTTGGCTTCTGATACTACCGTCTGCGTATGCTTCGCTGTCCTTACCACCTAAGCACTGCACTCCCTTGCGCTTTACGTGCTGCTGTACTTCGTCAATCTCGCATCCATACAGCGGCATATCTGTTTTAAGCTCTGTTACCTCTTTACTGAGGTGTGTAACCTGCTGTGCAAGCTCTGTTGTACCAGTGGCAAGAAGCCTGATCTGTTCAAAGGTGTTCAACGGCTCTGCTGCCTGATCTGGTTTCTGGTAACTTCCAGTCTTACGGATTGATGGAAGTACCTCGGACGTTACCCAGTGCTTGAAACGCTTTGCGGACTCTAACTTACTACCAAAGATCAAGGCATATACTCCCGACTCGCTTATAAGGATTGCTTCTCTGCCCTGACCTGATAGAACGATTCGTTCAGTCAGCTTATCATCATCATCAACATGATCTCTGAGTGCTTTTTGTGGATTGCGATATCCCAGTGCCTCTGCAACATCCTTTCCGACAAACCACGGTTCACCGTCAACCACTTCTGTTCTGATATCCCCAAATTCTGGATTGCTAAAAATTTTCATTGCGTTTGATTCCATTGTTTCTTCCTTCTTGATTTCTTCATGCTCTTCTAGTTTCTGCTTTGCTTCTTCTGTGTACTCTAACATGTGCACTCCTTTCTTGTGCTATTCCAATAGTTACAAGGTCTGCGCAAACCTGATTACTCCGTGCAGGAGTCGAACCTGCATTACCCGAAGGGTAATCCGTGCGGAGCTGTAATTTAGTTAAATTTCAAGGTATTCATATTCTTCAAGTGCTGCATCAATTTCCACCTGATCAAGTGCCTTATCATGATAGATTGTGTGGCTTCCTATTGTGATCTCGCGAATTATGCAGACATGAAGGGATTCATCAATAGTATAATTTGCTCCTGTTCCAACTCCTGCATATTCGTATAGCAGAGAACATAATGCATTGATCTCGCCAACATTCCAAGCTGTAGCTACACTAGCCGGGAAAAGAGTGTCGGGCATTCTACAAACTATATTGGAAATCTTATGGATAATATCTGTTACTTTCATTTCTTACCTCCAACCTTGTATTTCATCAGCAGATACTTATAGCCATCAATGATCCTCTCCTTCTGCGTCATTGTGCTTCTAAAACCTCCCCATTTCTGATTGTGTACCATGTATTTTCTTTGATGGTTTCGCCATCAACTCTAATCATCTTTGCCCCCTTGAAAGTCCATGAATCAATTCCTGCATCTGCTTTTTCAAAATCGTCATCATCTGCATTACCGTTATATTCCCAGTCGGCAAAAACTAAGTAAGAGCCGATCACTCCCTTAGCTTTAGAACAAGCTCCCCATGCAATGGCAACTGCCGTTGCATTGTCTGCACTTGATGCTCCTCTGTAGCCTGTGGCACTTGATGCTCCGCAGTAGCCTGTGGCACTTGATGCTCCGTAGTAGCCTGTGGCACTTGATGCTCCGTAGTCGCCTGTGGCACTTGATGCTCCGTAGTTGCCTGTGGCACTTGATGCTCCGTAGTCGCCTGTGGCACTTGATGCTCCGTAGTAGCCTGTGGCACTTGATGCTCCGCAGTAGCCTGTGGCACTTGATGCTCCGTAGTAGCCTGTGGCACTTGATGCTCCTCTGTAGCCTGTGGCACTTGATGCTCCGTAGTAGCCTGTGGCACTTGATGCTCCGTAGTCGCCTGTGGCACTTGATGCTCCGTAGTAGCCTGTGGCACTTGATGCTCCTCTGTAGCCTGTGGCACTTGATGCTCCGTAGTAGCCTGTGGCACTTGATGCTCCGTAGTCGCCTGTGGCACTTGATGCTCCGTAGTA
>ERZ840517.691-NODE-691-length-43371-cov-22.121110_pt1 | contig 43371 bp, 78 predicted proteins | sample MGYA00519876_ERZ840517 | MGnify/ENA primary metagenome ERZ840517 (study PRJEB31850, sample SAMEA3708882) | human gut metagenome | biome: human gut; feature: human-associated habitat; material: faeces | place: China | collected 2014 ... | reverse complement strand
CCGTACACCCTCCAGGATATTCATGCGGGCGGAGGAATCCAGGCGGCGGGAATATCCACTTTCCCAAGTCACTCGGCGCAGGCCGCTTTGCGCCATCTCGCGGACTGTAGAACGCATGGCGCTCTGATAATCTACAACACCGGTCTGTACATAGGTAATTGCTCGGTCAATGGTAGAAATGTAATATTCCCGCAGCGGGATGATTTGTTTTCCTCGCTTGAAACCAACCATATAGGTGTTTGAAATATTTGCCGTTCCGTCCAGAGCCTGCCGTTTGACTGCATCAACCAAAGATGCCAGTGCGGAACGTGATGTGTATCTTTGCAGCAGGTCCATATTGCGCGCCTTATAAAACGTGTTTGCAAAATCTACATTCTCTTTTGCCACCTCTTCAAAAAGCCGTTCTATCTCCTGTTGATTTGTGCCCATGATGCGGGCCACTTCTTTTTCTATGGCCTTGATATCCGCTCCGGCGTACTCAATAGCTGTTTTTAACCGGTAAGCATCTGCCGTTCCGATATCTCCGATCTTCCGGATGCGCTCGCAGATGCGTTGTACAACATAATTATTCAGGGTTTCAAGATTATCAACAATGTTATCTGGAAGTCCCTCAATCCACGATTCATTCAGCAATCGGCTCATTGATCACCGGTTGTAATACCGCCTCCTGCAGGTACTGGTTCCCTGTTTCCTCTGCAATTTCTTCCACTCTGGCCTTAGCTGTCTCATAGGGTTCATCCATCACCCATGCACGAACCTCTGCCTTTTCCACAGCGCCGATACCTTCAGAAACAGTCAACTGGTTGAAGTGTTCGTTTAGTTGTTCAATATAAGATGCAGACCAATCGTAATGCGTTTCCCAGTCTCCAATAGGTGCCAGATTGTTGTAGTTTGCAATCACATCCACCGCATATAAAAGGTCATCTGTTCCCTGTTCTAAGGTTCTTCGGAACTTTGTAATAACCGCAAATGTAGAATTAAGTGCAGCTCGCATCTCTGTGGCCGTTGCGTAGGATGTCGTTGGCGGTGTTAGAATTCCAGGGGAAAGTCCACATAGAAGCTCCACCATTTTGTTATTAACGGTAATACCGACTTCTAAATCTGTCCCTCGAATCTCCGGGGAAAACTCCTGTATCAACTTTCCAGGATTTGCGTTTTCTCCTGCGCCCCGCATCAACTGGACAAGCCGCCGCTTTTTCTGCGGCAGGATGACATTGCCGTTTTCATCCTTTACCAACAGCGTCTTGTCCGCAAAGATCATGGTCTCTTTGGCGTCATACTCCCGGTTGAACCGCTCATATGCTTCAATCGCCTTTTCCATCGGGCCATCCACTCCCGCCGTGATTTTTACACCGTTCACACCGTTCACGTCTGCCCGATTGACTGTGGGTGACTTATATCGGCCAAATAGCGGCCTATCTACATTGGGAATAATTTGCTCCTCCGGAATATCCTTCCATGCTGGGACTTGGCTCAATGGAATCTCGTTGCTTCCCTTAAAGGCTACATTTCGGATAATGAGTGCGCTTGCATCCTGCCCGTTTTCGGTTTGAGCCTCCTTGACCATCTGGATTTCGTACCGCTGATATAGTCCGGAATCGTTTTTGATCTCGCCAACTTTCAAGATGCAGGAAAGTATGTCATTTCCAATGGACTCGCACACAGCAAAGTCCCCATTTTTAACAATGTCTACCCCAATGCGCTTTCCATCTGTATAAGGTTTGATAATGCAATCACCGGTTCCTAGCGCCACCTCTGCAGCAACATCCATGCGGTCTCCCAGGTAGTAATCTAAGAATCCTTGAATGAACTTTGCCCGTGCGCTGGCCCCTTCAATGGTAATCGTGCTGTCCTGCATGGCAAGCGTCGAAACCTTATTGGCAATTACAGCCGTCACGGAGATATTCTTCATGTCGCTGTAATCGTCTCTGTAAACGGGTTTATCCTGAAGCTCTAATCCGACTTTTTGAGCTAGATACAGAAGAATATTTTTCACAAAACTCGTAGGGTTCACCCCCCTAATACATGTACTGCTTTACGAAATAGTTGATGGAATACCGCAACTCGTCCATTGCGTGGTTATAGGCATCCACCGGATTTCCGTGGTCGTCCACGCAATACATCCCGATTTCCTTGATAAAATCCAAGTGTCCATATTCCTCATTTTCCACCAAGAAGAAATGCCCATCCTGGATCATGTTCTGCGTGTACTCAATACCCACCTTGATCCCTTTGGTGCTGCCCCGGATGTCGTGGGCGTTGTTGTCCGCGTTCAGCGCGTCGATTCCGTAAAGTTCCAGTTCTTTCCGCAGTGCCTTGCACGCCGGGTCTATGTACCATGCATCCTCACGCATCCCAAACTTGTTGCGGCAATATGGCGCAAATGTTCCGGCTAGTTCTCTTGCCTGTACACTCATAGCCTTGTTGCCTCCATCGTAATACCATCCAGCAACACGGTATAGCGCAAGGCCTTTCTTTGTACGACAGATTAGGTTGCATGATACACTGGTTGCATCGGTCAATCCTCCATCACCAGAGAAATACATTTCGATAGGTTTTGCATCGTCTGGCAAACGAGGCAGAATGTGTTTCTTGTGGTCAAACATAGAGTAAATTACGCCTTGTGGAATACAGCGCTCCCCTAACCAGTCTCGCTTATAAAGATACGGATTGCGCTCCAGGGTTCGGCGCAATTCTTCTTTTCTCTCAGGCGTAATGATGGGATTGTCATCTACCGTCCAATGCGTCCAGCGAGTGTCCTGTACATCAAATACTTCTGTGATAACTGGATGCATAGGTGCCGGAGGGTTCAGATCAGCCAGATGCCAGCGGATATCTGCTGCATATGTCCGGCGAAAGCACTCCTGAATCATATTCATGTGGAGAATGTCGATCTCACAGAAATACACGCCGCCCAGAGAGAGTCCGCGTATTGCCTTGTCGCTATCCGCTTTAGCTCCACCCTTATAGTAAATCTTCTTTAGCCCGGTGTAGGACAAGGCTTCCAGATGATCTCCATGGTCATCGTGCTTAATGCGGGCCTGTTTCCCAAACAGATGCATCAAACCATTTCCGTCCCCATCCATGACCAACCGAAACGCCTGCTGCTGTGATGCTCCAACAACTAAAAAATTGCTGTCTTTGGATGTATTGAGGAAATCATAAAACCGCAGAATGCAGGCTGTCGTTTTGCCGCTTCTAGGGGTTCCTTCCGCTACATCCAGCGTTCGATCAAAGTTTCGGTTTATAAATTCGGTCTGCTTATTTGACAGGCTCATTTGTTCCTCGAATCATACATATCTCGAACCAATGGATGAAGCTCACCTTCTTCTCCACTGTCTCCTATCAAATCAAAAAGTACTTTTGCCGCCTTTGCATCGCCCTTCATCGCTTTGATAGTTAGTCCGGCGATAACCGCCATTTGATTGTCAACATCTTCTGGCTCTAAGCCATCTCTAGCCAGCTTGTTCCAAGTCTTCTTATCAGATACGGGAAGCGACAAGTATATTTCGGCAGCTTCTTTCAAACTTCGTTTCAATCTTCGTGACGCGCCGGATGCACGGCCACCTTCTCGCCCAAGTTCTCTTGCTTCACTCTTGCTTCGCCGGTCCATCGGTATAAGGTTCTGTTCATTCGGCATGTCACCACCTCTCGGTCATTTTTATCCCCGCCCCCGTCTCGTGCAACTGCGGGGCGGCATATCCCCCTTTGCGGGGGAGCTGTGAGTTTTTCGGCTTTTCTCACTTGCCTTTCGCCAAGAAATTCTGTAAGGAATTGCGCCCTGGCACGGGTGGAAGGCTCTGTTCCCCCAACCTCCGGTTTTGGAGACCGGCGCTCTCCATTGAGCTACACCCGTATATTGTTTGAGCGGGTGAGGACTTGCACCTCACATAGCCGACATTCCTACAAGCGCCCTCCGGTTTTATGAGCCACTACGGCACCCCGGCAACTATCCGGCCTTATGATCTAAGCGTTTACCTATTCCGCCACCGCTCAATGATTCCGACCGACCAGCATCTTTTCACCAGCCACCGCCAGCCCTTCGCCCTGAATACGGTACTTAGCTTCTCGCGCTTCAATGCCGTCCTGTCGGAATGGTGCCACCGCCCGCCTCATGCGGCGAGGAGAGGCATATAATACGATTTCCGATCCCCACGCGAAATCCTTTGTGCCGCAATACTTCCCCGGTTTTACACAAGCAAAAACGGGCATTGTGAGGCAATTTCGATCCCCACTTTTTGTGCGCTTCCCGCTTAATTGTCACACATCTGCCCATCGCCGTAGCCAAATCCAATATGGTCGGTAGCTCGAAGCCTTTCAGCAGCAAATGCAGTTTTCAGCGGGATAGCGCTTGTTGGAAGGCCCGGAGGCGGAGGTAAACCTCCGGGCAGAGGGGAAAAGGAGTGGGAGTGCAGAGATACGCCCCCACACTCCCATTTTCGCATAGATTCAAATGGTGATTCCTCAAAAAAGCGGAATTATCAAATTCTTCTGTGAGACGATAAAGGTTTAACTACGCATGGATAGTCTGTTCGTCCAAGTAAGTAATCTGTCGATACTTCAAAATAGTCCGCTATTGCCTCCAACGCTTCCTGCCCGGGCTTTGTTTCTCCTAGCTCATACCTTCTGATTTGGTCAGATGATATTCCACACAGCTCAGAAAGCCTATATCTGCTCAGCCTATTTCTCTCCCTCAGCCTTTTCAGCCTATCCTTGAACTCACTCAATAAACATGCCTCCCACAATTCTAGCGCCCGCTTCAGACTCTAAGACGGCATGTAAATCCTCGATGCTGCAATAGCCTTCCGCAATGCTGTCCGCCAAGTCTCCAACCTCTTTCCAGACCTTTTGCAGAGCTTCCAGATCAAAGCCCTCCTTATCGCGCAGGGCCATCAAAAATAGAGCGCTTGCGAATTTGATGCCATCATCCCGCCCACGAAGTTCAGCCCGTTTTACATCTGACTTTGACGCCGGCTGTCTGCGGGGGTTGACTTTTTTACTCATGCTGTCCGCCCTCCCCGTCGTGGATGGAACCGCAGTGAATGAGCTTCGGCCAGTTTACAGGTTGTGCCTCATCCTCCAGTGTCCAGTCGTTGCACAGTCCATCTTCATCTGCCAACACATAGCGCCCTTCGCTTTCCCAATAGGTCACGACACCGAAGATACAGACGCACTCGTTACCATCCTCATCCTCTCCCCATTCACCGAGGTAGTCACCCGTAAAAATCTTGTGGGATTCAAAGCCTGTGCAGCACTCTTCTCGTGTATCAACGTTTATGTACTGGCAGACCGTTGAGGGGTCGACCTCGTAAGCTTCACCATGTCGATTTCTGAGCATAATAAAGGGATTTAAGCTATCATGGAGTCGGTATAGATAACCTTCCACCCATGCACCATCACTCAGCCGCTTGGCTTTGAAAAGGATTTCTCTATCCATCTTTGCTTTCCTCCTCCATTTCCAGTGCGAACAATACCCGTGTGGCAGCGTGCGCCAGATGGTCATTTGATGTGTCACCTGCCAGCCATGCCAGCAGATGTGTGAGTGCTCGCCCAACATGCTCCTTTGCTGGGATGAGTTTATAGTTTTCCTCACTGTAACCATGCACCGTCTCGGATTCCCAGCGCACATGTGATACCGCCAAGAGGGCACGGGGCGGGAGCCATTCAGAGCGGTAAGGTCTTGCGTGCTGCTGCCCACCCTGCGCGTTGGTGGAGACTGTACCATCCTTTGCGAGAGGTCCCACGTCGGCTTTGGCTTGCTGGTCTCGCACATCTTCCCACTGACTTGTGATTGTATGATTGCCCGTGCTTATCCACTGCATTGGTTCCCCAGTAACGCTCATTGGGCACCTCCGTCGTTCTCATCCGGAAACGGGTCAGGGGTCAAAATCTTATCCTCCCATCCCAATTTCTCATAGTTAGTTCTGCAAGTTGGACAATTATGACCTACACGGACTTCCAGTGGGTCATAAAAACAGCCGCCCAGAACATCCCCAATTTGTTCTCCACACCGCGCGCAGTAGACATATCCAAAACAGCCTGTAGTAATATGGCTATGCCCAAGGAGTGCACAAGTCACGCTTTTCCGCTTCTCATCGTCCAGCGGTTCCAACGCCGCTATTTTCTTTTCATATTCTTCTCTTGTCATTGGGCACCTCCGATGATCTCGTCAAGGGTGTATGGTTTTCCCGGATTGATGGACGGAAACGCATGGTCTTCAATCTTAAGAGACTGGCAAAGAATTTCGTCATCTCCAGTATTAAAATTCCTCAATACTGTAAATCCGTTTTCATCTCTTTCTATGCTTTTCCAATCTGCGCCTAAGATTCTCTTAATTGCCTTTGCATCCTCCACCTCCTGTTCCGTCCAGCGGGACGGTTCAGACAGGTCCCAATATTTAGGGCTTGCGGATTCTCCTTTTTTTCCGAGGTATTTGTCGCAGAATTTTTTGATTTTGCACGCGCTGCACCGTTCAGAAGTGTTTCTCTGTTTTTTGCAATATTCCTGCACCTCAGAAAACGTCCAGTCCTTCAACGGCTTGTCCATGTTGGCCTCCTCCAAATGAATGTCAAACTCTTTTCCGCAAACAGGGCATTCCATTATGCAAGCTTCCTCCAACTGTCCGGGATTTCCAGATGGTTCATCATCCTCCACCACCTTGAACCCCATCAGGCGGGCGGCTTCGTGGGGATTTTCTTTTAGTCGTCCGCATGAGACATTTTTCCAAACCAGCTTACAGCCAGAGCTTCCTGCCCCACACGTGTCACAATGAGTTTCAAATACTTCCCCTGTCTCAGGGTTCCGAAACTTCATGGTCGGCCTCCTTTCGCTCCCACTCCCTGCACCGTTGCTCCGGCTCCGTGAAGTCGGCGCAGTTTGGGGAATTCCCGTTAAAGCACACGCCCTGATAGTCCTCGTACCAGGCGCAGGTGGCGCAGGTCTTAGGCATGGGTGGCCTCCTCTCCCTCCGGCGGGTCATATAATAGCATTGATTTCGGTCTCCAGTTATCACGCCTATAGAGATTACCTATCAACTCATAGCCCATATTCTGCATGGCCTCCCTGCTGGTCTCCCCAGCGGTTAGAATTGAGGCAAGCTCTGAGTTCCCATGCCCACAACAGGACGCGACTGTATGTACTCCAACGGATTTTAGATATAATAGCTCTTCTTCGAGGCATAGATCGCAGGAAAAACCAAAACGAGTCGTCACAGCGCACTTGTATGTCCCGATTTTACTGGCTCTGCAAAAATTCCTTGCCAACTCCTCGGTAGGCGCTTCAATTTTGCCCATCTCAAATAAAACTTGAATATTTTCGTTCATGCCTCTCCCTCCGGCGGGCGGCGGTAGTAATTATCTTTTTTGTCTCTCATACAAGACGAGCATTTTTCAAGTGCCCCCATTTCCGCCCATAGACACCCATCGCATATTAGCGCCTCGTTCGGCGGGGTGAGGGTGGGCGCGTTCTTTACCTTGTCTGCTGGTATAATCAAACGAAAATTGCTATCATATTCCGCCTCGTTTAATAAGGCATCCGCATCAATCGCCCTTGCCATCTTTCACCTCCTCCAATCTCCATGTACTATACGGAGCATGATACAATCGCCCATCATCTGTACACACCATAATCTGCATTGCTGAGGCGGTCGGGGTGTAGATTTTTGTTATCACGCCCCGGACACCGCTCACCATGCAAACGACCCTGTCACCTTCTCCATACAGCGCCTCCAATCTCTCCATCACCATCTCCACGGCCTCGTCCGTCATGGGAGCACCGCACCATGCGCAGAAAGGTGTTTCTACATCAGGGGTTCTCCCGCATTTTGTACAGCGGCACTGTATATTTCCAGCTCCCAAAGGCGGCAAATAGTGTTTCCACACACCCCTCCAGACCTTCTCCACCTGCTCCCGGCTGACGGGGCGGAGGGCCTTTATTTTTACCTTTTCCAGCTCAATGGCTCTTTCCCGCTGCCGTTTCCCATAATGGTGAGTTGGCGCGCTTTTCAGGTGCTTGATTCTATCCTCACAGCTTTTGATGGCAGCTTCTTCCCGCGTCATGGCTGGGCCTCCTTAATCTCTTCCAACGGACACCATGTTGGCTTTGTATATTTCATACACCCGTTCCGGTGACTCTGTTCCATTGGACAAGTTCTTCTCAGAATTGGGCAAACTCTTTCCGAATCTCTTCCGTAGTACAAAACCATACTGATACCGCATTTCCTGCAGTTCTCTGGAGGCTTCCTCATTTTTGTTTTTGCGATAATCATTCCATCCCCTCCAGCATATCCATCTCCGCCGCGCTCAGAATCGGTGCGCGGGTGTTCCAGGCGAGGCGGGCTTCATAGTCTGTGTTTCTCATCGGGCCTGTCCAGTCACACGTTTTGCACATCCCAAAATTATCACAGAAAACATAGCAAATTTTTATGCGGCTCTCTCCGCATCCAGGACACGCCAGCAGCACCCCCGCATCCGTCAGCCGCTTGGCCGCCTCATGGTCGCCCAGCAGGGCGCGTCTTTCATCTGTCATGTCATCCTCCTGACTGGCTCTGCGTAAATCTCAACGGGTGTTTTCTTTCCGGCCCGGAATCTGGACAGATATTCCCGGACCGTGTGCTCCTGAATTTCCAGGAAATTCGCGCATTCCTTCACGCTGCTTTCAAACAGGTACTGCCCATCCCGGTCATAGAGCGTGTACAGGGTACGGCATGCTTGGCCGCGGGTTTTGTCTATGCCAGCCTTCTTCCTGTAGTAGCTGACTGTCGATGGTGCCACGCCCACAGCTCTTCCGATCTCTCTGTCTGTGCATCCGTCCCGCGCCATTTCGAACAGCAGCAGCAGCGTCTTACTGGTCATGTCGTCCGGCCTCCCACTCCCGGTAAATGGTCATGAAATCCTCCGCCCGAAGGGTGACAAGCCACTCCTCCCGGCTGTGCCTGTGAAATACCACGGGAATCAAGGCGGCAGCCGCGTCTCTAACCGCCTGCTTCAATGCCTCCCGGACATTCAGCCGTTCGACGGCTTTGCACTCAATATGTAGGCCTGGAAGCCCGATCACGTCCGCCGCCTCTCCGGTTTTTCCACAGTACTGTGCCGTTCTGCGGCACTCATAGCCGTGCTCCCGCAGGAAGTGGACCAGGCGAAGTTCACCCTCTTTTCCCTTGCGCTTGCTGTTCATTTCACATACCCCCAGGCGCTTTTATTTGTGGGTGTTGACGCTGGTTTCTGTCTAATAGCGCCGCCTTTGTCTTGTTCTTTAGCGAGCCAGCGGACAATAAAGGCCTTGATTCCCCGGCTGGTTTTTCGTCTGTCTGGATTGGCATCCAGCCAGCCCCGCATTTCCCTTAGCTGCTGTATCACGTCGACAGCAGGGTACAGACCCGCCCATTCTTGGCACTGCTCCACGGAAACAGGGAAAAATGTTCCGTCATTCAAGGGCAATTCAGCGGCTGGCGGCGTGGAGACGGTTTCCGGCTCCGCGCTATCTTCGGATTCGGATTCTCGATTCGGATTCGGATTGGATTCGGATTGGATTGGATTACGGGGACATTTGAAATCATCTGATATCATTTGATTGCAAGTGGTATCATTTGATCCATTTGCGCATTCAGGCCCGGGGAATTTGCTTTTCTTTGCTCGGATTTGCTGGTGGACTTCCCAGGAAGGGAGCCGCAGGTAGGGCTTACCGTCTACTTCATAGACCTCAACGCAGCCTACGGTCGCCAACGCTCGAAGCGCACTCTCGATCTCCTTCAAAGTCAAGCGTTCCCGGAGCGGGTAGAGTCTGGCCTTTAAGATAGCAGGCCGGGCGTCCATCCTCCCGAAATCATCGCAGTTGACAATCAAACGATAGAAAAATGTCTCCTGAAAATCCGTTAAAGCGGATATGCTGTCGCTTGTGCAAATAGATTCTTTTATGATCCTGTTTGGCATCTCATCACCGCCTTAAAACGGCAGAGTTCCATCATCTTCCAATTCTGCGAAGTCGCTAGCTGAAACGTCCACGCCGTTTTTGGCAGATGTATTCGAAGCGGACTTCTGATTATCCTGCTTCGAGTCTCCAAAGTACACGCTATTTGCCAAAATCTCCGCACTTTTTCGCTTACCGCCGTCCTTGTCCGTCCAGTCCCGGATTTGAAGCCGGCCCTCCACCACGGCCATACGGCCTTTGGAGAAGTACTTGCAGACGTACTCCGCAGTGGTGCGCCATGCAACGACATCGATAAAATCGGTCTGTCTCTCGCCGGAATCCTTGTCCTTGAAATCCCGGTCCACGGCCAGGGTGAAGGATGTCACGGCGGTGCCGCTTCCGGTGCGGCGCAGCTCCGGGTCCCGGGTCAGGCGGCCCATGAGAGTGATATGGTTAAGCATTGGGTTCCTCCAATCTCTCCCCTGTAAAATACCGACACTTTTCCCAGCCTCCTGCTTCGTCCGCATACTTACAACATTCAGCGATACACCGCGTCCCCTGATAATCAGGGTGTTCACACTTTTTCGGCCAAACAGGATAGAACACACTGTTCAACCCAAGAATGTGGGATAGGTCAGGGCCGCAAAAATTTGGTTCTGTCATTCGCTTGAAGTGCTCTCGCACCTCTGCTGGAATATCCTCGATTTTTGCAAATTCTTCAACAAGTCCCGTATCAGTGTGCCTTAACGTATAAGCGGTTTTCTCCCCGTTGGTGAAATATCTGCAATCAATACTCATTATTCATTTCCTCCAATCTGTACTCGGCGTAGCTGACGCGCTCGCCGTAACGGTTCTTTGCGGCAACCATGCGGCGGGTGATGCGGTGGCCGTCGTGCCGCAGATCCCAGATGCGGGCTCCTAAGCGATAGCACCCCAGGTCTCCCAGCGCCTGCATGGGATTGATAGAGCCGAAGTCCTGCATATACTGCAAAACCCGCTCACACTGGGTCATGGGTTCTCCCCCTTCCGATAGATCATATCCGCTCGGCTCCAGTCAGGATAAAAGCCTTTCAAATAGGAAATCGCATGTACATACATGGTCTCCCGGTCACGGCCCTCGTCAAACTCCCTATGGCATTTCTGGCAGGCCGTGACCACATTTCTCTCAATACCAAGACCGCCCTGAGAGCGGCGTACAATGTGGGCAATGGGATCGCCGGGCCTCCCGCAGAAAATGCACAGGTGGTTGTCTCTCTCCCACACGGCCCGCTTGACCTTCGGAGATATGGATGTGGCCTTAGTGAGTCTGTGCATCCCATCCCTCCATCATCGCTGCTAGTCTCTCTGGCTGTAAAATCTCGATTCCCTGCTCTCTGCAGTCCTCAATGATTAGGTCGATTAGGCGGGACATCTGAACAGTGTCATAAGTGCTGGAACCGTAGTAGAGCGTAACGTTGGTGCAGCCACTGATCTTACTTGGGAACGTCTCCGTCTGCCAGCCAATTCCATTGTGCCGCCAGCCATCCACCAACTTATCCACGGCATTATTTCGCACGCAGACAGTCTCAGAATTTCCTCCGATGTCACGGATGTACCCCCGGTAAAGGTCTTCTTTCTTAACCTGCAGGACTTCCGCAAGCTTGTCCAGCAGCACCCAGCAATAAGCGTTGGCGTCCAGGCTGCGGCGCTCTCTGTGGGGTTTGATGGTTACGTCGTAAGTCTTTCCGGGGCGGATGCTGCCGCAGACCTCCAACGCCTCCCGGTGAGACACTTGAACACAAACCCAGGTGCCATCACTGTCCTGCTGCCAGCGTACGTTGTTCGTCTGCATTAGGCCACACTCCTTTTTTCAAGCAATTCGACAAATAAATCAGACGGGGCAAATATTCTGTCTTGACCCATTCCGCGTCGTATTGGATTGGGTAGTAGGAAATTCTGGCATCATCGATAGGGGAAAACCAGTTGAGATAGTCCTCTGGAAGCAGATGATATGCAACAATACGGCATTGCTTCTTTGCGCCGAACATCTCTGCTTGACACTGCTGCCAATAGGCTTTCGATACTACAAAATGGTCCTTTCCATAAGTTTTTACCTCGCTGATTTCGTCCTTGGTCTCGCCATCCAGATTGATGCGCAGACGTAGCCGGGAAATTCTGATTTGACGGTCCATTTTCCGGATGCCAATATGTTCCAGGATTCTATGTTCAAAAGCTGTTCCTGTCAGCATTGCATCTGTGGTAAAGTTCTCTTGTCGAATGCCCAGTTTTACCATCCACCACTTTTCAAATGTGGGGGTTTCCCAGCTTCCCACGATTTTTCCTGTATCGCTGGCCCCAAACCAGCCAGACCTTTCATGATCGTGAATCATAATTGCTGAAGTTTCTGTTCTAGGGTAGCGATGTTGTTGAATTGCAACATCAGTGTGCGGAATTGCTTATCATTAAGATTCAGTGTCGACAAAAGGTCTCTATGGTCCAATCCAGCTTTCTCTTTTGCGGTAATCAACCGCTCAATGCGTTCTTTGATGGACCAAATACTATGTCCGCTCAAATCGTCACTATCCCGTTCTGTGTCCTTTTCTGTGGTCCACAGATTAAATCCGAGGCCTGTATGGATGGCAACGCCTTTGACAAACGCTCTTGCGTGGGCGTTGGAGATTCTAAGCTGATTGAGTGTATCTTCGTACACTACTAATGACCCATTCATCAGCGGCATATCCATCGTGAATACCAAATCATCAATGTGTACCTCAACGGACACAAACCAGCATCCGGTCTTTCTGCCATCTTTATTTGCTACATCGGCAGAGGTAAAAAGATAACTGCCCTCCAATGTTTTCAAAGGTGTAAAGTAAACGGTTCCTGCTCCGTTCTCATGGAGCATAGATTTGCAGGTGGCCCAGTTCAGATAAGGAACCTTGATTTTTCTTCCGTTATCGTCCTTCGCCTCTCTGTAATCGCAGCGAGGCAGTACATCAACCTGTACCATCTCATGGTATGGTTTCAACATTGTTATTCCTCCACTCTGATTACCGATATGTCCATCATTCCGGCAATCTCATCTAAATTCGTGTCTATCCAGTCTAAAACGTAGTCCCTGAAACAAAACTTGCAGTAAATCTCCCCGTCCACGATGTAATACTTTTCGCAGTCATCTTCCAAAACGGGGTTCAGGGTGTGTGTGCACTGACTGCATTCTGGATATTTTTTCATCTCGCATCCTTCCGCTTTTGCTGCTTCCAAACTCTGCCGGAACAATCGACAGAGCAGAATCGTTTTTGCCGTCGCTTCAAAACTGCGCCGCAAACCTCACAGTACCGAGTTCCTATTGGGGTATGTCCCTTTCTGGGCGATGGATCTCCGGGGTGGAGCAATTTCCATTGGCCGTAGGTCATATGGGCTTTACGTGCGGAAACCGAATCCTCAATCAGGCCCATTCCTCGCACCACCAAATATCGGCTGTTTTTACGCCCAGGGAGAGGGCCTCGTCATGGGTGGTGACAGCAAGATCAATGTGGTTCCCCTTGACGGCGCTGCCGGTATCGTCAGCCCGCAGATACACCATTTCGCCGTTGTACTCAATCATGATCGTGCTTCCCAATGGGATAACGCTCGTGTCAACAGCGCAGCTCACATACGGAGTCACGCGCCGTCCGCTGGCCGTGATGCCGGAGCCTGTCCCGCAGATGTGGGGCCGTTCCTCGCAGCAGTAGAAGGTGATCGTCACGTCCTCCAGCTTGGTTGAGCGGGCCAACAGCGCGGCCTCAATCAGCTCATTTTCAGCCGCCTCCAGCTCGTCCAACGTGATCTCCGGCATGGTGGCTTTTGTGTGTTCCGGGCGCGGAGGCTCCGCATCCACATTCAGCGCCAGGAATCCAATTAACCAGATTGCCAGAAGTCCAACGAAGCAAAGATATGTAAGAATCCTCAGCGTTCGATTACTGCGCCGCCGTCGTTCCTCGCGGGTAAGCCGTCGCTTCATACCCGCCCCTCCAGCTTGTCCACTAGGCGGAACAGCCAGCTTGTGGCTGTCCCTATTCCAATCAAAACGAAAACCAATTCAATCGTTGTCATCTTTCTCAACCTTTGTAACAGTAATTTCTGCTGTAACGCCTAGCTGCTCCAAACGCTTTGTCTTTAAGTAAATCAGCGCTTTTTGAAAGCAATCCAGATTTTCTTCCATAGCAAACTAACCTCCTCAAGAACTTGGTAAATTTTATGTGATTGCATCTTGTCCAATCCCTTCGGAAGTGATATAGTGTAAAAGGGATTGTTGTGTGGTGCCTCAATCCTTGCCCTCGTCGTGCTGCGAACACGGCGGGGGATTTTCTTTGCCCAGCCGGATTGCTTCGTCAAAGGTCATTCCATACGCCGCACGGTTGAGCTTGTCCATCAGGTGCTTCGTGTTTCGCGCCTGGGCTTCCAGGTCTTTGATACTGTCTTTTTCGTTCACAAAATATCCTCCCATTCTTGCCAGAGGCCGGAGGATGTGTTATACTGTCTCCGATACCTCGTGGCCCTTTCACGTGGTGTCATGGGCTGTCCTCTGTTACCTCCAGAGGCAGCCCGCTTTTTATTTTTCGTCCACAATGATTGTCCCTGTGGTGTAATAAATCATGTGGCGGTTTCCATCTTCATCATCGAATAAAATGTAACTCTCCCGGTCTGTTTCAACGTCAAACTTTCCAGAATACTCCTTGATAAGCTGACCGTTTATGTCGTAGACAGATACTGTTCTCTCAATCCCACCAGACAAATTGCTCTGCTGGTCCTTCAAAGCCCTGCGTCCGCTCTCAGAATTAAGTCGATACCAGATATAAGCGCCACAGATCAGCGTAGTAATTAAAACTGTTGCCGCTGTCGCGATTGAGAGTCCAACTTTCAAGCCCTTTTCGTATTGTTTGTCAGCCGCTATTGCTCCCCATAACAAAAATCCTGCAATAGATAGGCCGAAAGCTGCTGTGATAATAACGAATACCCATGCTCCGATTGTCATAGCTCTATAAACCTCACTTTTTCTTTTATTTTCCTAAAAATGGGGGTGTTGTTGTACTCACTTACTTGCTATGGTAGAATGTGGGCGAAAGGGGGTGTGGAGATTGCCAAACTTCAACGATTTTCTGCTATTCTTGGACCAGAACAAAATTGAAAATATTTTGTCTGACGCACAACTCAAAGCAAAAGAAGTTCAATTTTTGGATAGCCCAAATGGAATAGGAAATCAGATTGCCGTGCTTAGCTTTACGATTTCACTTGAAGTTGTCGGACTATATCATGCATGGCTTGAACAAGCTCAGGAGTGAGTTCAAACCCTACATTAGTTCGCCGCTCTTGTACCGCCAATACAAGGGCGGCGATTTCTTTCGGTTCGCCTTTCAGAATAACTTCCATTGGTCTCACCCCCTCACCATCCATAAGAAACAAATGTTATGTACCAAATAATGGCCCACCCCATCCACCATAGCGCCTCATCATTCTCTTTCTTATGTTTAAGATAGAGAGAAATCGCCACATATAGAGCAAAGTCCACAAAGACAATCGTTTTTAAAACCGCCATTTCAATCTCCTGTTTGCCCTGCGTCCTGATCGGAAAGAAGCTCGTCCACTGCAACGCCCTTTTTAGGGAATGCCAGCAGCCGGATTAACTCCTCAAATGTCATGCCGTTGGATGTGGTCAATCAACGCATACGGGCTTGATGAACTTGCCTTATATGAAAAGGCCCGCGAGAAACATTCCAATGAGTGCGCCCAGAAAAGAGCCGAGAAACGTAAAAATATATCTCGGGCCGCGCTTCGTATCGTCAAAGGCGTTGTTATCGCAATCCTCGCGGCGTTGATTATCAAAGTTGTTGGGTAATTCAAAAATAGGCTGACTCCCCCAAATACATTCCGAAAGACTAATCATCGCTTCTGAAATCTTTGCCAGATCGCCGTCTGACAGACAACCTTTGGAACGCTCGGAAAGTAGTTGCAGCTGATTTTCGAGTGTTTCTCTGATCTGCTGATTGTCCATCTTTTTCACCCCCTTCTATTCACTGTCCGGTTTTCTGTCCTTGTCCCCTCCCTCTGTCCGTGCTATACTGAGTATGGAGGAGGTGAAATCAACTATGCCAAATTCTTTTTATACTTTGGTTTATAAGACGGTTAAGTGCCCGCTATGGCTAGATGACATCCGCATCACAGCAAAGTATATATATTCGGATGACCCGAACACTCCATATCTAGCACGATTTGCCTTTGCCACTTGCGAGATTATAGAAAATCTTCATCGGCCAAGAATTAAGCAAGATAAACGGCTTGGCTTATATAGGTTTTGCGACGTTGAGAAATGCCCATATCTCGCTGACTTTCCAAAAGAGATTGATGTGAGGAACCCTTAATCTGTTAAAATCGTCTTTCGCCGTTCAATGCAAAATTCAAAGTCTTTTGCCTGCAACAACTCCAAATGGATTTTTTTAGAAAGCTCGTCGATCTGGACCATCGACGGGTTTTCTTTTTCCATCTCCGCTCGCAGCTGAGAGATATTGTGGTAAGCGGAAAGAATCATCCCCTCCAATTCCGCTATATTCACAACACGCTCGGTGACATATTCCATCGGTCTCACCTCCTTTTTCCATTTCCTGCCTCCATTACTGGAGGGATTTGCTTTCTCCGTTGGTGCGCTCCTTTTTCCTGCGCTTCCGAGTGGGTTTGTCCCGGCACCCCTCCGCATATCCAGCGATATAAAGGAGGGCTTCTTTGGGTAAGCCCGTTAGCTTATTTGCCACAGTCTGGGCGTCTGACAGTTTGCTGGTATCAATTACAGGCATTTTTTCACCTCCATCTTCGTCTAGCGATATACTATCATAGTTTAACGAATATGTCAACACTTTTTCTTCGCTCAGCGAATATTTTTCTTGACTTATTTCTGTGCTTGTGTTTTAATATGTATCAGATAGGAGGCGCAAAAATGGAGACCATTAATGACCGCATTGCTTGGTGCATAAAAGATGCTGGGATAAAAAAAGCCGAGTTTGCACGACGGCTCAATTTATCACAAGCATTTATTTCAGAGCTTTGTTCAGGGAAAAACAACCCAAGCGACCGCACCATTGCTGATATCTGCCGGGAGTTCAATATCTCCGAGCTCTGGCTGCGTACCGGCGAAGGTGAGCCTCATATTCAGAGGGACGAAGACGAAGAGTTCCTTGAGGTTATGGAACAGATTCATATGTCAGATGATGAACTGATTAAGCGGATTATCAAGGCATATTGGTTTATGGAAGACAACGAAAAAGCCGCCATCAGAAAACTGATAGACGGCTTTACAAAAAAATAGGGCCCCGGTTACCCGGAGCCTTTTCGATTATTTGTGGTGTATTTTTTCTAGGATAAGGGCACGTGTAAGCAGGGATTTTAGATAAGGTACGTCTCTGTTTCTTTCCAAGATTAGTTTAATTTCTTTCTTAAGCATATCAACAGTTTCTTCCTTCGGCGTCATGTTGCGCCCTCCTCCCAGTCTGTGCCCCTCCCAATCAGAATTATATAAATTTTCTAATTTCGGCACGTTTTAGTGGCCTATGTTTGAACTATACGCTATATTTGTACTTAATTTTGTTGTATTTTGTCGAATAAGGAAATTTATTTTAGAAATATTGAAAAATAAAAACCGCTAAAAGGCGGTAAAATTAGGAGGAGTGGAAAATGAAAAAAATGTTGCGTCTCTTGTTGTGTTCTTGTCTTTTCTTGTTCTTGCTGTCTGCTTGCGGGGAATCTGAGCAGCCCACCGAAGATATTGATGAACCCACTATACAGCAGGATGATGAAACAGAGCTTTCAGAAGTTAATGAAACAGAAGATAGCGCAGATTATACAGATTTAGAAAATATTTTTTCGGAGGTTATCCCTGGGGCGGAAGTTTCTGTGCAAAATCTTCAAACACGCATTATGGTTTATATTCGCTCCGATCTTTCTAAAGATAGTCAACCAGAAAACTGGGAGGAAATCGTTGCTGCACTTAATTCAGCTTTGGCCAAATCGCAAGAACTCGCAACTAATTATTCTACATCAACAATTTGCGCACAAATTGAGTCGCCAGATGAAAGTATCTTGGCAAGCGGATATAATGGTTCTATAAAATTTGATCTTTTCAAACCAATAGATAGCGGAACAGAGGCCAATCCTCCAACTATTAGTCAATTTGAGTATGATCAAATAGCGGTCGGAATGACATTAACAGAGGTTCGAGAAATTATAGGTAGTGATGGTGTTCTTCAAAGTGAGGTTGGAGATGCCGGAAGCTCTGTTGGGACTATAAAAACATATCGCTGGGAGGGCACTGGCGGAACTTTGTCTTATGCAACCATTTTATTTGATGATTATATTGTATATAGTAAACATGGTTATGGACTAGAATAACAATACGCCGTCAGGAATCACCTGGCGGCGTGATCTTAGGAGGTGGAGCTATGCAACGAGCTGCATTATATATAAGGGTTAGTACAGAAGAACAAGCCCGGCATGGCTTGTCTCTGGAAGACCAAAAAAATAGTCTGACCAAATTTTCAAAATCTCACGGAATGAAGATTGTCGGCATTTATGAAGATGCTGGCATCTCCGCCAGAAAACCATATAAAAAACGCCCTGCACTCCTAAAACTTCTGGATGATTGCAGGGTTGGCAAAATTGATCTGATATTGTTTATAAAACTGGACCGATGGTTTAGAAATGTGGGGAACTACTATGCTGTTCAGGAAATCCTAGATCAATATGGTGTATCTTGGCAGGCGACACAAGAGGATTATGAGACGACAACCGCATCCGGGCGGCTGAAAGTAAATATCATGTTGTCCGTTGCCCAAGATGAAGCAGACCGGACCAGTGAGCGTATCAAATTCGTTTTTGAGGGAAAGCGGGCGCGGTTGGAGCCTCTTACCGGGAATATACCTTTTGGTTATAAAATTGAAGGAAAATCATTCAAAAAAGACGAATCCAAAGAGGCTCTTGTTAACGATTTCTTTAAGAAGTATTTAGCCTCCGGTTCCATTTCTAAAACTACCGAATTTATCAGAGAAAAATATGGTGTTTTAATGAGATACCATCTTATTGATAAAATGCTGCGCAGCACTACATATTATGGGAAATATTACAATATGGACGGAATGTGTCCTGCCTATATCACTAAAGAAGATCATGAACAAATTCAAGCTATGCGGAGGAAGGTTGTCCGAAAGACAAAGAATAATCGTACCTATCTGTTTTCCGGATTAGTGGTTTGCCCGGAGTGCGGCAACAGGATGGGTGCTCGCATTAACACAAAGCAGACGTATGTGTTCTACAATTGCAACGGACACTATACAAAGCAGAATGGATGCCAAAATCGCGTTAATCTTGGTGAAAGGAAAATTGAAGAGTATCTTCTTGCGACAGTAGCCAACAAATTTCACGAATACAAGGCCAACTTTTCCGCTCTCAAAAATGCGGAAATCAACAAAAGGTCACGTGCAGAAATCTCTGCTGCAAAGTCAAAGTTAAACAAACTGAAGGATTTATATTTGAATGATATCATCACACTAGAAGAATTAAAGACAGACCGTGAAGCATTGCTTGCAAAAATCAGTGATTTGGAGAAAGCCGCACTCCCTGAGCAAAAGCAAGACTTCGAGAGTATTGATAGGGTGTTAACCGAAAACTGGAAAGAATCTTACGACGGACTCAACCGCGAAGAAAAACGAGAATTTTGGAGAATTATTGTCAAAGAAATCAAAATATACCCTGATAGGCACATAGAATATTCCTTAAATGTGTGAAAAAATTTTCCAAAAGTTTATTACTTAATATTACTTCCTCTGTAGTTACAGTAATATTATGTAATATAATCCCCGCCCTCATAGGAGAGCGGGGACTATCATCAGTGCTTCACGACAAACTCATAGTACCGGGCAAGCTTGTCAGGAGCGGCATCCTGGTCATCCAGAAACGCTTTCGCAATTTCGGCATAGAAGTCGATGTTGCTGACATTGAGTTTCTTAGCAACCTTGCTGTAATCGGAATAGACCATGTTCATAGCTACCCACCATTGATATGGGTCACAGTTGATTCCCCTCTGCGTCATGATCTGGTTGGTTTGTTCCAACGTCCAGTGTGGGCCGGTAGTACCGTCTACATTCTGCATTGCGCTGGTCCACTCTTTCGCCTCTTCCTGGGTGAACGGTTTAGATGAATTGGAATCGGGAGGCTTTCCGTTTTCCCATTGGCAGATAGCGTTGTACGCTCCGCTGTAAGTGCTTAAACGTTCTGCCGTCCGTTCGCTCATTGGTTCAACCATGCATTCCGCAATTTTTAAAAGGAGCCATTCTCGGGAGCCTTCCCGCGCTTCGTTGGTGCCATTCATGGCGGCACCCCCTTACTCACGGTCCAGCTGTTCCATGCAGCGGCGGATAGCCTCACGCTCCCGCTCATTCGACACAGAGCCCATCATATCCTCCAACTGGACCATCATCTGCTCTTTTGCGTCATGTCGGCTGTAACCGCTTTCACGGCTGTAGCCGCGATTGCTGTAACCATCTCGGGAGTAGTGGCCCCGAACGTAGTGTTTCCCGCGATTGGCGTAGCTGGAACCGCGATTGTAAGACCCGCGCCCTTCCCAATCTCCTGCCTCGGAGTAACCACCATCTTCCTCCAGAGCACAGATTTTGTCAATGTTCTTGATGGTGTCGGTAAGCTTATGTGCCAGCTCCAAATCGCCAGCGCCCAGTTCGCCCTTCCGAGCTAGTTCCTCCAGCTCCATCTCAAACTTCTCTTTCAGCTCATACAGTGCTTTCATTTTGCTCTCTCCTTTCAGCATACACGCTCAACGATCACGTTGGCATTTTCCAGCTCGATCGTCTCAGTGGAGGTGTTTTTGACAGCCACTGTCACACAGCAGCCCCGGGGAACCTCAATAAATGCGGCGGCAAATACATTGAAAAAGTCCTCGACTGCCGCAGGCGTCACAACAGCTGTCGCACTTCCAAGTGCCTCGCCCTCCACGGCGATAGCGACGGAGATGGGACCCACCGCCCCACCGGTCGGGATGGCAATATTCCCGCCAAATACCACCTTGTAACGGGCACGGCACTGATTCGTCATCCCCCGCAGAGTGATGATGCCAGAACCATCCCGATGGACAATACAATTAGAGCCGGAAACGGGCGTTTCGCTGAAAACTGCATTCCCATTAGCCGCGATCTGCTGAACAAATACATTTGTAAATTCAGCCATAAAATCAATCCTTTCTCATAAAAGAATACGGCGGAGCCATTGCCCCGCCGCGTTGTTGTAGTATCGGCACGGGGCCGAACATTCCGGTCATGCCGGAAAGCTGATGTATGTGATTTTAGCAGCCGCAACCGCAGGAGCTATAGCACCCACAACCGGCATAGGGGTTCGGAACCTGATAGGCCGGAACGGGCATAGGATTGATGCGGCGAATCAGCTCGGCGGTCTGCGCCTCCTGGTTTGCAGTAATGAACGCGTTCTGAGCCGCCTGAGAAGCCTGGAATTTCAGGGACTGGTTCTCAGCGGTCAGCGTGGCGATCTTGTCCTGAGTCAGGAAGTCCAGAATGGCCCGGCTGTTAGCGTTGGCGTTGTCGATAATGTCCCGCGTGCTGTTCTGAATGGTGTTGCGGGTGTCGCAAGCCTGGGTAGCCATATCGTACCGAACGCCCTGAATGGCAGTCTGAATGCCGTTGGTCTGGGTTGCCAGGTTGTAGTTTACGCCGTCAATAGCCCGGGCGTTGTCGCAGCAGCACTGCTGGAGCTGGGTGCCCAGATTGCACATGGCGGTGTCCACGCCGTGGAATCCGTTGTTGATGGCGTTGGTCAGGCTGTAGGTACTATCACAGATTCCGTTCTGGATGGAATTGATGCCGCTCTGGAGGTTGTTCAGAGCAAAGCCCTCGTTAATGTCCGCACGGGTGGCCCAGCCCTGACCGGATGGAGAGCCCAGGCCATTACCGGAGTTACCACCCCAGCCGCCGCCATAACCGCCCCAGCCGAACATGCCGAAGATCAGAAACAGGATAATCCAGGAGGCCCAATCGCCACCCCAGCCAAAACCACCATTACCGCCGCCCTGATAAGCGGGAGTAACCGGCATTGTCATAACAGTGCCGCCGTCAGAAGAAAGACTCATGATGTAATCTCCTTTGTAGATTTATTTTCAAAACCCGGCCGGGATTTTGATCAAGATAAAGAAATGTAAACTGTACTTTGCAAAATTACAGGAAAAATGTTAAGTATAGTTAGCAAATTGACTTCACATTTTGCAGAAAGTGAACTTCACTTCTTCGCTTCCTGTTTCACTTTCCGAACATCCCCCGCATCCCCTCAAACATGCCCTGCATCTGCTGGGCCTGCTGGCGAGCCTGGTTGTATTGGTCCTGGGTGATTTTCCCGGACTGCATCATGTCCTGAATCACTGCATTCGGGTCTTTGCCCTTCATCTGGTTCATAAACTGCTGAAACTGCTGCATCATGTTGGGCTGTTTATTTCCGCCCATAGCGTTGAAAAACGGATTCATTCAGCATCCTCCTTTGCAGGCTTTTTGTTAGTCGGTCTCACCTGAGTGATCTCCTTCGCGCTCAGAGCGTCCACACGGGCCGCAAGGGCATCCAGGTCATCCTGTGTGGCATAGCGCACGGGAGGTGTCTGCGGGGCCGCCTGGACCGTCTGCGCAGCATTTCCGCGCTCCACCAGATCATAAATTTTGATGCTGGGCTTACCAGATGCGTCCGCTTGTTTGAGATAGATGGTGGGCGCATTGCTGTCCCATAAAGCAACAGCACTGTTGGGAGCCACCAGATAGGACATAGCCTCCGCCTGTCCGCTGACCCAAACCATGCTCTGACCGCTCTGCTGCGGCATGGGCTGCGGCGTCTGCGCGGGAACCGGCTGTTGATACTGCCCCGCCCGCAGCTGGGCAAGGTTATCCATCATGGGTGGCTGGTATGGATAGGGCTGCTGAGGGTAATACTGCGGATAATAGGCCATATCACGTCATCCTTTCTGCCAGTAATACAAAACGATCTCATTCCCGCTGTCCCAGGTGTCATATATAATAGAATCCTGGACACAGACCACATGGCCGGACAGAGCAAGAATATAGGTCCCATGTGGGTTCTCTGCTGCGAAATCCGCTACAGACATATCATCTCTGACAATATCCCTCTCGAAGCCCTGCCTGCGCAGATAGGCTCCCCAGACAGCGTTGCTTGACGGCATATCTTTGAGCAGGTTTCCTTCAATACAGAGATTCCAATAGGTAGCGTCCCAGCTTTGGCCCAGGGCTTTAGAAATCGCTCTGACTGTGCAATCCCCAACATTACGTCCGGCTGGGTTTTCGTTGTAAAATTCAAACCGCATATTCACGCCGGTCATCGAACAACAATTCCTGCTGCCGGATGAACGCCTCCAATTCTGAAAATTTCCCCTCTGCCGCATACTGAAAACAGGCGTCTGTGGCGTTGGATGTGGTCCATCCGCAGGCCACCAGCCGCTTGACAAGCTCAGACCCATTCACAAGCAAAATAACACGTCCTTTGCAAAAAAATAAGGAGTCCGTGAGGAGGGCGGCGACGTGTACCAACCCTTGAATCCTCACGTCCTCCATGTCTCTATTGTCGCATAAAAAATCCCCGCATGGGTGGCATCCATGCGGGAGTTATGTGGGAGTTATGATGAAATTATTTTGCACCATATTGTATTGGATATGCTGGCATGGTATAATTTATTGTATAAAAGCGGGGTGAACGTATGGAAGGGAAAAGTTGTTTAACGTTTTCTTTTTGCGGAGACAATGAAGTAAGCGCCTTAGCTGTATCTGACGCTATAAAATCTCTGGTCGAATTGTCAACAGTTATTTACGAAAAAGAATATCCAGATGTTGAATTTCGGCTAACTGTTCGCGCTGTAAATCCTGGAAGCCTAGAGTTTGTATTTTCTGCCGCCGCGTTTGTAACAGGAACCTTGCTCTCACCGGAAAATGTGAATTATGCAGCTGATTTAATTTCTGTAATGGGGGCCACATTTTCTATAAAGAAATTTCTGGCCGGAAAACCTCCGAAGACCGTTAAAAGAGAAAACGGTAGAACTGTTGTTATAAATGCTAACGGGGTTAAAGGAGAGTTCCCTGTTGGAGCTGGGGTATTTTTTGTAGATAATCGTGTAGACAATTCTGTTAGAAACATTATAAATTGTGCATCACTTTCAGATGGTGTTACTGGAATTTCAATAGATGCAAATGGAAAAGTAGAGATTCCAAGAGAAGAGTTTGATGATTGTTTCCAAAAATTAGACTTAGATTTACTTGAAGATAAAGCTGATGCAGAGCCAATTGTATCGATGAGCTACAAGCAAGTTTTATTTATCAGACAAGTTGATTTTTCTGGAGATTTAAAATGGAGATTTACAGGAATCAACGATGAAAATATTACAGCCTCTATTCTTGACAAGGATTTTATGGAAAGGGTCCATTCTGGAGACCAAAATATAAATGCTAATATGTATTTAATTGCGGATGTGCAATCTAAAGTTCATATTTTGGAAAACGGAAGACCAGATAAGTCTAAATGTACTTACGAAATAATCAAAGTCCATTCCATCAAATCTCCTGGGGATGGACAGATAACATTTGATGTATAAAAGGGAGCTGGGTTAATTCCCGGCTCCCTTATTTGTATAGAGTTGTTTTGCTACTTCCTCAACCCTTTGGAATATGTACTTTTCATGGTCACTAACTGTGCTTCGGTACCATCCCAGTTCCGCCGCCACGTCCATCTGACCCCATTTATCAATGATGCGACGTTTGGCGATTAGTTCATCGTCCTGGTTCAGGGCGGCTTCATAGATAGCTCTTTCGATCTGAGAGCGCAAGAGTTTATCCAGCGGCGGCGGTAATTTCACTCTTGCGCTCATTGGTTCACGTCCTTTTACTTCAAATTGTGATACCTGTACAGCATCACGGCAAACTGCCTGCGGGTAACGGGCTGGTCCAGCATCATGTCGCCGTTCGTGCTGCCCAGCATAATGCCGTTCTCCTGCACCCACTGGACCGCCAGATCACTTTCAGAAGGATTGTCCACAGTTTCCTCCTTCCAGGCAATCCCCAGATAGTTCAGGATGCCCTTTGCTTCCGCTTCCGCCAGTTTCTGCCGGTATGCGGAGTTTTTGAGATTTGCAATGTCTGTTTGATTGGTGTGGAAGCCATGCTCGATCAGAACAGCCGGAGCCACGGTGCCTTTCAAGACATACAGCGACGAGTCCGCCACAATCGGTGTAGACCTGACAGTAATTCCGGCGTCTTTGACGGCCTCCAGGATATCCTTTGCTGCCTCATAGCCGCTCCCGCTGGTCTTGTAGACATATGCGCTCCATCCGGAGGCAGAGGACCAGCCTCCATCTCCAGCGGCGTTGCTGTGCAGGCTCACGAACAAATCCAGGTCTTTGATGGCGTTTGCAATCGCACACCGCTGCGCAAGGCTGACTTCCCCGCCGCCAGTCCTGGTCATGGTGACAGCAACGCTATGCCGCTCCAGGATGCTCTGAATGCGTTTCCCCATGTCCAGGGCAAACTCATGCTCATAATAGGTTCCGTCCGGGCTTTTGTTGGCGAGGTTTCCCGCGTCATGGCCCGGGTCCAGGACCACCTTTTTCTTTTCCACAGTTGTCTCCCCTTTCTTGAGATAGACCAGAATCAAATCATGCACGTTCCTGCTGCTCTGGATGACCGCTCCATTGAAATAACACTGGCTAGAGCCGCCGGCATCCAGCATAACCGCGGAATCCCATCCTGCCGCTGTCAGATCGTCCCTGAGCGCTTCCGGCGTCCGGGTCAGACTCCCTCCGTCCCTCGTACAGTACAGGGCCACAGAGCCGTCCTTGATGCCAATGGCAGAGCGCCCACGTTTGCCGCCCTGCCCCTCGTCATAGATCAATTTGGAGAGTGGCTTTCCGGAAACAATCAGCGGTGTGCAAGTGATATAATTGCGCTGAGAGGCGTCTGGCAGCGTGTCCATAGAAATGTCCGGCCCATCATTCCAGGAGTAACCGGAGACTGTGTAATCCGGTTTGCAGAGTACCTTTCCGTCTGCTTTCAGGTGGCAATTAGGTACAAACGTGCTCATGTTGTAGAGCGTGCCGTTGAGGATGTAATCCGCCCCGGTCTCCCTCTGAATTTGAGAGAGAGACCGGCGAGCGGTGTTGATGTAGAGCTGGATGCGCTGGATATCTTTCAGGGGGATTGTTACCGCCAGATGGTCAGGCATTTCCACCACTCCCCAGCTGCTTGAAAACCTGGTTTGCGCCGGTAGCCGCAAGGCCGGACACAATGCCAACAGCCGCAGCGGTGATGTAATCCGTGGCGGGGAATTCTGGCATAATGAACATGCCCGCAACACCCAGAACGCCGCCAAACACTCCGCAGACAATGGGAATCCACTTGTTGTCAAGTCCGGATGCCTTGACCACTTGCCCGATCAGCAGGCAAATGACGGTAATTGCCGCCACCCCGGTAATGCCGAGAGAAGAAATATCCATAGTTAATCCTTTCCGGGCAGCACAAAAGCCGCCCTGTCGTGCTTGACAAAGCGGCTTGATTTGGTATAATGAATGTACAAGGGCGCTGCCGATAAGCGGTTAGCCTAAAATGTTGTCAAAAGAATTTGACCGCACTCTTGGCCGGGGGCGGTCATTTTCTTTTGCAAATCTGGAAAACCAGAGTTGCAACGCCAAGGAGTACAAGCGAGTAAGCAAAAAGCTCACTGTATGTAACCATCAGCATCACCTCCCTTCACAGGGAAGTGCTAACCGCCTACCGTATATCGCAGCGCCCAGGGCCTTTTTCAAGGCAGGCTTATTCTACCAAAAGCGCCGCTCTGTGTCAATCTTCGCCGCCTGGATGGGCGGCTTTTCAATTAGTTTCTGCCGTGGTCCTTGTCATAATCCCGCATGCTCTTGGGCTGATACTTGCAGGACCCGTCCTCAGCATAGATGTACCGCAGAGCGCCCTTCACCACGTCCACGCCGTGGTACTTGGGCCGGTTGTACACCATATCCTTTTCGGGGATGTACTTGTCGATCTCCTCCTGCCACGCGACAGCACCGGCAAAGGTGTGCATAGAGGCCCACCAGGGAGTCTCAACGGGAGCGGGAATAAAGCCCTCCTCCATCTCTTCCTTCGTCCAGCCGCCAGTAGGATTCTTGTTCGGGTCCAGAGAAAAGTTCGCGCCAGCCTCTTTCAGCTTCGCGTTGGCCTCCTCCACCGTGATCTTACCGGCCTTGTACTGCTCCATGATGTCGTTAATAGTCTTGTTCATAATATGTACTTCCTTTCTTTTTTACAGCCCGATTCGGGCCAGAATAAACGTAATTACTGCCGCCAGGACCGCCCAAATCGCTTTATCCACAATGGAATCCCAGCGCTTCTTTGGGCTGGCCTGTTCTGTCTCCTGCCATGCGATCAGCTTGTCCAGCTTTTCCATGATGTTGATATACTGCTCGTTCCGGGCGGTCTCTGCCTTTTCCAGGTCTCGAATCCGGTCAAACAGTTTTCCATGGGTGTCTCTTGCCTGTTCCTGCAATTTCTCCATCTGCTTTTCCAGCATGTCCGCTTTCTGGAGACCCAAACAATCCCTCTGCGGGTCTATGATACATTTTTCATTACTCATGGGCAGCACCGCCTATCTGTGGTATAATCTTTTTGAGGTGATGATATGGATATGGATTTGTATAAAGTTACTGTGATCTGTTCAAAGTGCGGACGAATGGCCCCTTTCACGCCGCCAGATGGCTCCAACATATGGGGTTCTTGGGACTGGCATCATCCCTGTTCCTTTTGCGGGGAAACTGCGTGGGTTGCCCACGAACCGGGACGGGACTGGAAAACTGGGAAGCCGTTAGAGTAGCCTCCACTTTTGAGGATAATGACCGATACGCTTTAGAACTTAATTATCGGGGTGAGGGCGATATTGTACGGACGGACCGCATACACATTCACATTATTAGAACCAAAATTTTGAATGGATTGCGAATTAATAGACGTACTTTTATCCGAATAATAATCAAATATGCTTGTTGGAACCGCTTTCAGTTCAGGAAATCTCGTCGCTTCTTGCTTCTGTCCGAACGTAGCAGAGTACCCATCCTGAGACCCAGCTCCACGAATAAACGCCGCCTGCAAGTTCGGAAGAGCGAAGGTCGTAGTGCCATCTCCCGCCCCAAACGTGGTTCCGATCACGGAAAATAGATCAGCATAGTCCGTACGACTAATCACGCTACCGTTACAGACCAAATATCCATCCGGAGGAGTTGTAGAAGCATACCAGAGGATTGTACCAGGGGGATTGCCGCCTGTACTGCCCGCATTAGCAAGCATTTCCTCAAACTCTTCCTCCGTCCCCGCATATCCCCCATCAACCGCATACTGATAGGCTGATTTGCCGGGAAGCCCAATCCCGGCTACTTTTTTGCCGTTTACGTAGAGTGCCATAGAGACCTCCTAATACTTGATGATGGGGGTTAGGGCGATGTTGTACGGACGGAAATAAGACTTATAAGTATAAGCAGTAGCTGTTCCATCAACTTTATTTGAAGTTTTGGAAGTATTTGGACTCCATTTATCTTCATTTCTTATGGGTTCTTTTAGAATTCGCTTATCGTCAGAAGCGGTTTCTATATAAGTCGCCTCCTGCTTCTCACCAAACGTCGCAGAATATCCGTCCTGAGACCCAGCACCACGAATGAACGCTGCTTGTAAGTTCGGAAGAGCGAAGGTCGTAGTGCCATCTCCCGCCCCAAACGTGGTTCCAATCGCCGCAAACAGGTCCGCGTACTCTGTACGACTTACCGCGCTTCCGTCGCAAATTAAGTACCCCTCCGGCGCTGTCTGTGCCGCCAGCCAGAATATAGACCCTACCGGAACGCCGGTACCTCCTTTTGGCGCTGTGCTCAGTTCTGTAATGGCATCCTGTACGTTGGTAGCGGTCATGCCGGACTCTGTGTTGTCATAGGTGATCTCGGAGGCGCTTACATCATTCTCGCCATCTTCTGTGAAGGTGAGGGTAAACGGGGCGGCGCCAAAGGATTCATTCATGGACATTACGCCCCCGCCATCTACGGTGACTGAATTCACAAGCGATGTATTAAATTCATCTTCTGTGCCGGTATAGCCGCCATCCTTGGCCGATTCATAGGCCGATTTACCAGCCCCTGCCACCAGCTTTCCATTTACTTTGATTGCCATTGTTTACCCCACTTTAATAAATGTATTTACCCCAGCAATATTGATTGTCGGCAATTTCCGAAACCTCATATCGTAGTATCTAATCCCGTTATTAACAGGCGACGCATTAGGTTGTGCGGAACATATTAGAAAATAGTCATGCACTAGTAGTCCGCAGGAAGAGACTGCGCCTGCCAGCGATGTAATATACCCTATTTCCCAGTTCTGCAAATCTTCTGAAAACACACAACCAAGATAATAAGTTGTACTGCTTGAAACCGTTTTAAAACCGCAGAATGCGGCATAATACATTCCGCCTTCATAGACAACAGCGCTAATGGTTCCGTCTCTTAACGAAAGTTCACTGAATGTCCATTCTCCACCAATAGAGTCTGAAAAGAGGATAGCATTATATGAGGCAGCCGTTTCAACGTATTTTTGGAAAATAAGATATTTCCCATTTAGATATGTGAACAGGTTTGGAGAATAACTATTTTTCCTCTCACATACGTCCTGATACTCCCACGGGCCATTTAAACTGCTGGCATATTTTAGGCCAACGTGCCAAGTTGAATTCTCGTCCTGCTGCATTACACACAGCACGTATTTGCCTTCCGCATAAACAATCCGCCATACCCGGGGTATAAAATCCATGGGAATTGCGGCCCATGCCCCATCTGGTGATTGTGCGGTGTAAAAATAGTATTTCGCTACGGAGTTGACCGTTTCCGATGTCATCAGCACAAACTGACCATTGATGTACTGGACGGATCTGCCGTAAGAACCTGTCCCTGTTGATTGATGGACATCCACCGCGCTCCATGGGCCATTTAAATCAGACGCGTACCATACCCGTGAAACCCAATGATCTGAATCATAAAATTGGCTGGCCGCGACATAATATCCGTTCGCAAACAGAAAATCATTGATTGTCCCGCTAGAACCCGCCGGGATAATGACGGATTCTGTCCAATTTGCATCAGGAGAGCTCGCGTAGTAGATTTTATTTTGAAAAACGCAAATATAATTCCCGTTGATATATTGCAAGACACTGTTTCCAGATGGGTCACTTGTCTCTCCAAACAGATTTTCTTTATATGATGTCCCAAACTTAAACGGAAATTCTTCCACATACTTCGGATAATCTTCCGCCGAAATGATAGTGCCGTTTGCCAATACCCAGTTCTCACCTAGTTCGGTTTTTGTTGTTAAGCGAACATCTCCAATTGCGAAAGATTCTCCACTACTTTCCCCAGAACCAGCCTCCTCCGTAAACTCAATCGTGTACGGGCCGGAGCCGAGGGTTTCGGACATAGAAGCCGTTCCGCTTCCGGGAACCGTAACGGCCTGATTCGCTCTTGCGATTCCCTTGTCAATTTCCGGTCCCGTGTAGGCCCCGTTATATCCATCTGTTGTCGGCATATGATCACTCCCTCATGCAGAGATATGGCTCCCCATCGGCGGTAATGTAGGCTGTGCTGCCAACAGGAATATAATAGTAGTTGTCGTTCCAGCTTCCGTCTTCCCCCTGTGCAAAGAGGGAAATTCGATAGTTCCCGTCTCCATGAACAAGGTAATCGTCATACACCTCGAAACTCCGCTGTGTGTTCGCCGGGGTGGTGGAGAAGGACGCGATCAGCGCCCCCTTCCCCACGCCGTACTCCTCCCCAGCCTTCGTAGCGCGGCACTCAAACGCCTGATAGGGAATATCTGACTGAAACGCCACAATGATATAATCAAAGCCAGACACGGCGGAGACCTTTTCTCCGGAAATAGAGAATGTCAGCTTTGGGGCCGCCATTATGCCACACTCCAAATTCCTGCGGCAGTCTTGACGAAGACCTTGACAATCTTCACGCCGTCTCCGGTAGACGCGCTCTCCAAATCGGTTCCGTTAATCGTAACCTGGATATTAGTGGTGGCGGGATAATTGCCTTCGTTTCCGCTGGTGTTGATGGAGCCGCCAGTGGTGGGGATCAGGGTGCCCGCATCCTGCTCGCTGGAATTGGCAGGAACCACGCAAACCTTGTACTCGTCAAACTCCACATCGGAAGTAAAGTTGATGATGGATGTGTTGAAGCCCGTAATCTTGGAAATCTTACTCTTGTCCGGGCCGGTGACTGTGACCACGGGAACAGCGGTGTTGAGGGTAATATCGTCGGTCACTTCGGCGCTCTCGTTGCCCACATCGTCACGGACCTTGATATGTACGGTTTTGAGGCCGTCCCCAGAAGTCAGGTTGACGCTCTTGCTGGTGGCAAAGGTCTCCCAGCTGGCGGACTCTTCCTCCGCGACACCATCAATTCCCCAGATTTTCATCTGGTAGCCGGTGGTCTGCTCGTCGCTGACTCCAATAGTCAGCTTTACCGCTGTACTGGTCGCATACAGTGCTCCATCATTGATTTGCAGTGTTAGGCCAGACGGTGCGGTAGTATCAAGGGTTAGATTAAAATAGCTTGCCATTTACTGACTCTCCTTTGTGTCAAGTTGGATATATACATAGGCCCCTGGCCTTTCATAAACATTCTCGCTGCCGGCCATGATGGTTTTAATCCCCATCTCTCCCAACATCAAGGTCTCTATGGTCTCTGTTCCTGCATAAATCATTTTGCTACCCCCGAATCAGATAGAGTGTGGTTGGGTTCTTTGTGGGAAGCTCCTCATACTCCTGCTTGTCCATTACACGGATCACTGATATCTCCGGAGATGATACATTGCCGGAACCGGAGCCGCCCAAAACCCACTCCGCAGCGCCGTCCAGAACGCCCAGAAACTTTCCTTCGTCCTCTGGGGTAATCTTTGGCAAGCCAGAGCCCCCAGCTGGAAGTGGAACATCACTCTCCTCATATTCCTTCTTATCCGGGTTCCAGATCATCCAATAGCCGTTTTCACCCGGCATCGGCGGATTATCGTTGATGCCTGTCAGCCTTTTTTCCATCTGCTCAAACTCTGAGGGTAAAGGAGGCGGGAAAGAGTCTGCCGCATTGATGCTCCGGAACACCGTAGCGTAAAACAGGTTGCTGTGCCGAACATAGTCGCCCAGAGTACCGCGTACCTGCATGGCATATGTACCATCATCTGCCAGCATAGAGGCCGTTAGAAGGGCACTGTAGACGGTTCCGTTCCGCGTGAGCTGAATGATGTTTTTCCCGCCATCCTTCTCCACGTCTACTTTCAGGTCCCACTCCTCCGTCAGGTCGGTGGACACCTCTAGAACTGTAACCCCATTGTCCCCCTCAAAGCCTAAAGAGAACCCCGGCGGAGCACACACCTCCCAATCCTTCATATAGAGCATGCACCATCACCTCACACCGTCGGATTCATCTGTGCGTTTACCCAATCAAACATAGCATCCTGTTCTTCGCCAGAATATTTGCTTGTATAGTATTCCGTAGGTTCTTCTGCAATTTCTTGCAGGGCTAGCGTGTTAATTAAATCCGTTAACTGTTGTTCCAATGCCGAAATTCGTTCTTCGTTTGTCATGCTTCTACCTCACACAATGGTTAAGCGATTTAGTCGATCGAGGAGAACCTTTCCATTTCTGTCTTTCCTGACTCCTGCTTCAATCGGTTTCGGCCTATTGTAAAATAGGATGATACAACCATCTCCACCCGGGCCTCCCTTTCCACCAGGCCCGCCATCTCCTGGGCTTCCCGGATTTGCGGAACCACTTGGCCCACCAGCCGAAGGATTCCTTTCAAAGCCAGCCCAAGAAGGGCAAGAGCCGCCTCCTCCGCCATATCCGCCGCGCCCGCCATAGGTAAGCTGCGGTTTTGCTGGGATTGCAGACGGTGCCGGAGGAGTAAGGCCATTTGCTGCTTTTGCATAGGTTGTGGTGTTAGAGCCTCGTTGTGATGGCATGCTTTGCGTAACTCCAGCAACGCCACCGGGCCCCAATACATAACCTGCCCATGCTCCAGCATTTCCTTTATCATTCGTGTCAAATGTCTGCCAATAGGCAACGCCAGAAGATATTTCTCTTGTAGGAGCACCAGCCCAACTTTTTCCATTTTCATCAAACGCAGCAGTGGATGGCTGATACCGCAGCACAATATTGAGGTCCATTTCGTTGCTTGGAATGATGTGCCCAGGAACAGCTCCCGCTCCATCGCCGCCTGAGAGTCCACTTGGTCCAGAAGCCGCATATACTTCCGAAGTAATTGGATCTACCCATCCTGACGAGGCTGGATAAGCACCGTTATCAGATGTTGCTCCATTAAAAGTCGTTGCGCCACCCTCATTTCCATCTACGGACGCAGAATCGCTATATAACGCTCCATCACCACCAATCCCGCATTGAAATGGAAGTACTTGTCCTGGTGTTACGTTCATACTTCCTTCGAGCACTTTAGAGCCTTTGCCTCCATCGCCACCAGAACCGCCTTTGCCTCCAGCTCCGCCCCAAAGCTGAATCGTTCCTTGCGCGGTTACTTCTCCTGTAACCCAGGACGTTTTCGTATAAGAATGCGATTTTGACCCTCCTGATGTTCCGCCTTTTAACCCTGCTTTTCCGCCTTGCGCTCCACTAAATAGCACATATCGTACATTCGTAACGCCCTCTGGAACCGTCCAATTACCGCTTCCAGTGAGCACTTCGCGATAATCATAGTACTGACTGCTTTCATATTTTGGCGGGACAAAGCCGATCAGCATTTTCTCATTTGCTCGGAGCGTATTTGATAAATTGATATCTGAACTCTCCAGACAGGCAGTAACCGCCTCTTTATCATAAGGATGCCATGTAGCTACACGGTTCCCAGGAATCTCTCCTTGGTAAATAACTGGGGACTGTATTGTTTCTGTCCATTGGTAGTAGTTTGCCATCCGCTCAGCTACTGCTACTGAGTTCACAAGGCTCACCAACGTGGCATCTTTTACAGATTTAATATTCGGTTCTGCTGCCTCCGAAACATCGCGTATAATCTCTCTGGTATTATGGATGTACGCTTTTCCCGTCAACGTACCAGTTCCAGACGAAACCTTTGCATAGTTGGCTCCGCTTTCTAAAATGGAAAAGCCAGATGCAACCAGATCATACATGGGTTCTCGAAAGGTAATCACATCTCCCTGCGATGCAGTTCCTTCAAAAAGGTTTGTTTCTTCTCCACCTTCTGCATATTGATGCTCGGTCACGGAAATCTGAGTAATCTTTGCCGTTTCAGGAACTTTTGCGCCTTCAAGCAGATAGTCCATGTTAGTTTCGCAGATAACACCGTCCCATAAGCCCTCAATTCGCAGCACGCCATCTAGGTCGGTTTTTATCCATGCCCCAATCGCAATCAGCACTTGCACAAGATTATCTCTCGGTGCTGCAATAGGAAGCCAGCCATACAATTTGACTCCGGCATACTTGCTCTGGATTGTAAAAGGAACCGTTCCACAAATGTCAGAAATGATTTCTTCCGCTGTTTGACCGGTGTAAATTCCTCCATAGTGTTGCCCTTCTGTCAGAATACCAATGGCGGACGTGGCATAGATACTATACCGGCTTGGTCCAATTCGCTCCACTTCCTGGAGATAAAATATGCCTCTCTGAGCATCATCATAAAACCACGTCATCGGGTCGTTTCGGGAGAAGTTCCGTAGCGCTCCAGCCAGGTCTTTCACATCTGCCGACAAGGTATTAACCTCCAGAGACGAGGACCGAAGTGACATCGCCATGTGTACACTTCCGGAAGCTATATCGTCTTGTGTGAATGTTGTTGTTTTATAAACCAGCTTATTCATGTCGGCTTCCTCTTTGCTTCCTGCGCGTAAAGATTCACAGTCAAGTTGCCCCACGCCGTTCCATCATCCATATAGAGAACATCATCTTCCACAACTTCAATATAAGCTGTGAAGGATATAGTAGTTTGTCCATAGGGTGCGACTAATACATGGCTATCCACTGGCGCAGATATCACTTCATACATGGCATCGTAATCTTCACGGCTCATTCCATCCGCAGAGACTTCCATCGTGTAGTCATAAAAGGTGCCCTGTACATCTCTCCAACGCTTTCCAGACAAGGCTTTATCTGCATTTGGACCATCTTTGATGTTTGCCGTCCGATGGATTGAAACAACGCCCACATTGTAACCAACGCCATCTATGGTAAATATGTAATCCATCTAAACACCTCAGTCCACCAGATCAGTACCAGCTCGGCTATTTTCTGACTGCCAATAAGGTCTCAGGAACATTGCTGCCTCGCGGGGATAAAAGCCAATGTCTAATTTAACCCGTTGTGGTGCTCCGTTACTCTGGTTGCCACTTCCTTGTTCAATTCCGGACTGGCTGTAACTAACAGGCGCATAGGCTACTGCTGGTGCCATAGCGGTATTTGCACTCAACACACGCTCCGCAGCTGATGCAATATCCATGTGTAAAGATGGAAACTTGTTCCGTGCATATGCCGCAAGAGATATTCTGTCTCCTGCCGTTGTGCTGTTTCCGGCATCTCCATCGCTTTCGGACAGTGGTACAGGAGATGGTGTTAAAGAAAACGTTTTAACCGCTGGAGTAACTCGGCTTTTTCCGGAAAAACCGCCGCTTTTGCTTCGCCCAACAGATATATCAGATGTATCATCAGCAACGTCAAATAGTTCCTTAAACCAGTCGATTACACTTTTCACCTTTCCAATCACCCAGTCGATTGCGTTTCCTATCTCCTCAAAAATTGAAAGTACAGTATCGCGGAATCCTTCACTTGTGGTCCATAGTGTCACAATTACGCCCACAAGTGCAGTAACAAGTGTGATGATTCCTCCAATCGGAGTTGCGCTCAAGGCTGCATTCATTGCCGTGGTAGCTGTCGCTGTTCCTGTGGCTGCAACCCCCTGTGCCGTAGTTGCACCGGTAAGAAGTCCAAATGCAGCGCTCAGTCCACTAATAAGTCCAGCTATGCTCATAGCCGCCTTATATGCCAAAAATGCAGCCGTAGCGCCAGCAATTACCGGAGCCAAGTCAACAAACATATCAAATATTTTTTTGAGGCTGTCTACTGCTGCATTTACATCGAAACCACTGATAAAATTCGCTACTTTTTCTGCTGCGTCAGCTATAACTGGACCAAAAGTCTCCATAAATGCCGTTTTTACTTTTTCAACCGCCTCCCCAACTTTTGCCATAGAATCATCAATATCGGCCTGAACTTCGCGGCTCGCAACCAATGCCTCATTGTTTCTATAAAACGCTTCGCTGGCTTCGTCGTAGGTGCCCGCTAGTGTAGTCATGATCAGCTGGTTTCGCTCACTTTCAGTAGTGCAAGCTGCCAACTTAGCATTAAATTCATCCTCACTAATACCTACCCAGTTAAGAGCATCGGCTAAAACGCCGGTCACTTGACCGACTCGTGCCGTCTCATTCGACGCTTCCATCAGCCCTTCAATAGGAAGTGCATCGCCAAACGTGCCGTAGACACCCGCGGCGATTTGCGTCCATGTAGTAACGTCTTGTTCGTGATCGGCTAGTGTAGCAAGCAGCTGTGCCGCCTCAGTAGCTTGTCCGGTGTCTCCCAAAATAGCATAAAAGTCCTGATATGCCGCTTTTGCCGCATCCGGTCCATATCCCGCAGTCTCGAACGCCGTATTGAGCAATCCCATAGATTCCCGGTATTCACGGGTTGTTTCATCCAAATTCCAAATTTCGCTAGCAAGGTCTTTTAACCCTCCTATGGCGGTTTGGACGCCGTTGGAGATCAGATCGCCAATAGCAACGCCTTTCGCAATGTCAGATAATCCATTAAGTTTTTCTCCAAAATCATCGACACTTTGCTCTGCGTCCTTAAAGCTATTGGCTGATTTTTTTATATCTTTTTCAATGTCCTTAAATCCATCTTTAATGTCGCCTTCGTCAAATTCAGCGCCTATTTTTACAGTCCCATCATTCGCCACGGTGTCACCCCCTTTATTGGGATTGTTCCAGCTTCTTTTTCATGTCTTCGTACCGTTTGTGAACATATTCGCGCATTTGTTCTTCTGTGCGGTATGTATTCTCGATTTTTTCTAGGGAATATAGGGCTTTCATTTCTCTATAAAACTGTTTTTGACTTTTGGGAACATCTTTCATTGGAACAGTTCGGTACTGCATAATTTTCACAAATTTACAGTTATCCGGAAGTGATTTAAATAAGGCTTTAAACATCCACCAATGCATCTTTTCGGCGGCGAGGTTTATTCCATACGTCTGATAAAATGCAGAATAAATAAATTCGCTGTCTTGTTCAAAATCGAATGCTTTTCCGTGTTTTTGCGTTACCGCTTTTTCATTATTTGATGAAGGCCCTACATAAAATCGCACCAATGCATCAAGTGCCTGCTGAGAAGGCAAAATACACTGTTCATACATAAACTCGCATAGCATCCTGTTGCGTTGATCGTCATTTTTCTCGGCAGAAAATATCTTTTGGAATGAAATCCATTTTCTGAAATCTGTATTGATGGGAATCTCCATCCCATCAATACAAACACTTTCCGGAGGTGACGTATATAAGGTCATTTTTTTCCTGTTTCAGCTATTGCCAACAACTTTTGAAATTCCGGCTTTGATATAATCGCTCGTAATTCTCCAATCGCAGCATCTGCTTTTGCCCGCTGTGCTGGGAGATTGTAAATCGTCAAAATATCCATGCAGATTTTTAACAGGTCGTTTGTGTCCACCTCGTCAATTGAGGGAACCGAATCAGGCGCAAGTGTTGTAACAAACTCATACATTTTTTCTACTGACTCACGCCGCGTAATCTCTCCTGCTCGATACGCCCTGTCCAGTGAGCCAATTTCGTCAATTTTGTCATCAACGGCCAACGTCCGAGCAGGCAAGTCATAGGACTTCCCAAGAATCATAACTTTGTAACCCATAAATCCTCCTTAAACCCCCGCAGAATATGTGTAAGCTGTGGGCGCTGTTCCAACGCTGCGCAGATCAATGGAAATTGCAGAGTTCTCGCCTGCATTTCCGCCGCCGTCAGAGTTCACGATGATAGACGCGGTGCCCTTCTCACCTTTTCCAGTCAAGATAGAGAAGTATACATACGGAACAACCACCTTTTGACCAACACCATGTGCAATATCCAGGCCAAAACAATAATCCTGAAAAGCATCGCCGATATAACGGTCTCCGGTAATCGCAAAAGTGCGCTGTGTGCCAGTTTTAGAAGTAGACAGGCCGGTTCTGATATATTGGCTGTCCTGCGTAACAGGATTTAACTGAGGGTCCAGTCCGGACACACCTTGCTGAACAACGGTATAATCATTCTCACCTGTGACTTCTTCTCCAATTCCAACAGCAAGTACCCAATCGTCATTTGTAGCAAGTCCAGCAAATTCCGGGCTTGGAGTATACCCAGCCATCAATTCAGATACTTTCATAAGTTCTCTCCTTTACAGGTAGTACCGAACTCTAACCTGGAACATATAGCGGGCAATGGTACCCGCCTCGTTCACATCCGCCAAGTTCGGCATATTTTGTAGGTTTTCAATCGAAAGGACCTTGCAGCCCTCGAACTTCGGGAAATTCCGCTTTTGGTTTTGTTCATCAATCCAGTCCATAAAATCCTGGACCGCCTGCGCCTGCTCGGCATTGGTTTCGCTGGTGCCCTCGTCCTGGGGAAGCATCTGCACCACAGCGAATTCGTACACCTTGATCCCGCGATTCCCGATATACCGCTTCTCCCACATGTCGCTGTAGACTGTATGGACGCTGATCCGCCCGGTTTTCTCCGTTGTGGAATTAAAGTAAAGGAAGGATTTCACAGCAGGGCACTGTTCCAGATATTCCAATATCTCCTTGTTTTTGTTCGCCATAAACTCACTTCCTTTTGATATAAGCCTCAATATCTGCCGCAAGCTGTTCTTTCTTTGCCGCCATAGCAGCCTGCTCCCAGTGTGATGTTGCCAAAGGGTGCTTGTCCGTTGAGTACCTCAACTTTCTACCTGTTGCGTGTTTGCTGGTACTTCGCTTTGCATATGTGCTTCCGCGATCATCCACAAACACCTTACCTTCCCACTGGAAATGAGCATAAGGCGATTTGTAGTGGACATACTCTGCTGTAATATTTACATTTTGGTCTAATTGACCGCTGTCCATAGGTACATATGGGGAACAGTATGCATGTAGCCTTGTGTTGGCATATTTGCGAACATCATCCGAGAAAATTCTTCTGGCCGTGCGATTTGGGTCAAAAATCTGAACTTCAATTCTCATACGCCCTCCAGATGAATGTGCCCTAGCGGAAGCCTTGTGTTGTCCCGGACGGAGCGGACAGTCATAGACTCGTACTTGTCTGCTACCGCCCGTACATTATCCGGCGTCACGGCCTCCTCCACTTTGCCATGCACTACAATGTCGCCAACGGAAGCCGTAAATCCTATCATGCTGCCTTTCCATTCCTGATACGGATGATAATCAGGGGATTCCGGAATGCGAACCGTTACTGTCTGGCCCAGCGATACGTCGGAACCTGATACGCTGCGGACAGTGGTTTTCACAAACACGCAGCCGGTCAGAACGGTTTTCTTCCATACATCCAGTCCGTCCCCGTCCTCCGCCACTCGACGGTTCAGGAGCGTCACAGTCTCACGAAACAGCAGCGTCATAGCCCCACCTCCAGACTGATCAACTCTACAGGGAGAATTTCAACAACCTGTTCATACACGGAGCCTATCAACTGCTCTTCCGTTTGGGCAGAGGCATAGTTGACAGTCAGGCCGTCGTTGTTGGTACTTGCTACATTCACAAAGCCACTCTTGATTTTCCCCATAGCATCAATGATAAGCAGCATACAAAGCCGTATGTCGTCGTCTACCTTTGTGATGCGCCCCTGCGTCCAGTAGTCCAGCTTTTTACGAGCCTGCAATTCCAGTCGAGGGAAGGCAGACGCGCTGGCCGTTCCTCCCAAAGCCTTATACTGCTCATAGGTGATATAACCGCACATCAAGCCTTCCCCCCTTTCCATTAGGTCTGAGCGGTCACAGTAGCGTTACCGGCGTTCAACGCTTTATAGGTGCCGTCTGCCTCTACAACTGTAATCTTGTGCCCGGTGGTAGCTGTGATATCAGACGTTCCGTCCCAAGTGCTCCAAGTCCTCACATTTTGTCCGTATGTAACTGTGGGTGCATTGGTGGGGTCCGTCTTGTACTTATAGACATTGTTTGTAGACTCCTTGCCTGGGGTCACGGTCAGCTTTGTAGTGCCGGACTCAGTGCCAGCGGCAGAGCCGACGGTCAGAGTCCCAAGCGTGGGAGTAAAGTCTACATCAATGACCGCGATGGCGTCCTTATACTCCGCAAATAGCGTCATGCCCATGATAGCAAAGCTCTCGGACACAGCGGTGTGATAGTTGCCCTCTACATGGAAGCCAATCAGGTTCGTCTCACCGTCCGTGGTATAGACCAGCCCAGCCCTGGCAAAGTCGCTGGTAGACGGATCGACGTAATACAGGACAATGTTCTCAACTGGGGTTGCAATCACACGTCCACGCTGGATTTCCTCATCAGACAGCAGAAACACCGTAGAAAAGCCCATGAAGTTTTGCACATACTGGAAGCCAAATGCGGTCTGAATGGTGATATTGGCGTCGCCCAGATAATCGTACAGATCAAGCACATTCACAAATCCAACCACGTTGGTTACCGTTCGATGAATCTGCTTAAATTTGTTGATAACCCGGCCCTTTGCCATAGCCAGTGCTCGCTGCCAGGTGGTTTCCGAACTTGTTAGTGTGCCGGTGTTGAGGTAGGAGTAAAAGCGGCGGGTCACATTATCCTGCAACTCATATAGAAACGCGTCGTCGGTCATGCCAACAGCCACATCATAACCATAGGTTTTGATGGACTCAATAGAGACAGCCTTCGCATACTTTTCCACGGTCATTTCTGCGTAAGGTGTTTCAACCACCGTGGCCTTGGAGTAGGGGATTTCCTCGCCCTCCCCAACAGTGCCGCTCTGCAAGGTCACGGATGCGGTCTTGCTCTTCAGAACAGAACCAGGCTCCTTGCGGATGGGGCGCATGATACCAAGAATCTCCCGCAGGTGTTCCCAGTTGCGGGCAAACCGGGTTACAAAATCAATAACCCGCGCGGTAGATTGAATATCTGAAGTTTTTGTCAAATTTTCTTTTGCAGCCATGTTATTTATTCCTTTCCAAATAGATCAAGATGCGCGGCAATCGCGGCCTGACGTTCAGAGGCATCCCTGATGCTCATAATCTGATCTTTGGTCATGTTACCGCTGGTGTCGGTTTTGGTAACTCCTGCGATCTTCAACGGCTCGTGCTGAGGATTTTTGAAAACGCCGTCCACATCCTTTGTCATGTCGGCAAACAGATCAGCGGGCTTCTTGCCTTTGTTTGCGGGGTCTTGAATGGCCTTCTTCAGCTCCCCCAGGAAATAGGTACGGGTATAATCGTTGACAAACTCACGGCCCTCCAGGGCACTCTCTGCGGTCTGTGTCAGGATGGCATCCATCTGTGCCTCCTTTTCCGCTTTTTCCCGGTCTGCTTCCGCCTGTTTGTAACGGTCCAATTCTTTCTGCATGGAATCGGCATCGCCTTTTGCTTTTTCCAGATTGGCGATAGTCTCATCCTTTTCGGCAATCTGCTGCTTTAAGGACTCAATATCCTTCTTCTGCTTATCGTCTTTTCCCTTTTCCACATATTCGCCAGTAGACAAATCCGCAAGCTTCATGCCTTTTGTCTTTTCGTTGAACTGTGCCAGGGTCAAAGCCTCTCCGTTGAAAATGCTGGTAAAATCCATGTTGTTCCTTTCCGTTCCCTAAAGGACTTTGATTTATAAATCCGGTGCGCCCACACCGATACGGGGAACGAGCGTAGTTAAACCTCCACGCCAAGAGGGAAGTTGTATAAAATTCGCGTGTGCAAGTTTTATCAGAAATATCTTAAAAACCCTTGACATAGGTATATACCTATGATATACTATAATCAGAAAGGGGGCGAGTAAATGCCTACTGAAAACGAACGCAAGGACGTTCAAAAGGCCATGGCGTATGACTTACTCCGAATCTTGAAGCAAGACCCGGATAAGACTTACACCGCCGCTGAGCTGGAAAAACTGATTGATGCTTATATCACAGGTTCCCAGCAGTAATCAACATGGGGCCGGGAAACCGGCCCCCCCTAACCTTTTGAAGGGAGAGATACTTATCAAAGAAAGAAAAGAAACCCCTCAAGACCGTTATCACAAAGCCCACACAAAGATGCTGACAATCCGTCTAGTTGAGACCACGGAACAGGACATTATCCAGCGGCTAGACAGCGTTCCCAGCAAGGCCGGGTACATCAAGAGCCTTATCCGCGCGGATATTGCGCGGGGCGGTGAAGCCTAAATCATAAACCTCCAGCCTCCTGCCACGCTTTTACCAGTTTTGGAGCCTGCTTGGCAAACCAGTCTACCATTTCTTCTTCCTGCGCCCATGAACTGTTTTCAGCTAGACCGCTCTCAAACAGGAAAGCGTGGATGATTTCGTGGCGGATGTTTTTTTGCTCCTGCAACTCCAACTTGCCCTTGCTGCCGGGTTCTCCACGCTTATAGTTTTCGACAACAATCTCTTTCGTGGTCTCGTCGCAGAAACCGTCGCAGTCTTTTAGGCGTGGTTCTTTTTCCTCTGAAACAAATACAACGCTGTACTTTGTGCCAAGAATATTTACCGTCATATTTTCTGCACCGTCGGCCCCGTCATAGAGCGTGTCCTTTCCAGCCTGGGCGTAAGCCCCGCCTGTTCGCAAAACCGCTTGTATTCCGCGCCCAATGCCGCAGACTTCTTCCGGGCTTGCGCGGCTCCCAACTTATCCCCAGCGGCTATCATGGCATCCCGCTCGTCCTTGGCATAGCGGATCGCCGTCTCCATCTGCCGCTGCTTCTGGCTGGCCTCGTAGAGGCTCATTTTTTGCCCCTTATACTCGATTCTCTCAGCGGAACGTTTGTTGATATCCGCTAATTCCTTACGGCTGTAAACCGGCTTAGATACGCCTAAAATAATCGGCGTAATAAAGTGCTGACAGTTTAGTGTGCCAATGGGCCGTTCCAACCGTCGGTTCAGCCGTTCAAATTCCTCTTTGCTGTACTGCTTGCCCTGGATGTCCCGGTGGTCTGGAGCGCATAGTCCGTGGGCGGAAATCTCCACGCCGTCGGCACCGAATTCGCGGCCCGTTTCTTCCATCATCTGGCTGTTGAGCCGCCGTACACCCTCCAGGATATTCATGCGGGCGGAGGAATCCAGGCGGCGGGAATAT
>ERZ840517.664-NODE-664-length-44387-cov-4.036836_pt1 | contig 44387 bp, 58 predicted proteins | sample MGYA00519876_ERZ840517 | MGnify/ENA primary metagenome ERZ840517 (study PRJEB31850, sample SAMEA3708882) | human gut metagenome | biome: human gut; feature: human-associated habitat; material: faeces | place: China | collected 2014 ... | reverse complement strand
CCATCAGTATATAGAGAGTCAGGGTGAGAAAGATAAACCGGGCAGTAAAAATAAGAATCTATCCAAATAAAGAACAGGTTACTATTAGTTACTACTACAAAAAGGTCATAAAAAAATGACCTTTAAATTCTTGTGATCGTCAATCTGGATTTCTTTAATGACTGATCTCCAGAGCTGACGGCGTTCTGCTGGTTCCAATGTCTGATATATAGAATCCAGATCCATTTTTAAGAGCTTCCGGATTGGAGCCAGATCTTTCTGCTCCTGGTTACGTGGGAGATTTTCCAATTCTTTTATATATTTCTCTTTATCTCTTTTTAGTTCATCCATAGTAATTATGTCATTTACGTACAGATCTTTCAGCTTATCAATTTTTTTCAGGAGTGCTGCTCTCCGGGAATCATAATCAATCACTTTAGCACTTGTAATTTCATATTCTGCAATATGCTCCTGCAGGAGAGGCTTGATATTTGCAATCAGGTACCTTTCTATACATGATTCGAATATAACTTTGCGATTGCTGCAACGCTTGCTTGGATAGGCGCCATGACATTTGTAGAGAGGATATTTGTAAAAGCCACCAGCCTTTTTCTTTATTTTTCGTGTAGCACCAGAAAATGAATGACCGCAGTGAGCGCAGCGGAGTAAACCACTAAATATATAGTTATATTTCTGACTGATTTTGACATTAATAGCAAGCAGCTCCTGTACACGCTCAAACAGATCCAATGGAATGATGGCAGGACAATAATGATCGTTATCACGGAACACACCAATATATTTTTTATTTTTTAAGATTGCAGTTTTAAGATTGCTTTGAGTCATAACGATACCCATATCAGATTCCAGATGCGTGATTGTCTGGTTCAGGGAATTGCAAGCAGCATAAAACTGGAAGATATGCAGCACCTTTTCAGCGTCCTGATTAGGTACAAGATGTTTGTTTTCAATGGAAAATCCGAGAGGTGCTTTTCCGGCCAGAACTTCACCCTGCCGGTATTTATAGTCAAACACATCCCGGATCCGGACAGAATCGTTCTCTGCTTCCAGCTCTGCAAAGGTCATGGACTGCGCAACGAAAGCCCGGCCATGCGGTGTGGTCGTATCAAAGTACGGCTGATCGACAGCAAGCCAGTCACAATGATTCGCTTCGAGAACCGCCTGCGTATTCAGATAGTGTCGCAGGCTGCGGAACCAGCGGTCGAGTTTAGTGAAAATAATCAGATTCACGCGTCCGAGCCGGACATCATCAAGCAACTGCTCAAAATCTCCGCGCTTGATTTTTCTGCCGGAGATTCCATCGTCAATGTAGGTTCCGGCCAGAACCATGTTTTCTTTGGATGCAATATAGGCTTTGCAGGTAGAGAGCTGTTCATCAATACTGTCTCCCTTTTTCGCCTGTCGGTCTGTGGAGACACGTACATATATAGCAACATTTGTTATACTCATAGTATCACTCCTTAAAAATGGGTATAAAAAATACACCTATGCAGGCGTATCAGTTCGTGCTATAATCAAACTGCTTAGATGAGATTGTAGCATCAACTGATAGCTGCAAAAGATTCGCGCAAAGTCGTTCTGGTGCGCCAACACCGGGGCGACTTTTGTTTATTAAAAATTATTTGCCAATTATTCACCGGCAGGCACAAGCTGTATAGAAACATTGGCCACAGTCAAGATTACTCCTTCGTCTAAAACGACGTTGTTAAATGATTCAACGGTGTAGGCTGAACCATCAGTCCCCATGACCTCATTGATGCCACCATCAAATAAATTGTCAGATGAAACATTGCCGGTTCCGGAAGTAGCAACTACGTTGTATGTTCCAGCCGGAAAATCAGTTCCAGATGTGTAATTCCCAGAAGCCAGATCAATAGTTTGAGCATCATCCGGAATAACACGCGCCTGCATAGTAGATAAAGAAGCATTATCGGAAACAATATGCAGAACCACGTCACCACCGAGAGACAGAACCACATCATCATCTAAAGAGACATTATTATATGTTTCCTGAGTGTATTCATCTGCAGGTGATCCCATAATAGAATTGATTCCTCCGCTATACAGGTTAGTAGAAGAAACATTACCGTTTCCGGAAGTAGCAGTAAAATTATAAGTACCAACAGGAATATCTTTTCCGGCGATATAGTTACCTACGCTAAGATCAGCTTCAAAATGTTCGGTCATGGTATCCTTGCTTGCTTTTTTGCCGTCTTTTTTATCTGTTTTTCCAATTTCTTTGTTATAAGCTTTTTCAAGTTCCTTATATGCTTCCTGTAATTCTTCGAGAGTCATAGAGTCAGAAGCATAAGCTGACACAGGAGCGAACACCATAGAACCACAAAGCAACAGAGCAATTATTTTCTTTTTCATGCCAAATACCTCCGTAATATTATTGATAAAGTATGTGCATTCTAAGCGTATAGGAGAAAATGCACATGGAAATCCTTACATGGAAAGCAAGGATAGAGAAAAACCTGACATTGAAGCAGTTGGAAGAATTAACAGGAATTGGAAAGACCACATTAAATAATATTGAAAATGGTCTCGTGTCTCCAACGTTGTACCAGTTGGAAACAATAGCGCGTGCGCTGAATGTTCGGATCACAGATCTGTTTGATTCAGAGTATAAATAGTATAGCAGATATGTGATAGCAACATACTCTTCCTGAACCTGTTTCCCGATATCGGGAAAGCGCCTTGCAATATCTTCTTTTCTTCCTGATATTGGGATATAATCAGAGTATCAGGAAGGAGAGTGATATACATGAGCACCAATGAAAAAATCATCACACTACTTCAAAAGATTACTTCCCAGAAAGAGCTGGAAAGAATCTACAGGTTTATTAAGTATGTATATATACATAGCAGGTAGCGGGAAGGAATCAAGGCTTTTCCTTGATTCCTTTTTTCGTGTTACCTAATTCTATCCCGAGCAGAATTCCCTCAACATAGGTTTTTAATGTTGAGCGCAAACTGGATGGAAGCTGCATATACAACTGAATAAATTCTTCATCCATTTCCTCTGGAACATCAACTTCAATTTCGATTTTTCGTTTCATATCTAATTTCCTTAAATATTCTTACAAATGTTTTTAATGAAGTTCTTTATAATCTGCTTGTCATTCGTGTTGAGTTTTAAATATTCTTCAATCAAGACGCGATCAAAATCATCACAATCATATTGCATACACAATTCATCAAGAACTGTCTGCGGCAGATCGTCAAACATTTCTCCTTCACCATTTACCAGATAATCATAATTTACATTATATTCGCGGCAAATGGATTTTGTCATTTGTTCAGTAAGATTCCGCGTTCCAATCTCAATGGCTGAGATTGCTCCCTTGCTGACACCCAATTTTTCACCGAATTTTTCAAGTGTCAGGTTAAGTTCTTTTCTAACAGAACGAACACGTTCACCTTGGGTCATTGAATTCACCTCTCTTTCTACAAAGTAGAATATCACTAAAAAGTCAAAAAGTCAACACAGTAGACAAAAAGTATTGACAAAATCAACTGCGTAGAATATAATGTCAACATAGAAGACAGGAAAGAGGTGAGACAAATGAGAACAGGCAAAAGATGGAAGATAACTGTAAACTTTCATCCAAAAACAAAATGGTTCAGATTGAAATATCGAAAGGTCAATCTGAAAAATACTTATCAAACACAGAAAGCAATTTACGAATCGAGAACAAAGAGTTTTTACAAAGCTCTATGGAATCGTTACTTGCTGGAACTTGACCGGAAATAATTCCATCAGCCAACTGCAAAGCCATATGAATAGCAGAAAGCTGATTGTTGGAAATCTGATTTCCGCCATTACTCAATGTTTCAAGTGCCTGATCGCCGTAATACAAAGCCTGACCAATGATCTCAGGGGATACTAAATCGGAATCCGGGAGTTCATTAACCATGACTGTTAAGACAGAAATGATAGTAAGGACATCATTATCTGACAGTGAATAAGTAAATGGTTTACGCATGGCACATTTCTCCTTTCATAAAACTCAGGCATGGCAGTGCCTTGTGATACCAGAATAGGAGAACATTAGCTAAAAGTCAATAGATTGAGCGAAAGGGGTGAGATATATGACAACAACGAAAGAAAAAACAAATTTAGAACAGCAGAAAGAAGATCTCAGAGGGATGATTTTAATGCTGAAACAGTTAACTGAAAATGAAAAAAGAGAAATCAAGGGAATCATGATCGGAATGCAATTGGCAAAGAATATCGAACCAAAGAAAACAGCATAGCCGTCAGGACAAAGGGAGGGCGAAAGTGAATAACAATTAAAAGAAAGGGGATGTGAAATGCTGGAGAGACCAAAGCGAAGAGCTGGAGGAATAGACGAATTTATGATCCAACGAACAGCAAGGCAGATTTTAAAAGAAATGCAGGAGTGCGGATGGACTCAGGGAGAAGCTGAGTTACTTCCAAAGTATTTAGAATCTGCGATAAAACAAAATAGCGAACGGATCAGAAAGCTGAAACCATTCGCTATTTGCGAGATTACAGAAGAATCTCCTTGACTTCTGAAACGGTTCTGCTGTAGTTAGCAGCGATCATTTCAAGAGTCATTTCAGTATCATCAGGGTGCAGTTCCTTATGAATACTGTAAAGCAGAGCAATATTATGAATTGCAATTTCTTTTTCGCTCATGTAGTGGTCTCCTTTCTTTAGTTTTCAGTCTCTGGTACAGACTGATAGCTAAAGTATAGGAGAGAAGAAAGAAAAGTACAAGCCGAAACGGAGGAGTACAACATAAATGGCAATCACAAGAAAGGTAGATACGGATGTATATTGCGATATTTGCGGCAAATGGGTTATGGGCTGGACATCCAATAATGACGGAGTTAGCAGGGCATGGGCTGCTAAGTATGCGAGAAAAAAAGGATGCACAGTTGGAAAGAAAATCATCTGTAAAGAGTGCAGGATAGAGAAGCGGATCCAGACATGCAGCATACAGCAAAAGATTGGAAGTGCAGGAAGAGACAGCGATGGAACCTGCATGGGATTCGGAGGTGAAGCATCAGATGAACCACTGGAAAAGTGTAAACAGTGTATAGCATGTACATCATACCAATGGAAAGAAGAATAGCCGAAACGGTCAACAATGACCGTCTGGACACGATGGCAACGTGTTCACTGATGAGGTAAGCCAGAAAGGGGCGAAAGATATGTCACAGAAGAATATGGAAGTAATGTTAAGCATGGAAGACAAAGCCGAAGCCGAAGAACTGACAGCGTTTCTGCAGTCTGTAAACATCACAAAGCAGACACTGATGGATACATTCCTGAAAGGCGTCAAGGTGGGTGCAAGCATGTCGGCTCAGAAAAAGCCGGCATAAGGGAGGGACGACCTTGATTGAAAGATGGAAAGATATTCCAGGATATGACGGCAAATACCAGGCGAGCACAGAGGGGAACATCCGGAGAACTTTGAAATCCGGACAGTTTCGCAGCATGACTCCCTATCACAAAAAAATGAAAGGGAGTCAGCGCCTGGTTGTGAAGCTCACAAAAGACGGAAAAGCGAAAGAGGAGATAGTTCTCTCCCTGATTGCAAGGACGTTTTTAGGACCTGTTCCTGACGGTGCGGTTCCGTATCATAAGAACGGAATGCAGTCTGAGAATCACATAAACAATATAGCATACATACCCAGACAGGAACTTGGAAAGCTGACCGGTTACAGTTCCAGAAATAAAATAGTCGTGAAATTGGACAGCTGCGGACAGGATGTGGAATATTACAGATCTGCGAGAGAAGCAGCGAAAAAGAATTTTTTGAGTCGACAAGCTATCACTGATCGTTGTAACGGGAAAACAAAACGCGGACCGGCTCCGGATGGATACGAATATGCCTGGGACAACAGCGAAGCAAGCCGACGCAAAGCAATAAGACGCCTGGAGCTGGCTGGCGGATATACACCAATGCCGACAGCTCCTGCAGTAGAATTTGAGTTTTAGGAGGGGGAAGAAGATGGAAACGCAAGGAACATTCAATGCGGTAAGATTTTACGAAACCCTTGCCATGATCCTCTCAAAGAAGCATGGCGTTGACATCACCGTAAAGGTGAAAGAAAAGCCAAAGAAAGAGGAAACAGCATAAGGAGGCAGAAATGGAAAGAAAAGTAATCACATCAATGCTGACAGGGTACCTGATCTCAATGCTGCCGGTTTGGGAGATCGGCAGCAGGATGCAGGCAATTACACTCACATTCGGAATATCCATGTGCGTGTTTATGTTCCTGTTCTGGATTGAGGGAATATTCGAGAACATAAAAAAGACTCCCACGTCCGCCAACGTGAGAGCCAAAAAGAAAAAACAACTTTTGTAAATAGTATAAGGAACCTGAAAAGAAATGTCAAGGAGGATTATATGCTTAAAAGTGATTTTAATGGATATGAAGAGTTTATGAAGAAAATAGGAGAAGCAACAAAGGAGGCTGGAAGCGGTGAGCTGCTTAAACTGGTGTTTGAAAGACAAACAATGTGGTTGAACAAAATTGCAGACGCTATTTTTCCAACACCAGACGGAGATATGCCGTTTATTATCAATGCGCTTGAGATAATCGCAAAAGATATGCGAAAGGATAATCCGGAAACAGAATTAGTTGTAGCGCATTTCAGAGAGGCAATGGAGTTCGAGGCACACCACATTGATGCTCCAGGGAATATGACGGAAGCAGCAGCGAAAACATATTGTGAAGTCAAGAAAAAACAACACGGTATTATGTAAACTAAATGAGCTGACATACATGCAACAAATGTCAGCTCAGCATCATGTGTAACGATCTTTATATCATTGTAATGCCGGATCCTTGAAAACTCAAAAAAGCAAGCCTGAAAGCAGGGGAGAGAAACCCCTGTTGCAAACTTGCTAGAAGTATTAGAGATGGATTCAAAAGGGGACTTATATGAGCTACAAAAGTATGAGAATGAGGTTCCGGAATGTCATAGAGGTGTATGAGTATCATACAGCAAGGTATGGAGCACCGGAACAGAAGAGGCAGGAGAAGAAGAAAGCCACCCCGGAGCAGATGAAGAAGAGGAACCAGTATAACCGGGAGAGGCTGGCGCGCTGGAAGCTCCGGAACAATTTCGACGTGGATGATTATTTCTCCAGACTGTCATATGCAATAGACAAGAGACCGGCGTCAATGGAAGCAGCAAAAGAAGACTGGAAAGCATTCCTGCAGGTTCTCCGGAGAGAATACAAGAAACGGGGAGCAGAGCTGAAATGGATGCGCAACATTGAGGTAGGCACAAGAGGAGCCTGGCACATACACATCATAGTGAACAGGATTCCGGATACCGACATCATTTTGCGAAAGGCATGGCCGCATGGACAGGTGGAAAACAAACTCATGTATGAAAAAGGTGAGTTTGCTGATCTGGCAGCGTACATAACAAAGACACCGGATACAGAGCCAAGGTTGAGGGAGGCGAGTTATTCAGCGTCGAGGAACCTGCCAATTCCGGAGCCGGATGAAAAAGTGCATAAGCACTGGGAGACATGGGGAAAAGTCAGAATCCCGAAAGGGTGGGAAGTGGAAAAAGACTCTTTTCACGAAGACATCAACAGCGTGACCGGTCAACCATACCGCACATATACACTGATCCGCACGAAGAGACTGCCAAAGAAGCAGGAACAGAAAAAGAAAGTAAAGAAAAAGAGGGAATAAGGGCATGAAAGTAAATATATATCTGGAGACGGACAAGCAAAACCAGGAATGCACCTGGCGAAAATACGGATATGTACTTGAAGCCATGGCCGGAAGATGCATACCAGTAACCCGTGTAGGGTTCGGATCAGCAGAGGGAACATATCACAAGTGCAATCTGCAGGCGCTAGAAGAAGCTCTTGTACGATTCCACAAAGAATGTGAGGTATGCGTATATACAAAAGACGCTTTTGTTGCGGCGCGGATCTTGAAAATAGACGAAATGGCAGCAGTTGATTTTAAAGACACAAAAGGCAAACCGATAAAGAACGCTAAGGAATGGGAGAGTATCTGCAGAAAGATAAAAGAGTGCAGCATCGTGATATCCTCTCACTCTGGAAAGCACACATACTCCGTATGGATGCAGGAGGAAATGAAAAAAGATGGAGGAGATATGGGGAAAGGGATGGAGCCTGAGACCAGAACAGAACCCGGCTGACATGGAATACATAGGCACGATCACTAGATCAGGATATAAATTCACGTATTACAAAGATCAGAAAGGAGGAATTTATTTTGACAGCGAGCCAGAGAACGGCAAACCCGAATGGATGCGCCGAGCCGACGAAGAAAGAGGACGACGGAATAGACACAAACATTGAAGCTCTGGAAGAATACATCTGCGACAATATCTGCAGATACAGAGAAGAAGATTTAAACCAGGAGGAACTGGATTATTTCTGCCATTACTGTGAATTGCAGAAGCATACAGACGGGATCAAAGCAGAATATGACAAGATCAATCACTTTGACCATAGCCAGGCTATGAAACTTATGGACAGGTACAAGCATATTGTACTCTGCGAAGAATGTGAGTACAGATATTACTCAGAACCAGAAAACATAGGCTATTGCCAGTGTGTAGAGGGAATATGCAGAAAACTGAAACCAGAGGACGGATGTAGCTGCGGAAAAAGAAAAGAATAACAACAAGAAAAGGGGAAAATTATGAGAACAGTAGCGGTTATTAACTTAAAAGGCGGAGTGGCTAAGACGATCACATCAAACAGCATTGCGTACATCCTTGCAAACCAGGGATACAGAGTGCTCCTGCTTGACAACGATAAGCAAGGGGATGCATCGAGAGGATTGAACCGACGCACCCAGGATGGAGAGGGCATTGACAGGATCATGACGACGCGGCATCCGGAAGACTGGATGCACAAGCTCATCAAAAAAACAGATTTTGAGAATCTGGACGTGCTCCCGGCAAACATGCGTCTGCTTACAGCAAATCAGACGGTCATGCTGGATCAGACACGCCCGCAGCAGTATCGTATCAAGAACGCACTCGAATGTGTCAAGGATCTGTATGATTTCTGCATCATTGACAACGCACCGGATATTAATATCTCCACGATCAATGCGCTGACAGCGTGCAATGATGTATTGATTCCTGTCGAAATCGACGACAACACCGGAGAGGGACTACCGGAGCTTGTCAATCAGATCCGGCATACGCGAGAGGACCTGAACGAAGATCTTGAGAATTATTGGATCTTTATCACGAAATACGACAGAAGAAACGAAGCGCAGCGACAAGGGCTGGAGCTGATCCAGGCAGCAGAATACCCGATGTTAAAAACACGTATCAGATATTCCAGAAAAGTATCAGAGTGTACATACGCGAGAATCCCGATTCCGAAGTACTCACCGAGATCTTTAGCTGCAAAGGACTATGAGGACCTTGTAACAGAGTATATTGCAGGGCTGAACATATCAGGAGGTGAGGAGTAATGGCTTTTAACCTTGCCGATATGGTTGCGAAACGTCCGAAACAGATACAGGAAGAAAACTCAAGTGATACGGTGTACAGAGACGTGTTCAAACTAATCCCATCGAAAGCGAATTTTTACGGGGTCAAGCCGGAGAAACTGCAGGGATTGAAAAACTCTATACTGCTGTTCGGAGTGATGCAGGATGTCCTGATCGAAGAGAGGGACGGAGAGGATTACATAATTTCCGGACACTGCCGGACAATGTGCTGCAGGATGCTGGTAGAGGAGGGACATGAAGAGTTTCGAAAGATAAACTGCAAATATACAAAAGTAAAAGATAATGCACGTAAGAATTTGATTGAGGAAAACTGCATTAACGGTTCGGCAACAAGGGAAAATGACGACGCAATATCAAAGTTGCTTGAACGCCTGTCTGTTATCCAGGCGAACCGGTTTAGAGATAAATCGGACTGGGAGAAGATGCGAGAGGCCCTGGATACCGAGGAGATCATAAAAGAACTGAAAAACCTTGCTGGACTGAAAGGCAAAACAAGAGACATCGTACGAGAAACGATCGGCGTATCCGGAACACAGATGGAAAGATACCACGCAGTCCAGAAAAGACTCAGTGCTGAATGGATGGCAGAGTTTGAGGCGGAGAAGATCAACATCACCGTGGCCCGTGAGCTTGCTGATCTGGATGAAAAATACCAGAAGCAGGCTATGGAGCACTACATGGAGCACGACATCATAACGCAAGCGGAAGTAAGAGCTTTTAAGAAACTCCAGGAAGACAACAGAGACATTCCGGGACAGTTCACACTTGCACAGGCAACCGGGCAACAGAGACCGTCTGCAGATACCAGACCGGTTGAACTGGAACTGCAGATAGAGAGATTTTTCGAATCACTGAACACAAGCGAGAGAAACAGAGTCTTTAAGTGTGACGTAAGAATGGCAGCATATTTAATCAGCATCCGACACAAAGACGCAAGAGTACAGAACGGTCACCTGAACTACATAACAGATCGTAATGGAATCACATTCAATCCGGATACGGATCAGGAACATGTTGCAGCATGGATGGATCTGGCCAAGGACTTAGTGAAGAGATACGGAAAGAAACAGAAGCCGGTGAAAATGGTGCCTGTAGATGCTCCAGAGGAATCACAAAGAAAACTTACAGAGCCAGAAGCAGTCAAGGCATTTTGTGAAACTTATCCGACAGCACTGAAAACAATCATGAGAATATGCAGACGCTGCGATACGAACGGAGAAGCCGCAAAAGCCGTACAACTGGAACTTGCCCCACATGGCTATAGTGGATACTCGGGAAGAAAAGTAGACTGCACGTTTTTTAGCTTTACAGCAGGATTGGAAATTACGGTCAAGAAAGAGACCGTGAGAATGAAATACGAGAGCTTGATCGTGTGTGCAAAGAACCTTTATGATCCATTTGCACCGGAATTTGACGCAGAAGAAAAAGAACCAGAGGCAAAGGATGAATTGCCAGGAACGGCAAAATGTATCACCGGTCAATCTGGAAGCGGATTCTGCGGAGGAGCTGCTTACTGCAACAAAGAGTATGATTGTTGCGCTCAGTGTCCAGATAATTGTAACGGCCGCTGCGGATGGATTCCGGAAAAGCAGCAGGACCATATTGTTGAGGTCAACAAAATGGTCACCAACTGGCCGGAAACGCTGAAAGACATTCCGGTACCTACAGACACCGAGATCACCGGATATCTGTACGACGAAGAAAGAAAACTCCGAAAATTTGAAAAAGACAAAGGATTACCGTATATGACGATCCAAAAACAGCAGCTGATCGTCGCCGGTCTCCGACTTCTCAAAAATATAGTTGAAAATCAGGAGGGATAAAAGATGCAGGAAAAGGCGCTTGTTGCTCACATAGAGTTACACAAAGAAGTAGTAAAAAATGCCTGGATACTCAGTTACGAGGGCCGCAAGGTCCTTGTGATTGAATTTCAGGAGACTGTCACAGAAGATAAAAGCATTGCGTATATCTTCGCCCTGGCTAAAAGCCTGGTATCAGGAAAAGGCAGCGAAACACTCAGCCCGGAGCTGATGAAGATGGTAAAAGGAACCTATGTCCGGATTCTGGACGAAGAAATGAAGAGGCTTATTGATAATGGAATTAAAATGGAGGGATAGAAAATGGAGAAGACTTGCAAAACCTGTAAAGAAAATGATTGTGGTCTTTGCGATCGCACCGGCCGCCTGGCAGAGGACGACGATCAGTGCGAAAAATGGACGGGCAAACAGACAGACTGGAGAACTAGAATGATGCAAACGTTCCTTGCCGGACATTAAGGAGGGCGAAATGGTCAAAAAACTGTATGAGGTAAGAAACAGATCCGGTGACCTGATATTAGAGAATGCGACAAGCGGAGAAATTAGAGAAGAACTGCATTGCACAACGGCGCAGGTCAACAACGCCAGAACCTCCGGAGATCACATTTTCGGAGAATACAAAGTAGAGGAGATTGACAGGAAATTAAGCAGAAAGACGGATTTTGACCTGCTGAGAGAATTTGAGTCCGTCTGCGATCAGCTGTTAGGCAGCAGGAAAGGAAAGAAATGAATAAGAGACAGAAAAAGAAACTATACAAGCAGGAAATCGGCAAAAATCCGCCGAAGAAAATGAAGTATTCCGGGAAAAGCTATCACCGGGCAATAAACAAGCCGTGGGGAGGAAAGAAAACGACAGTAAACTACTCCTGGGACTGCGAGAAGCTGAAAGAAATTGTAACACAATTCACAAAAGCATGGGCCGGTAACAGGGTAACGATAAAAAAGGCAGCGGATGCACTGATAAAACTGTTTGCAGGCATAGGAATCAACATTTCCGAAGTTCCGGAAAGTTCATACGCAGTAAATACGAGAAATGTGGTAAATACAACAAAAACATTGACAGCACACCGCAGAAAAAGAGGTGAATGGAATTGAACTATGCAACAGCAGAGGCGGAGGACAACAGAGAGAAGATCCTGAAATTCATTGTTAAATACATAAAGCGGCACTGTTATCCACCGGCTACTTATGAGATTGCGGCAGATACAGGACTGTCAAAAGCAACAGTTAGACGACATATAGCAATGTTGCTGGAGGATCGCATCCTTGAGACAGAACATCCGGGAGATTCAAGAGCGTATCGCATCAAAGATACAAAAATAGTAATGGTAAAGGAGAAAAAGACAAATGGAAATGATAATTCAAAATGAAACCGGTAATTTTACACTGCATGTACGGATCTCAGACTCGAAAGAATATGATTTTCTCAAGGATGTGACAGAGCTGGCACGAAAGTATGATTTCGAAAATGATGATTTTGAGATTGAAGATCCGGAAAAGGAAACAGATCAGGTACCGGAGACAACGATTAGCGAAGCTGCAGAAGAATACAAAGGATTTTTACATATTCGTTGCGAAGAATGTGGAGAGACAATCTCGTACAACGCAAAAGAGCCAGAGACACAGCACAAATGTAAGAAATGCGGACACGTAACACAGCTTAGAGCTTTAAAACCAATGTATGCAGAGTGCAAAGCCTGCGGAAGTTCATGGAAGTACATGACAAACAGAAACACTGCAGAACTGACGCAGGAATGCTTACAGTGTGGAAAATTGATCGACATGGAAATGAACTCACGCCGCACAGCGTATGTAACAAAAACGAAACGGGGGGGACAAGACCTCAAGGAAGTAGATTCAAAAGGAGAAAATGATGAATAAAGTAATTTTGATGGGACGTTTAACCAGAGATCCGGAAGTGCGCTACGCTTCCGGAGATAACCTGGCAATTGCCAGATATACACTTGCAGTAGACCGGAGATTCCATCGTGACGGAGAAGCAACCGCAGACTTTATCAATTGCGTGACTTTTGGCCGTGCTGCAGAGTTTGCAGAGAAATATCTGCGACAGGGAACTAAAATCGCTGTTTCTGGACGCATTCAGACCGGCAGTTACACGAACCGAGATGGACATAAGGTCTACACAACAGAGATTGTAGTTGAGGAACAGGAATTTGCAGAGGGAAAGAACGCCGGATCCGGCAGCAGTCACCAACAGCCAGCTCCTGAAACAGATCCAGACGGCTTTATGAATATTCCGGAGGGAATAGAGGAAGAAATGCCGTTTTGATGAGAAAGGAGGAGAAATGGACAACAAAGAAGCAAGGATAATCGTAAATCAGCGTAGACAGACGCGCTGGTTCAAAGACTATCATACAAATTACAAGAAAAAGCTGGAGGGACACAGAAATGCAGTCATTTCCGAAGCAGAAAAAGAAAAAACGGACTAAGAAGAAAGAACCAGAGAGACCGAGCATCATGCACAGCAGAGAAAGCGGCACTTGTTATCTTTGTATGAAGTTGCACAATGATTACAGACGACATCCAGCACTCCAGGAGCATCACATTTTCGGAGGGTGTCCGAATCGGACACATTCAGGACACTACGGGTTAAAAGTATATCTCTGTAATGTGCATCACTTGGCAGGAACAGGACCGGAGGCAGTACACTCAAACCAAAAGGTCATGGACATGCTACATGAAGAGGGACAGAGAGTTTTTGAAGACCGATTCGGCAGCAGGGAAGAGTTTATGGAGATTTTTGGAAAAAATTTTATCATGGAGGATCACAAACATGATGGACATTAACGACGTTAAGAAATTAATTGACAATGTAGCACATAGACCGTTTTTCTGTAGTGATACAGAGATTATGACAGATAATGGTTATGTGATTACCACAAAAGAACATTATGAGAGATTACGCAAATGCAGATTATGTCGAGTGAGAGGAAGAAAGGCTATATTTCACAGATGGACAGAAATTGCAACAGTTGTTGAACCGTCGCTACTGGTGGGCGGAAGTCCAGGAGGACAAACAAATATTACACTTGCAATTGTGGAATATAAAAACGGAAAAGTAGAACAGGTATATCCAGGAGAAATAAAATTCATGGACACACAGGAATACTGGCCAGATCAAGAAAAATAATTAGTTTTAAGGAGGGCAGATATGCCAAACGTGAGACCGCTGAACAGAAAGAAATATAATATATCAAAGAGAGCTTTTCAGACCGCATACAACTATTGCTTACAGTATACAGAGTGGAAAGAGGAGCTGGCCGTAAAGAGAGACACAAGAGCCGGACAGAATCTGACTGGACAGCCGGGAGCACATAACTGTTCTGACTCAACTGCTGACGCAGCCATGGAAGCGGCCGAGATTGCACGCAAGATAAAGAAGATTGAAGACGCAGCCATGGAAGCAGTCGGAAAAGAAAAAGAGCTGTATCCATATCTGCTGTATTATGTGACAACAGAATATTGTACATTTCAGACTATGAAAGCCAGAGGCATTCCATGCGAGAGATCGTACTTTTACGAAATGCGTAGGAGGTTTTACAGTATCATAGCAAGGAGGATTAGATGATAGAATGTGATAAATGCAAGGCTCAGATGGAGCAGACTGCAAAGGAAGAACATATACCAAATACAGAATTGGACATCCAATACATTCAGTGTGAACAGTGCGGAAAGAAGTATATTGTACTGCTAAAGGATAACAAGACGAAAGGAATGTTGATTCGGATCAGGAACATGCAGGCAAGATACCGCCGTATGCTCGGGAAAGAAAACATTGCGAAAGTAGAAGCATACAGAAAGAGTATGGAGAACTTCCAGAAAGCAATACAGAAGTACCAGGCACAGCTGAGAAACAATAACAAAGACAAGATAAAGGAGTATCTGTAATGCGGTACTCGAAGGACAAAATAAGTGATATATTGATAACGTGGTATTCAGGAAAGCCACAGAATAATCGTTCCCCGCGAGAGAGGGCTTGCTATATGCAGGTCCTCTTTTGAGTTAGGAGGAATATGACGCAACAGGAAACAGAGTTCGTGCGCTGGTGCGTAGCAAACGACATACACAGATTCTATGTGTGGACCAGGTGGAAGCAGGTCAGGCAGCAGGTGTTGAAGATGGATCACAATGAATGCCAGAGGTGCAGAGAACATCACAGATACACAGCAGCCACGACAGTACACCATGTAAACTACGTGAAGAGACATCCTGAGATGGCTCTGGACATATGGTATGAGTGGCATGGAGTGAAGAAAAGAAACCTTATAAGCCTTTGCCATGAGTGCCATGAAGCAGTGCATGGTTACAGAAAACCACAGAAGCAGGAACCACTGACAGAGGAACGCTGGGACTGATACCCCCGGTCGAAAAAATTGCGATTTTTGGCGGCCGGCCGGAGACCGGTGGGTGGCCTCGACAAATCTGCGAAAGGTCGCACATGATGAAAAAATAAAAAAATAGGGGTGAAAAAATGGCCGAAAAAAAAGCGGATATATTAGAAAGCTTAAAAGAGCAATTGCGAAAAAAGCAGGCAGATATATCTGTATTTAATGACCTTTTAGACGACTATATGACCCTCTATGATGTCAAAAAGAAGCTGAAAACCGATATCAAAAAGCGTGGCGTGACCTACGAAACTATGTCCGCAAGTGGCAAGGCGAAGATTGTGAAACAGAATCAATCTGTCAAGGACCTCGTGGCCGTAAACAAACAGATGCTCATGATACTGGAAAAGCTGGAATTGACAACAAAAGAAACGATCAAGGGGGATGATGATGAGGAATTGTGATCCACGCATTGAGGCGTTCATGGAGGCCGTCGAGTCTGAGAAGATCAGGTCTTCCAGGGATGTTAAAGCACTGGTATCACATGTCCGAAAATGTTTTGAAACCGAAGACATATATGTAGACAGCGAGCAATTAACAAAATACATAGGGATCGCTAAGTATTTCCCGTTCGAAACGCTGTTTCCCTGGCAGATCTTTGTAGTAGGACTACATGATTGTACATACTGGAGAGTATCAAAAACACCGCGCTGGCCGGATCTGTTTTGCATGTTAGGGCGAGGAGCAGGAAAAGACGGTACGATTGCCTGGGAAGCTGCCTGTCTGGTAAGCCCATACAACGGAATCCGCGCATATGACGTCGATATATGTGCAAACAATGAGGATCAGGCGCTGAGACCGTTAAAAGACGTGGTTGAGGCTCTGGAAATGCCAGAGCACACCAAAAAACTGAAAAAGTTTTACAAATGGAGTTCTGAAAAAGTTGTTGGTATAAAAACAAATTCAGCGATTTTTGGAAGAACGAACAATCCATCTGGAAAAGACGGTATGCGTTCGGGATTGGTAGTATTTAACGAGATACATCAGTACCAGGATTACAAGAATATCGAGGTATTCACGACCGGTTTAGGAAAGAAACCACATCCACGCCGGTCCTATTACACAACACAGGGAGACGTAAGAGAGGGACCTCTGGACGATATTCTTGAAACAGCAGAGGAGATCCTTTTCGGAGATATGCCGGATAACGGCCTGCTGCCGTTTATCTGCCGATTGGACAGCAAGGAAGAAGTACACGACGAAAAGAACTGGGAGAAAGCAAACCCATCTCTGCCGTATCTTCCGACGCTTATGGGCGAAATTCGGAAAGAATACCGGGATTGGCTTGCACATCCGGAACGCCTCTCTGCATTTATGACAAAACGAATGAACATTCCATCTGGAACGGTTGAGATAAAAGTCTGCTCATACGAAAAAATTAAGCTCACGAACAGAGAAATACCGGATTTGGATGGATGGATCTGCACATGTGGAATTGACTTTTCAAAGATTACGGACTTTGTTTCCGTAAATTTGCATTTCAGAGACGAAAATAACCGGTATGACATCAATCGATCCTGGTTATGCAAACAGTCAAAAGATATTCCACGAATAAAAGCACCACTTGCGGAGTGGGAAAGAAGAGGTTTGTTGACGATTGTTGACGACGTAGAAATACATCCGGAAGTAATTGTTGATTATATCCAGCTTGCAATGACACAGTATTGCATCAAGGGTATCGCGATAGATGATTTCCGATATGCGCTGCTTGCAGGAGCACTCAGAGAAATCGGCTTCGATGCAAAAACGTACAAAAATCTAAAACTTGTAAGACCGTCAGACATTATGAGGGTTGCAACAGTGATAGATAGTTGCTTCGCAAATGACAATTTTATCTGGGGAGACAATCCAGTGCTCCGCTGGGGGACGAACAATACAAAAATGATCCCATACGGGCGAAAACCGGGAAAAAAAGATGATGCAGACATAGGAAACTATGTTTACGGGAAAATTGAAGCAAAAAGCAGAAAAACAGACCCGTTTATGGCACTTGTCGCATCAATGACAATAGAGGACATGATTCCATACGCACAGACGGCAGCAGTGCCTGACATTGGAGTAATGACTTACTGAAAGGAGGTGAGGAAGGTTGGGATTTTCATTCAGGAATCTGATACGGGGAAAGCCGGAACCAGAACAGTCGGTTGAAAATGCGTCTCGAATTGAGATTGCAGACAATCCGATTGAGAGCATAATGACAGAAATCTATCTGAGAGAATTGGCTTTTCAGAGAGCGATTCAGATTCTTGCAAAAATGTTAGGAAAATGCGAGATTCGTACATTCCTGAATGGTGACGAAATATTCCGGGATGAATATTATACCTGGAACTATGAACCAAACAGAAACCAGAACAAGCAGCAATTTTTTGATAAGCTAATCGAAAAAATGTTCAGAAACGGAGAGGCGTTGGTTGTTGCTGGAATAGATGGACAGCTCTACGTAGCAGATTCGTTCTGTACAACCAGAAGCGCATTGTACGGGAACACGTACAGCCAGGTGCAGATTGATGATTATACTTTTCAGAGGTTGTTTAGATCCACAGATGTTCTGTATCTAAAACCGAACTGGAAAAATGTAAATACGATACTGCAGGGGTTATATGGATCCTATGCGAAGCTGATCCAGTACGGAGCAAAGACCTTTATGCAGTCGCATGGATCAAAAGGAACTCTGGACATATCAGCTGTAGCCCAGAACGCAAAAAACTTTGATGATACTCTCAAAAAGCTGCTGAATGATTATTTTAAGACATTCTTTGAAAGTGAAAATGCAGTTCTGCCACTGTTCGAAGGGTATACATTCACAGAAACGAACAGATCAAAGAACTACAATGAAACAACAACAAGAGACATAAAAGCACTGTATGATGATGTATTCGACTTTACAGCGAGGGCAATAGGAATCCCTCCGTCAATCCTGAAAGGGGACGTGCAGGACAACAGCAAGGCAATAGACGAACTACTGACTGTTGCACTGGATCCATTAGCCGGATCCTTAGAAAGCGAAATCAACCGCAAAAAATACGGGAAAGCCGTATTGAAGGGCAGCCGCTGCATGGTAGACACGTCACACGTTAAGCATGTTGACATATTCAGCAATGCGACGCAGATTGACAAGCTGGTACAGTCTGGAACGCATACGATCAACATGATCCTGCGCGCAATGGGACAGCCGCAGATTAATGAGGAATGGGCGAACCAGCATTTTATTACAAAGAATTACAGCACAGTACAGGATTTATTGAACAGCCTGGAAGGAGGCGGAGAAAATGGCGGGAATGGAAAAAACACAGAATAAAACAAATTACTGTTTTAAGCAGGCAGCAGATCCGGCGGTACATTTGCTATACATTTATGATGATGTATCAGCGTATGGAGAATTTGACTGGAAAACATGGTCATATACCGAAAGCGAGACTTCTGCAAAGTATTTCCGCGATCAGCTTGCGGCAATCCCGGAAGACCATACGATTGAATTACATATCAATTCAAATGGCGGATCTGTAAAAGAGGGAGTAACTATCTACAACCTTTTGAAGCAGTCCGGAAGCCATGTAAAAGGAATTGTTGATGGAGTGGCGTATTCCGTAGCTTTTGTGATTTTACAGGCATGTGACGAAAGAATCATGGGCGTAGGAACAACAGCACTGATCCACGAACCATGGGTAACTGCATCCGGAAATGCAAGAGAGCTGAGAAAGACAGCGGATGATCTTGACGTACTTACGGCAAGCAATCGGAAAATCTTCCTTGAGCGTTCAAATCTGGAAGAACAGCAGCTTGCAGACATGATGGAAGCAGAAACCTTCCTGACTCCGGATGATTGTCTGGAATATGGCCTGATCGACAAGGTAGAGGATTACGGACACGCGCCAGAGGGAGACATGACAAAAGAAGGAATGCAGAAACGTCTCCAGGAAGTTATGCAGCATATGAAAGATACGAAGTCTTTCAGAGAACAGCTGGAGCTTATGCAGAAAGGACAGAAACCCGAACCGGGAAAGAAACCGGAAGAACCAGAGAAACACACACTGCAGGGATTTCTGCAGGGATTCAAAAAAGGAGAGTAAAATGAAAAATAAAGATTTTGCCGCATTAAAGAGAACGGAAATCCTCAACAGAATGAATGCTGCTGTTGCGGAGAATGATTCAGAAGCGTTTTCAAAAGCATATTTGGAATTATGTCAGGATATCGAGGAGAACGTGCTTGAACAGGCGAAAGAGCTTGTAAATCAGAGTGATATGAATGTGCTTGCACAGAGGGGTGTACGTCAGCTCACAAGCGCAGAGAGAGAATATTACGAGAAAGTAATTGACGCAATGAAATCTTCGGATCCCAAACAGGCCCTCAACAATATTGAGACTGTTTTCCCGGAGACAATCATTGATTCTGTCTTTGAAGAACTGACAACAAATCATCCGCTGCTGTCAAAATTAAATGCAACAACTGTAACTGGTCTCACAAGAATGATGTTAAACACAAACGGAGAGCAGAAAGCAGCATGGGGCAAACTCAGCAGCAAGATCATTGAAGAACTGACATCCGGATTCAAAGAAGTAGATGTAACTCAGGATAAACTGAGCGCATTTCTGCCAGTTTCAAAAGCTATGCTTGACTTAGGCCCTGCATGGTTAGATAACTACGTGCGTCAGGTGCTCACAGAAGCTCTTGCGAATGGGCTTGAGTACGGAATCGTAAATGGTACCGGAAAAGACATGCCAATCGGAATGATGCGTCAGGTAGGAGACGGAGTGAACGTTGTGTCTGGAGAATATCCGGAAAAAGAGACTATCAAAATGACAGCTCTTGATATGATCCAGCTTGGAAATGTTACATCTATCATGGCAAGAAACAGCAAAGGCCAGGCGAGGACAGTAGATAACCTGATTATGATTGTAAATCCGGTGGATTACTGGAAGCGAATCCTTCCGGCAACACGCGCAATGTCTCCGGACGGCGTATATGTTTCAACACTTCCGATTCCTCTGGAAATCATCCAGTCGGCAGCAGTTACAGAAGGAACTGCAGTATACGGAATGGCCGGAAAGTATTTCCTTGGCGTAGGAATGTCCAAAAACGGAAAGATTGAGTATTCAGATGAATACAGATTCCTGGAAGATGAAAGAGTATATCTTATCAAGTTATATGCTCACGGATTCGCACTGGACAACAATGCTTTTGTCGTTCTTGACATTACAGATCTGCATCCGGTTCGCTTCGAGGTTGTAAGCAAACAGGAGGAGCATGTAGATAATGCACTGCTGTCTGATCTGAGAATTGGAGGATTAACTCTCTCACCGAAATTTGACAGCGACACAAACACATACACAGCAAAAACAACAACTGCAACAAACACAATCACAGCGTTCCCGAAATCAGGAACAGCAGCGATTGAAATTACTGCAGGATCCAGTAAAGTAACAAACGGCGGAAAGATCACATGGAACACTGGAGCTAACACCGTAACTGTTAAAGTTACAGACGGAGAACAGACAAAGACATACACCGTAACTGTAACAAAGGAGTGATAAAATGAGTGCTATGTCAGAAAATGATTTATCAAAACTTCTGGAGGATGTCAGAAACTATCTGGACATAACCTGGGACGATCCAAAAGGAGATGAAAAGCTCCTTGGAATGATAAAAAGGGGCATGGCATCATTAGCCGGAAAAATAGGGGAGTGCGATTTCCTGGGAGATACCCAGGAAAGAACACTCATTTTTCAGCTTGTAATGTATGAGTATTCCGGAGAGCTGCAGCAGTTTTGGGAAAACTACAAAAGCGAGATTGTTGGACTGCAGATAGCAAAGAAGGTGGAAGAATATGCCAAGAGCCAGGCGTAAACAGTTTGAAACGTTTACAGATGGGATACTCAGTATCTGCAAAACAGAAGACAGGGTGATCGTAGACACGAAGCTCAAGGACATTCGCTTTGGAAACCGCACAATCGGAGAGAGACGATATTTTGATGCACAGACAGCAGGAAATAAAATAACAAAATTGTTAAGCATTCCGGCAGCAGTGCTGAACAGGGAAGATATTGAAGCTCTTGACATTGTTATCATTGATTCGCAAAGCGGCTGGCTCTGGGATCCATTCGATTTTGAGAGAGACGAGATTATCAATGAACATAATCCGGCAATGTACAAAATAGTGCAGATTCAGGAGAAATTTGACGCTACACCACCTGCAATATATCTGTCGCTGGAAAAAATCGTACAGTTGTATAAAGACAGGAGGAACGACAATGGCGGATAGTATCAGAATTGATGATCTGGCAGCAGAAATAAATCGCCTTGTTGAAGACTATGGAAAACAATGCGCTGAGACAACGAAGAAATGTGTAAATAATGTTGCAAAAAAGACAGTATCAAAGCTGAAACAGACATCCCCGGTAAATACCGGAAAGTATAAAAAAGGATGGAAGAAAACTGTCGTGAAAGAAAATTCTACAAGTTTAGTTATTGCGATCCACGATACAAAATACTCCCTGGTGCATTTGCTTGAAAAAGGACATCAGAAAAGAGGAGGCGGAAGGGTAGCCGCAATCAAACATGTAGAACCTGCAGAACAGGCAGCAATAGCAGAGCTGGAAAGGGAGATCACGTCAAGGCTATGATGTCAGTTGAAAATATCAAAGAAATGTTGAATGAAATCGGCTTGCCATATGAATACGATCATTTTTCAACTCATAACTGGATAGAGCCGCCCTTTATCGTATGGAGGATTCCGGAAAGTGATAATTTTCATGCGGACGGAATTACATATGCGAAAATCGACGTTCTGAATATCGAATTGTATTCAGACGAAAAGGATTGGAACAATGAAAAGAAGATAGAGGACATCCTGGATAAGTATGGAATCACATACGATAAGACAGGAGAATATCTTGACTCAGAAAAAATGTACGAAGTTTTATACGAAATGGAGGTATAAAGATGGGTAAAAAAGATAACAAAGTTAAGTACAATCTTAAAAACGCACATTACGCATTACAGAACGAAGGAGAAGATGGGACAATTACTTTCGGAGTCCCGAAAGCAATTCCGGGATCTGTATCATTATCGCTTGACGCAAATGGAGATATTTCACCGTTCTATGCAGACGGAATCCAGTATTATGTGTCAGCTGCAAACAACGGATATGAAGGAGATGCAGAATTTGCGTTAATCCCGGATTCTTTCAGACAGGATGTCCTGAAAGAAAAGAAGGACGAAAAAGGCGTACTGCATGAAATCAGTGATTCTACGGATACACAGAAATTTGCATTTCTGTTTGAATTTGACGGAGATCAGAAAGGAATCAGGCGAGTTCTCTATAACTGCACAGCTACCAGACCGTCAATCGAATCCCAGACAAAAGAAGATAGTATTGAACCTGGTACGGAAACAATTACGATCAGCAATGCTCCGCTTCCAAACGGACGTGTAAAAGCTCAGACCACAGTAGATACAGACGACACTGTATACAGCGGATGGTATAAGACAGTGTATTATCCGGAAACAGTCACCGAAGCAGCACAGGCTGTTAACGCAGATTAAAAAGTTGTGGGAGAATAAAAATGCTGACAAAAACAATTAAAATTGATGATAAAGAGGTGCTTTTTGCCGCTTCTGCTGCAATTCCAAGGATCTACCGGATTCAGTTCCGGAGAGATATTTTTCAGGACATGGCAAAAATTGAAAAGTCCGTAAAAAAATCACAGGATAAGCAGAATGAAAAGAAGGTGTCCGAGTCGGACATTCCTATCGAGGACTTGGAGATGTTCGAAAACGTCGCATTCGTAATGGCAAAACACGCAGCACAGAAAAAGGGACAGGATTTTCCAGAAGATGTATATGACTGGTTAGATCAGTTTGATACATTTTCAATTTATACAATTTTCCCGGAGATTGTAAAACTCTGGAACCTGAACCAGCAGACACAGGCAGAAGCAAAAAAAAACTTCGACCAAGTAGCCGGGAAATGACGACACCTCTATTCCTTCTCAGGTGCGCACAAGTTGGAATAAGTATCCAGGATTTAGACCTTCTGACAGTAGGTCTTGTCCTGGATATTTTTACGGAAAAAAATAATGACGACTATAAATGGCCGAAAATGGCAACTCAGGAGGATATGGATAAATTCTAAACGGAGGTGATAATTTTTGTCCAAAGGCCGCGACATAAGGGGACTTACGATTGAAATTGGCGGCGATACCACAGGACTACAAAATTCACTTAAAAATGTAAATTCACAGATAAAGACCACGCAGGCACAGCTGAAAGATATAAACAATCTGCTGAAACTGGATCCTACGAATACGGAACTGTTACAGCAGAAACAGAAAGCGCTTGCTGACGAAATCGAAAGCACGAAAGAAAAGCTGGAAACCTTAAAGACTGCAGAGCAGCAGGCACAGCAGCAGTTTGCAGAGGGAAAAATCTCCCAGGAACAGTATGACGCTCTGAAAAGAGAGATTATTGCAACAGAGGAAAGTCTGAAATCCATGGAGACTGAGGCAAAAAATGCGCCTACTCAGATGCAGCAGTCTATTGATGGTCTGAATACAAAAATAAATACTACACAGACAGAACTCAAAGAAATTGATAAGTTGCTGAAACTGGATCCTACGAATACGGAACTATTACAGCAGAAACAGAGAGCACTGTCTGATGAAATCGGAAACACAAAAGAAAAGCTGGAACTTCTGAAAAACGAAGAAGGGGAAGTACAGCAGAAATTCCAGGAGGGAAAAGTATCCCAGGAACAGTATGACGCTCTGAAAAGGACAATTATAGAAACAGAACAGAGCCTGCAATCACTTGAGAATGAAGTTGGATCAGGATCTGCAAAACTGGCCGAGATTTCTGAAACATCCGGGAAAATAGGGGAGTCGCTGACATCTGCCGGAGAAAAAATGCTTCCGGTTACGGCGGCAGTGACAGGACTTGGAACAGCAGCAGTAAAGACTGCGGCAGATTTTGACAGCTCTATGTCCAATGTGGCCGCAATATCCGGATCATCTGCGGAAGACATGGATAAGTTGCGAGAGCGCGCAAGAGAGATGGGAGCGCAGACAAAATTCTCTGCAAAAGAAGCCGGAGACGCTATGGGATACATGGCAATGGCCGGATGGGACGCGCAGCAAATGTATGATGGTCTTCCGGGAATAATGAACCTTGCAGCTGCATCTGGCGAAGATCTTGCAACAACTTCTGATATTGTTACGGACGCGCTTACGGCGTTCGGCATGAAAGCAGAAGACAGTTCGCACTTTGCAGACGTGCTTGCACAGGCATCATCAAGTGCAAATACAAACGTCAGCTTGATGGGAGAAACATTTAAGTACATCGCTCCGGTAGCAGGCGCGCTGGGATACAGTGCAGAAGATGCGGCGGTAGCAATTGGACTCATGGCGAACAGCGGAATCAAAGCGTCGTCAGCCGGAACGCAGTTGAGAGCGTCTCTGACAAACATGATAAAACCGTCAAAAGATGTCGGAGACGCAATGGAAAAGTGGGGCTTTTACGCAACAGAAGCCGCAACCGCCGTAGATCAGGCAAAAGTTGATAAGCAAATGCTCAGGGTGCAGAAAGCATCACTTGCAGCAGATAAAGCACAGCAGGCATACAATGATGCGGTGTCAAAATACGGAGCTGAGTCAACAGAAGCTTCAAATGCTGCAGCAACGTTGGAAATAAAGCAGACGGAGCTTGCAAGTGCAAACGAAACCCTGACACAGTTGCAGGAAGGAACCACGCAAAACGTAAGACTGTACAACAAGGCTTTACAGAACGAAGATGGCAGCATGAAATCTCTCAAAGAAACCATGGATTTCTTGAGAGAAGCAATGGGAAATATGTCAGAAGCAGAACAGACCCAGGCCGCAACAGCTATTTTCGGGAAAGAAGCCATGTCCGGAATGTTGGCCATCATCAACGCATCAGATGCAGATTACGAAAAGCTAATCAAGAACATTGATAATTGCGACGGAGCCGCGGAGAATATGGCTGAAACCATGCAGGATAATCTTTCTGGACAGCTTACAACTTTGCAGAGTGCCTTGCAGGAGTTGGCAATAGCCTTCGGAGAAATCCTGATGCCATATATCAGAAAAGCGGCAGAGGTTATTCAAGGGTTTGTTGAAAAGCTCAATGGAATGAGCGAAGGACAGAAGAAAGTAGTTGCCACAATTGCACTGATAGTCGCCGCGATTGGTCCGTTGCTGATAATGGTTGGAAAAGTTGCAACCGGAATATCTGCAATTACAGGACTGTTTTCTAAGATGAAAACTTTAACAACAATAACGAGTATTATTGGAAAGCTAAAAGGTGCTTTTACCGCACTGTTTGGAGTAATAGCCGCAAACCCGGTTATTGCTGTCATAGCCGCGATTGTGGCAGCTCTGGTATTGCTGTACACAAAATGCGAATGGTTCCGGGATGTAGTAAATGCAGTTGTACAAAAAATTGTGTCATTTTTTACAGAGACAATACCGCAGGCATGGAGCACACTGATGGACTTCCTTTCAGGAGTTCCGGAATGGTGGTCTGGAATCTGGCAGCAGGTATCAGACTTTTTCATGCAGATATGGAATGGAATTGTAAACTTTTTTACCGTAACAATACCGCAGGCATGGAACAGCGTTGTTACATTTTTTGCAGGTGTTCCGGCGTGGTGGTCCGGTATCTGGCAGCAGGTATCAGATTTCTTTGCAAATATCTGGACGACAATGATGCAGAATCCGGTTATATCCGGAATTGTGACAACGATCACAACGCTATGGCAGAATGCAGTTAATACACTGCAGAACATCTGGCAGGGACTTGTGACGATTGCACAGGGCGCATGGGAGTTGTTGAAAAATACAATTCTTGCACCGGTGATCTTACTGATCGACCTGGTAACAGGTAACTTTGATAAACTCAAAACAGACGCATCAAATATCTGGACAAATATCAAAGACGCAGCGCAAACAATATGGACCGGAATTAAGCAGGTTATCTCCACTCTGGCAAAAGGACTTGTTACCGCAGTCACAACACTATTTACAGGGTTCCGGGACACAGTGTCAAAAATATGGGATTCTGCTTCTCAGGCAGCATCAAAAGCATGGACAGCAATAAAAGGATTCGTTGTCAACAATGCGAAAAAGCTGAAAGAAAGTGCAACAGAAGCAATCCAGAATTTGAAGGACAGAGCCTCAGAATACTGGGATAACATCAGAGAGAGAACGTCCGAAACGTGGCAGAACGTAAAGGAAACAGTTATACAATACGCCGGAAATATGAAAGACAGAGCTGTTGATACATTTAACAGCGTTGTATCTGGAATATCTGGAGCACTGTCAGGTGTATATTCCGCTGTTGTAAATGGATTTTCCAGCGCGATCAGTTATATTACGGGATTACCAGGGCAGGCGGTTCGCTGGGGACAGGATTTCGTGAATGGTATTGCAAACGGAATCAGGAGCTGCATAGGTAACGTAACGAATGCAGTATCGAACGTAGCAAACACAATAAGATCATGGTTGCATTTCTCAAGACCGGATGAGGGTCCGTTACATTACTATGAGGAATGGATGCCGGACTTTATGAAAGGCCTTGCGACAGGAATTGAAAAGAGCCAGGGACTTGTTGCTGACGCAATGAAAGATGTTCAGATGGATATGCAGTTAGATACAAGTTCAATGAAACCAGCTAATAATCTGAACAAAACAGATATTACCGGAATAACCGGAATGCTGGCACAGCTGATCCAAGTAATGAGCGCAGGACAGGAAATCTATTTCGACAACAAAGAATGGGCTGGAAAACTTGCACCCGCAATAAATACAGAGCTTGGAAGAATAGCAAAGGAGGCGGCGTATAGATGAATAATGTATTAACAATAAAAGCAACAATTACAGTTGAAAATACAGGGAAAGTCATTGATACGCTGGACGACTGGGGATGTGCGATTGGAAATAACAATTACATCAAAGAGCCGGACGTAGAAACATATTACATTGATATTCCAGGTGCAGACGGATTTCTGGATGGATCGGAAGCGATAACAGGAAGAACAATCTATAAATCAAGAGAAATTGATATTTTGCTTGGAGGAAAGAAACCAAGGGAAGATTGGGACAGCTTTATCTCAAATATTCGAGGACAGCTGCATGGAAAGAATGTGAGAGTAACGTTTTCGAATGATCCAGCGTATTTCTGGACCGGCAGAGTATATATTACGGACTTTGACCGTTCCAGAGAGGTGGGACAATTTCATTTAAGTATTCCAAAAGCAGATCCGTACAAATATTCCCTTGCGGATTCAACAGAGGACTGGCTCTGGGACCCGTTTGATTTTGAAACAGGTGTAATAGACCAGGGAGCCGGAATTACAATTTCCGGCTCTGGATCATACACAGTATACGCCGGAGATATTGCAATAGTGCCGGTGCTGAATGTGAAAAGCATAGGTTCAACCGGATTAAAGGTTACAGGATGCGGAGAAACATACACACTGACGCTTGGAAGAAACAGATTTCCGGATATTGTTGTATTTGGAACAGATGAAACCCTGGAATTTTCGGGATCCGGAACACTGGATATTGTTTACAGGAGGGGATCATTGTGATTTATAAAATTAAATTAGATGGAAAAGTCCTGTATTATCCAGGGGACCGGCAGGCAGCAGTTATCAATCCAGAACTGGATTTACAGACTGGATATGCGGGGGAACTTACTTTAAAGGTTCCACCGTTAAATCCACTATACGGAGAAATCCACAACAGAAAAAGTATGGTTTCTGTATACAGAGGAAATACAGAAATTTTTTACGGAGAAGTCCGCACACGCGAGAAAGACCGATTTAAGAACCAACCGGTGAAAGCAACCGGAGCATTGTCTTTCCTTGCTGACAGCATACTGCCACAGCAGGAATGGCACGATATATCCCCACGAGATCTGTTAGACGCATGGTTACAACTTCACAATAATCAGGTGGAAGACAGAAAAAAGATATATACAGGAGTCGTAACGATCCACGACAGTAATGATTCTTTGTACAGAATTACAGACAGAGAGAACACACTGGAAGCAATCCGGGATAAATTAGTTGACCGCCTGGGAGGATACCTGCGGCTCAGGCACGAGAACGATAAACTGTATCTTGACTGGCTGACTATTCAGGAATACGGAAAATATTGTGAACAGCCTATACAATTCGGGGAAAACCTGATGGATTATTCAGAGACAATGACAGCAGATGATGTTATCACAGCTCTGATTCCGCTGGGGGCAGCAATCGAACAGGAAACAGACGAAAACGCATCCGAATTTGAACGACTTGAAAAAAATGTTGATATTACATCAGTAAATGATGGAAAAGACTACATATACAGTAAAGAAGCAGTTGAAAATTTTGGCTGGGTATGGAGAACAGAAAAATGGGACGACGTATCAGTTCCGGCAAACCTGTTAAAGAAAGCAACTGAATTTCTGACAAGTAACCAGTATGAAAGTCTTGTTATTTCGCTGACTGCCGTAGACCTGTCTTTATTCGGACAGGATTACGATTCGTTTGACATAGGGGACAGAGTGCTTTGCAATGCAATTCCATACGGAATGAAGAAAGTTCTTCCGGTTATGGAAATGAAAATACCATTGCAACAGCCAGATCAGGCGCAGCTGACACTTGGAGAAAACCTGCAGCAGTCTTTTACAGATCAGACATCCGGAACATTCACACAGATCAGACAAGAGGCAACAGACGCAGGCAGAGTTCAGACAGAATGGATGAAGTCTGCAATTGATAACCTTACGAAGCAAATGACGGGAGCGAAAGGTGGATATAAGCTCACCGAATTTGATGAAAACGGTCTCTGGCTCAGAGATCTGTACATGGACGCACCGGATAAAAACCAGGCGACAAATATACTGCAGATAAACAAAAATGGAATCGGAGGTTCGCACAATGGTTATGCCGGTCCGTATACCGTCGGCATGACTTTAGACGGAACCATTCTGGGGGAGAGAATCCTTGCCGGTTCGATTAAAACAGAAGCTCTGTCAACAGAATGCAAAAATTACATTGAAACAAAAATATCGGACGGGGATTCAGAAAACAAAAAAGCAATATTAAAAGAGGTCACAACGTCCATAGAAGCCATGGATGGGAAAATAACTCTTTCTGTATCAAGCCTGGAGCAGCAGTTGGAAAGGAAATCCGGAAACTGGTATGGAAATTATGAACCTACTTCCGTAAACAATCCGGCCTCAGCCTGGACAACTGATGAATTGAGACAGGAGCATGAAAGAGATCTCTTTTTCAATACCACAACTGGCTATGCTTATCAGTATCAGAAAAATGATAGTAATGAGTATGGATGGGTAAGGGTAAAAGATAAGGACATTGAAGCAGCTCAGAGTACAGCAGAATCTGCGCTTTCCAAAATCGAGGTCCAGGAGGGACTCATAACTGCAGAAGTATCCAGGGCAAAGGGAGAGGAAGAAAAACTCAGATCAGCAATAACACTGACCGAGACAAATATCCTCTCAACAGTGTCAAAGACATATACGACACAGGAGATGGCAAATAAACTCTATGCAAACGCAGTACAGGAAGGCCAGGACGCGGCAGATCAGGCAGAAAAGAATGCAAAAGACGATACAGATACAAAACTGAAAAACTATTCTACGACAGTAGAAATGAACAGCGCAATCAATCAGGCGGCGGATAGCATTTCCCTGGAAGTATCAAAAAAATATGCTACAACCGGACAACTTGAAGAAAAATATACAGACGCAGTAAAAGCCGGGAAGACTGCGGCAGATCTGGCAGAGAGCAATGCCGCGAAAGCTGGCCAGACGGCAGCAGCCAACGCCGAAGCAAACGCCACGAAAGCTGGCCAGGACGCAGCAGATCAGGCGGAAAAGAATGCGAAAGCAGATACAGACACAAAGTTACTGAATTATTCAACGACACTGGAAATGAACAGTGCGATTAAACAAGCTGCAGATAGCATTTCCTTAGAGGTGTCAAAAACCTATACGACAACAGTACAGGTAGAAGAAAAATACAAAGACGCAGTAAAAGCTGGACAAACAGCAGCAGTCAACGCAGAAACAAATGCCACGAAAGCCGGACAGACTGCAGCAGATCAGGCAGAAAAGAATGCAAAAGCTGATACAGATACAAAGCTGAAAAGTTATTCTACAACAGAACAAATGAATACAGCTATAAAGCTGGCAGTAGATAACATCACTCTTGAAGTAAAAACCGTACGCCAGGCAGTATCTGAGAAAAACGGAAATTTCTACGGAAGTAAAATCCCGACAACATCAAATGAACCAGCCTCAGCCTGGACAACTGATGACTTAAAATCTTTGCATGTCGGAGATATTTACTATGATATTACAACCGGATATGCGTATAGATACACGTATAAAACTCCGGGATTAAAGATCACATTTTCATCCGATTCGAGGACAGAGAGTGTAAATTACGATTATGTAAAGATTTATTACAACGATAACGGAACGATGAAACTCGCGGGAAAATTCGGAGGAACTGATATAGCAGGAGCTTCCGTCTTTGTTCCGGCATCAGAATTTTATGTATATTGGCGCACAGATAGCTCAAGCTGCAACTTCTATGGATTCAGTATAGCATCAGTGACGAGTACATCAGGAGAAGGAACCGGAACTGCGGAATCATTGCCAAACTATACAGTGACAGAATTGTCAAAAGGAACATATCCGGAAAGCCCGAACCATGGAAATTACGGAAACAACATCAATCTGCTTTGGAAGTGCTCCGGAACGACATCCGGAAGTAAAACAGCATCATGGGAAAGAATCCAGGATCAGGACATTAGCGTTGCAAAAGCGCAGGCGGACGCTGCAAAAAGCACTGCGGATGCAGCGAAAGATACTGCAGATACTGCGAAAGATACAGCGGACACTGCAATATCCAGAATTACCGTAGCAGAAGGCTCTATCACATCAGAGGTATCGAGGGCAAAGGATGCAGAAAGTGGTCTTAGCTCTCGGATCACGCAGACCGAGACTTCAATCAGCAGCAAAGTTTCAAAGGGAGATATTGCATCATCAATTAACCAGACAGCGCAGAGCGTTAAGATTAACGCATCAAAAATTAACTTCAACGGTTTGGTTACTGCGAATACTTATTTTAAAATTAACACAGACGGTTCATTTGCAGCGAAGAAAGGAACTATCGGAAATTTTACGGTTACAAGCGGAAAAATAACCACCGGATATGCAACGTTAAGTATGCGATCACATGCTTTCATTTTTAATGGAGGGTTAGAGATACATACGGGTACTTCAACGTTTTCGGATGGTTCTGACGCATTTAAAGTATTTAATCTTTCCCATGTGACATCTGGAGGCCATATGGTATTTGCAAGCGACGGAGCAACAGTGGCTTATTTGTCATCATCATCCAAGCGATATAAAGATCATATTGCAAGCATGACATTAGATGAAGCAAAAAGAATGCTGAATGTTCCAGTGATATGGTTTAAATACAAAGAAAATTATCTCAGTCCAGAAGACTGGTTAAACGGAAAGAAAATGCCGGGATTTTATGCAGAAGACATATACAGCATTTTCCCGGAAGCGGCACAGTTAAATGAAAAAGGAGAACCGGAAGACTGGAACTTTCGTGTATTAATTCCGGTAATGCTTAAACTGATTCAAAATCTCTATGAGGAAAAGGAGAAAACAGCATAATGAATGAAGTAAAAGAAAAGGACAATAAAGAAACTATTAAGGAAGAAACAAAGGTGTCCGAGTCGGACACAGAAGAAAGCACCGCACAGGAACGGAAAGAGGAAAATAATACAGTAGAGAAAGCAGTAGAAGCTCCTCCACTGGGAGCAATCTTGGACAAAAGAACAGAAGAAATTCGAAACGTAGTATTCGGAGCAATGGCACAGTATGGAATCCCTGCGTCGTTAATGGATTACATGCTTACCTCTGTTCTGTCAGAAGTAAGAGATTTAAAGTCAAAAGAATATTCAGACTGCCTTGTAAATAAGGGGGAATAAAAGTGGCAAACGTAAAAAAATACACAGATCAGATTGCAAAAGCGCAAAAAGGGCGAGATGTCAGAGATGCGATTGTTAATGCGATAAATGCAGTCTCGGATGAAAACAACGAATACAATCAGGTTAAAACTGACATTCTCGAAGCGCAGACAGATATAACCGAAAAAGTAGCGAAAAACGAACATACAGAACAGACATTTGCAACAGATGTAAAGAAAGCAGAAGCCTTGAAACAGGGTCTTGATTCGAATATCGAGCAGGGAACTGCTTTAAAAGGTCAGCTAGATACTGCAGTTTCAACAGCAAATACAGCAAAAAAGAATTTGGACAGTACAAATGCAACGGCTGCACAAAGAAAAACTGATCTGGATGGATCCATAAGCACCGCACAGACGTTAAAAGGAAATCTGGAATCAGATATTTCTCAAGGAACGACATTAAAACAGGGACTTGACTCTGATATTACACAGGGAACTGCTTTAAAAAGCCAGCTGGATACCACAGTCTCAACAGCAAATACAGCAAAAAAGAATCTGGATGATTCAAACACAGCGGCCGGAAAAACCAAAACCGCTCTGGATTCATCAAATGCAACTGCGACACAGACAAAATCAGGATTGGATTCATCAAATAAAACTGCCTCTAATCTGAACACATCCCTGGGAGAAAAAATCACAGAAGGAACAAAACTGCAGACAGATCTCCAGACGACCGGAGAAACTGTGGTGAGCAATTTACAGACAGAAGCAAATAAACAGATTCAGAATATTACTGCAGCAGGTGGAGGAATTGAAAACGCACTTTCAAATTTCTTTGCCCTCCGCAGAACTGGAAAAGTCTACACAACCAGAATCTACAAGTATGACACATCCACCAGCCCGACAGGAGTGAAAATGAATGACAATGAAGGACTGGTGAGAAAACCGTCTACAAATACAGTGATTGGACAGGATGATTACAGGGAAATTGGCGTATTCATGCACTTTCCATGTAATTTTACCGTAGATGATAAAGGTTTTAACCATGTGACTGCACTGCAGGGACAGCCGGATTTTAAAAAGACCGGAAAAGTAGATGTGGGAGAGGTCACAATGTCCGCGTGGGTTGGCATCACAGACAATCCTGAGTATGTAGATTATCATTACTCAGACAGTCCAAACGAAGCTCTTGGACTTAGACCAATGGGAGAGTCAATTAATCCGGACGGAACAATATCACCTTTTATGATTCATGGAAAATACGGGGCAGGAGACATTGATGGAGTGCCGTACAGCTCCGCAGGGCTGATTCTGGCAAACGGAAGCCAGAAAGGAGGAAAACCAGTATCACACACAGGACTGATCGCATACATGAGAAAGAAAGGCTCAATGTACGTGGGGACAACAAACTGGGATCTCTTTTACAAACAGCTTATGATGATTATTTTGTACGCAACTACGAACAGCCGGAGCGTTATGACCGGATGTAATTCTTATACATCACAGGAAATGGCAACAGTTGCAGAAACCGGAGTAACAAGAGTAATTCTACCAAAAGCAAAAGCAAACAATTATATTGTTGGGTCTTATGTATCTGTCGGGGATATTGGTTCAAATACAAATAAAGATAGATATTACGCATACATGCACAACCTCGCATATGACGTGAAGATCTTGAAGATTGAACCGGTAGACGATACAAATTCTGCAATATATTTGGACACAGAACCATTCAACACGACATTAACGACCTGCATCTCAACAATGCCATGGCGGACCGGCTCAACCGACAGCGTGCTTGGATCAGATGGATCACCGTTCTCAAATACAGATAACAAGAATCCATTCAAGATCCAGGGAATCGAAACCGGATACGGTGCTTATGAAGTCCTCAGTAATGTATTTATGGATATTGTTACAGATGAAGACGGAACACCAAAGAGAGACGTATACATCTGTATGGATGCGTCACTGCTTACGACGGATATGAATGCAGCAAAGACACGATACAAGAAAGTAGCGGCTCAGGTAACATACACAGCAGCATCATGGAAATACATCTCAAAATGCTTTGTTGATCCAGCCCTGGGAATCATGGTACCGACGGAAACAAAAGCCGGAAGTACAACAGGATTCTGCAATGGACTGTATACAGATTCAGGCACGAGCGGCCAAAGAGAATGGCTGTCCCTGGGCTCTCTGGGCAATGGCACGCTTTACGGCCTCTGGCTTCTGGCTGCGTACAATGGCGTTGGCACTGCGAGCTGGGTTATCGTTTCCGGCGTTTCACCGAACGGCACACGGGGTGAATGGCAGGCGGCAGCCTGACAGAGGGGCTGTCCCCTCTATGTAACTGATAACTAATCAACTTCGAAAAAGCAGAATAGCAATAAATTACGGACTTGTAACACGAGGTAGCGGTTCCTGTTCCCTGGCTGTCCCTGGGCAATCTGAACAATGGCACGATTTACGGCCTCTGGATTCTGAATGCGAACAATGGCGTTGGCAATGCGAACTGGAATATCGTTTCCGGATTTTCTTGAAAATGATTTGATATTTGTGTTACATTTCGCTCCGCAGGACGGAGCCTGCTTCGACAGCGTGGGGCATCACCGAAATTTGATTGAAGCCGAACCTTGTGATCGGGAGCATAGGAGCCTGGGACAAGGACCATGAATGCAGTTGATTCATGCGTGGGGTGAGTAGAAAAACCGAAAACCCCTTATATCAAGAAACGAATGAAACGGTATTGTAAAAATATAACATTAGATCAGAACTTTATAACCGCATGTATCTATGAATGCCTGAGCGATAAATGGAACCGTATGGATACAGCCCGATTTCTGGCAAACTATACGAATATTATTACAGCCAGGCAGATACACAGGATTATAAAAGAAAACTTTAAAGACTGGTTACATAATTTAGTCTGCACAGCAGCGGCAGGAATGGAAGAAGAAATAAAACTCAGAAAAGTATCTTTTGATCCTATAAAGACAAGCGCAAGGCTGGATGGAAATTCAGGGAAAGTAAGAGATATAGGTGTTGAGTGCATAAAACAGCAGATATACGATTATGTAGCCACAAACGGCTTAAAAGAATTATTTGTAAGAAAAGTAGGAACTTATCAATGTGCGAGCATTCCAGGGAGAGGACAGATCTATGGAAAAGAAGCAATTGAAAATTGGATCCGCAAGAATCCGGGCAAGACCAGAGTAGCAGCAAAGGGAGATGTCCGGAAATGCTATCCATCCATCAACAGGAGAAAAATGAAAAGAATGTTAGAGAAGCAGGTCAGAAATGAGGACCTGCTTTATTTGACTTTCGTTTTAATTGACTCATTCGATCAGGGGCTGTCAATCGGATCATACTTGAGCCAATGGCTCTGTAATTATTATCTGAGTGCAGCTTATCATTATGCTGCTGAAAAGCTGTTCAAGAGGAAGAAACACCGAGACGGAACAACAGAAGAAATCAGGCTGATTAATCATGTATTGTTCTACATGGACGATTTCATACTGATCGGAAGTAGAAAGGCAGACGTAAGAAAAGCAATGAAGCTCCTGGTTAAATACATGAATGAGTATTTAGATCTGACGGTAAAACCAGACTGGAAGCTGTTCCAGATCGACTGGATAGACAAAGAGGGAAAACATCATGGAGAACCTATTGATATGATGGGATTTAAAATATATCGGGACCACACAGAGGTAAGACGGAGCATTTTCCTGAGAGGACGCAGGGCATTTGTAAAAGCCGGGAAGTATGCGGAGAAAGGAAAAGCGATACCATTAGATCTTGCGTACCGGTGTATAGCATATTACGGATGGTTCAAACATTCCGACTCTGAATATTTCAGAGAAAAGTATAACGTAGATAAGATATTTGAGAAAGCGAAAAGGAGGGTAAGTCGTGAAAGCAAGATTTACAGAAAAACAGGATCCTGTAACTTGGAATGCACTGCCTGATGGAAACGTGGATGTAATGATATGTCTGAATGAAAAGACTGTTACAGAAACTTATCCGGATACGGATCCGGAGACAGAACAGACAGTATTCGAATATGATTTTAACCAGTTCCGGGAAAAACAGGAGAAGATCTCAGAGGAAACTGTAAGAGCATCACCGGAAAAATATCTGAAATATATTCCGGAGAAAGAAAAAAGCACTGAACAGAAATTTGCAGAACAGGCAGAACAGATCGAAATGTTGAAAGACTGCCTACTGGAAATGAGCGAACAGGTTTATGCGTAGAAATCTAATTATTTTATTGTTAAGCAAAGGAGACAAAGATATGATGGCGAAATTATGGGCGAGTGAAATTTTAAGCAAAGAAACTATTGAGGAAGCAAAAGAGGAATACAACAGAGTTCCGCGTCTGTTAAAAGAAAAGGTGAAAAAACTCCTTATTGATGCAGGTATGGAGGAAATTACTGAGTAATCGGGAAGCATGACTAAATTACAAATTATTAGCAGGCAATGGTCCTCTATTTATGATTTACTGCTGTATATTCAGGATAAAGAGAAAGCAAAGTCTCTGGAGGATATACAGCAAGATTTAGATATAATTGAGTATTCATGCCGGAAATATGTAGACGTAGACGACGAGGAAACAAATATGGACAATGAACCAATTTCAAGGGCGGAGCATGAGGAGTTTCGCAAAAGAATTGAAGCAGAAGATAATCGCCAGAACAGGCGGATTGAAATTCTGGAAAACAGTGTTCAGCAGCTCCAGGAATTAGTTGCATCTGTACAGACACTTGCGAACAACATGGAGAACATGGTGAAAGAGCAGGGACAGCAGAGCGCAAGACTGGAAGCTCTTGAGTCAAGAGATGGGGAAAAGTGGCGGACAGTAACAAGTTACTTATTAACAGCTATATTAGGTATTGCAGTTGGAATTATTGCAAAACAGTTTGGATTATAAGGAGGAGCAAAATGTTTAAAAATTGCGTATTTAAGCCAAGCGTAGACACAGTGAAATGGTGGAAGAAAGCAGGAATCAGAGCAGTAAAGACAATGGCACAGACTGCAGTGGGCGTGATCGGAGCCGGAAGCGTGATCTCTGCAGTGGACTGGAAGATGGTTGTATCGTCTGCAGTAGTGGCCGGAGTTGTAAGTCTGCTCACAAGCGTCGCAGGAATCCCAGAAGTAGAGGCGGACGAAAACCTGAACAACTTGTTTTCTGATGGAACAAAATAATTTTGCACAGCCTGGTATAATGCCGGGCTTTTTTTCTGGAGGAAAATATGGAAATCAAAGGAATTGACGTTTCCGCCTGGCAGAAAAACATCGACTGGAAAATAGTCGCGGATTACGGTATGGGGTTTGCTATTCTCCGGATCACAGAAGTCGGGAACGTTACAGATAATTATTTTGAAAAAAATTATGCAGCGTGCCAGGAACATAACATTCCAACAGGAGTATATAAATACTCTTATGCAATGACAATCCCAGAGATTGAGTCAGAGGCACAGAAAATTATTTCTGTATTAGCTGGACGGAAATTGCAATTTCCAGTCTGGTTAGATCTTGAGTGGAACAATCAGAGAACACTTGGAGCTGAAAGTCTCCACAAAATGACAGAAGCATTTGAAAAGATTATTGTTAATGCAGGATATAAGTTCGGAATCTATTGCAATGTAGACTGGTACGAAAATGTAATATGCAGCCATTTGAAAAAGTATGAATTTTGGGTAGCGAGCTATCCACAAAACGATAATGGAACATTACAGGAACGCCTGCGCCCAGACTTCGGAGTAGGATGGCAGTACTCAAGTAAAGCAAAGATACCGGGAATTGCTGGAACGGTAGACAGAAACGTGTTCTACAAAGACTATGCTGCACAGAAAGGAGGAACCAACATGGATAAAGCAATTGAGAAAGTTATAATGATTGCAAAAAATGAGATTGGATACTTAGAGAAAAAAAGTAACAGCCAGCTTGACGATAAAACTGCAAATGCAGGATCTGCGAATTATACAAAATATTGGAGAGATGTAAAACCGAGTTGGAATGGTGATTACTGGTGTGCAGTGTTCATTGCATGGTGCTTTATGAAAGCGTTCGGGTTAGAGATAGCAAAAAAACTTTTGAAACACTGGCCATATGTGTACTGCCCGGATATGAAAAAATACTTTACTCTTAACGCAAACCCGAAAGTAGGCGACATTGTTATTTTCTGGAGCAATAGCAAAAAAGAATTTGTACATACCGGACTTGTAACAGCAGTGATCGGAGACCGATTCTATACAATCGAGGGAAATACGTCAGGAGCTTCTGCTGTTATCGCCAATGGCGGAGGAGTATGTGCGAAAAGTTACCTGAACAGTCAGCTCCCTGGAACAAAATTCTGCACACCGGATTACAGCATTGTAAACGGAACGAATATTACTGCAGGTGAAACAAAAACAGACAACAATTTAGTAACAGGAGGTAAATACATGTTTGCGCCAGAAACTGTACAGTTAGGAAGCAAGGGAACATCTGTATTACTCTTGCAGGAGATCCTTATTGCAAGAGGATACAAAGGAAGAAACAGCAAACCACTGTCTTTAGACAGAGAAGCCGGAGACAATACAATCTATGCGCTTAAAGCATACCAGAAGGACAGAAACGGAGTCCTTGAAGTTGACGGAGTGTGCGGACCGGCAACATGGAAAGATCTAATTGCAATTTGATAAACAGAAAAAAGCTCCTGAAATAATCAGGAGCTGTATTTGGTAGTAGTAACTATGAATAACCAACAGATATCTCAGATAGAGAAAACAATCGGTTGCTGCCATTTTCTTTATAACCAGATGCTTGCAGATAAGATCAGTCATTACCAGAAAGAAAAAAAGATGTTGAAAAATACACCGGCCGGATATAAAAAAGAATATCCATGGCTGAAAGAAGTAGACCTTCGAACCGCATATCGTATCCTGCCCGTACTTTACCGTAGATAAGCTCGTTCTCGACGGACAGCACGTCAAAAAAGTGTTCGGCGAGATCGACAAGACTTCCTTCGTAAGCATTCTCGTCATGGAAGGAAAAGGTACGATCCGCGATAAGGAAGAAACCCTGACTTTCAAAAAAGGAGACAGCCTCTTTGTCACAGCCAATATCGGTGAGTATGAACTGGAAGGTGCTTTTGAGGCACTTGTAACGACCGTATAACATCTTGCCTGATATAACTATATATAAAACTTCAAATTGAAATCCCAATTCCTGCAAGGACAGTTCACATCGGACTGTCCTTGTGTTATAATAGATAAGTTAATGAAAATGGAGGAGGAAAATCTTTTGAAAGAAAGAGAAACATTTGGATCAAGACTTGGATTCATCCTGGTTTCAGCAGGATGTGCAGTAGGTCTTGGAAACGTATGGAAATTTCCGTACATGACAGGTAAGTACGGCGGTGCCGCTTTTATCCTGATCTATCTTGGCTTTCTTGTACTGCTTGGACTTCCGATCCTTGTAAGCGAATTTGCAGTAGGACGAAGCAGCAGACTGAGTACGGCAAGAGCATTTCACAAACTGGAGCCGGAAGGTTCTAATTTCCATAAATACAGCTATATGGGAATGATCGGTAACTACATGCTGATGATGTTTTATACGATGGTTGCAGGATGGATGATGTACTATTGTTATGTTATGGCAACCGGGAAACTGAGCGGAGCTTCTTCCGAAGAAGTGAGCAGATTTTTCTCAAATCTGATGACATCTACAGGAACGATGACCGGATGGATGATCGCAGCGGTTCTGCTGGCATTTGGTGTATGTTCCCTGGGACTTCAGAACGGAATCGAGCGTATCACTAAGATTATGATGATCTGTCTGCTGGCACTGATCGTTGTACTGGCAGTTCACTCCGTAACACTGGATGGAGCAATGGAAGGTGTGAAATTCTACCTTGTACCGAATCTTGACAATATCCGCGAGGCAGGAATTGGAAATGTAATCTTTGGGGCACTGTCACAGGCATTCTTTACTTTGAGTATCGGTATCGGAGCAATGGAGATCTTCGGAAGCTACATGGGCAAAGAGCGTACCCTTGCAGGAGAAAGTATCAACATTCTGATCCTGGATACCTTCGTAGCACTGATGGCAGGACTTATTATCATTCCGGCGTGTTTTTCATTCAATGTAGAGCCGGGAGCAGGTCCGGGACTTGTGTTCATCACTCTGCCAAATGTGTTCAATCAGATGGCTGGCGGAAGACTCTGGGGAGCACTGTTCTTCCTGTTTATGTCTTTTGCGGCACTGTCTACAGTAATTGCAGTATTCGAAAATATCCTGTCCTTTGCAATGGATCTGTGGGGATGGAAACGCAACAAGGCTGTTGCATTTAATATCGTTCTGATCATTATCCTTTCCATGCCGGCGATCCTTGGTTTCGGACCATGGTCCGGAATCCAGATCCTTGGTGAGGGAACAACTATCATGGATCTTGAGGACTTTATTATCTCAAATAACATCCTGCCACTTGGATCAGTGATCTTCGTGATCTTCTGTACATCTAAGAACGGATGGGGATGGAAGAATTTCCTGAGAGAAGCCAATACAGGAAAGGGAATGAAATTCCCGGCATTCATCAGAAATTACATGCTGTGGGTGATCCCGGTCGTTGTAGCGATCATTTATCTCAAAGGTTACTATGACATGTTCCAGCCGAAGGGAAATGCTTATCTGATCCCATGGATGATCGTCGGTATTGCCATGCTGGCACTGACAGGATGGATCTCATTCGGACACAGCAAAAAGAAATAAGATACCACGGAACAATCCGTAAGTATCGCAAACAATAAGAATTAAGAGGGGGCACAAGTATTATGATAGCAGAAAAAATGAAACCTTTCGTACAGAACAATTCAGCAATCCGTATGATGTTCGAAGAAGGAAACCGTCTCCGGGCAAAGTACGGTGCGGACAAAGTCTATGACTTCAGCCTTGGAAATCCAAGTGTTCCGGCACCGGACTGTGTACGCGAAGCAATCATAGATCTTGTAAACAACGAAGAACCGACTGTCCTTCATGGATATATGAGTAACGCCGGGTTCGAGGATGTCAGAGAGACGATCGCACAGTCTCTGAACCGTCGTTTCGAAACTGCTTTTTCTGCACATAATCTGATCATGACTGTTGGTGCTGCCAGTGGCCTGAACGTGATCCTCAAAACGATCCTGAATCCTGGAGAGGAAGTGATCGTTTTTGCACCGTATTTCCTGGAATATGGTGCATATGTCCGCAACTATGATGGCAAGCTTGTGGAAATCTCACCGAACACAGAGACCTTTCAGCCGAACCTTAAAGAACTGGAAGAAAAAATTACAGTCAACACTCGTGCAGTGATCGTAAATACACCGCACAATCCGACAGGTGTCGTTTATTCCGAGGATACTATCAAAGAACTTGCAGCGATCCTGGAGAAAAAACAGCAGGAGTTCGGTTCTGTGATCTATCTGATTTCTGATGAGCCATACAGAGAGCTGGCTTATGACGGCGTAGAAGTTCCGTATCTGACGAAATACTACAAGAATACGGTTGTAGGATATTCCTACAGTAAATCTCTGTCTCTGCCGGGTGAGCGCATCGGTTATCTGGTCATTCCGGATGAGCTGGAAGACAGCGCAACCGTCATCACAGCAGCAGCGATCGCAAACCGTGTACTCGGAAGTGTCAATGCACCGTCCCTGATGCAGAAAGTCATCCAGAAATGCGTAGACGCAGAAGTAGATGTTGCAGCTTATGACAGAAACCGTCTGGCACTTTACAATGGACTGACAGAATGTGGATTTGAGTGCATCAAACCACAGGGAGCTTTTTACCTGTTCGTGAAATCTCCGATCGCAGATGAGAAGCAGTTCTGTGAGACCGGCAAGAAATACAATATCCTCATGGTTCCGGGAAGCTCCTTTGCCTGCCCGGGATATGTGAGGCTGGCATACTGTGTTTCCTATGAGACGATCCAGAATTCCCTTCCGGAGTTTAAGAAACTGGCTGCGGAGTATGGACTGGGCAAATAATCCACATGAAACAACAAAAGAATGACAAAAAAATAACAATATAAAACACTATTTATACAGGATTTTAGATAAAACCACAAAAACAGGAGCCCCTCTTGTAGAAATACAAGGCAGAGGCTCCTGTCTACGTTTACATGGCATTATATCAGATCTTATCAATTTTCTTGCGGATCGCCAGCATCTTCTGATCGAGCTGGCTGATCATAGAGGCACATTGCTGCAGTTCCTCATTGATAACGGCAGCCTGTTTCTGACCTCTCTTATAACGGAGCTGGTGGTCGAGGTTTGCCCAGTAATCCATTGCAGCCGTCCGGAGCTGAAGCTCCAGTTTGACCCATTGATTCTCATTCTGGAATGGAATTGCGATCTCCAGGATCAGATGCAGGCTCTGATAGCCGGATTTCTTGGGCTGCTTGATATAGTCCTTGATCTTGATGATGCGGATGTCCTGCTGTTTCTGGATCAGGTCAGCCACCTTGTAGATATCGTCCACATAAGCGCACACAGCACGGACCCCGATCAGGTCGTTGATCTTCTCCACTGCCTGCGCGAAATTCATATCGAGGCCTTTTTTCTGCATTTTCTTGCAGACACTGTCGTAGCTCTTGAGTCGTCCGGTCTTCATCTGTATGTAGTTTCGTCCGGTCTTCATCAGCAGAAAAGTGTTGATGATATCGATCTTGGTTATCATAAGATTGATGGCACATTGTCCCTGGATGCTGAACTCGCTGTCGGTCAGCATATTCTTTAATAGTTCTTTCTTTTTCAATTTCTGTCTTTCTTCCTCTAATTGTATCAGTGTGAATGTTTCTGGTTCTGTTACCCGTATTGCATTACCGCTTCCCATTAGAATACTCCTTCAATAATAAATCTGTAGATTGATCATGTTAAAAGAAAGTAAAACAGAAGAGAAGCGCAGAACAGGGAATAGTTCTGTGTCATCTCTTATCCTCTAATCTATGCAGGATAAAATAGGAATATGACAATATATTCTGGTGCATTATTCTATTATATACAAAATAACTAATTTATACAGAGAAAAACAAAAAAACTTATATAAAATACCATATGAAAATAAATTGCAAAATAAGTGACCATAAAATATAATAAACATATACAAAAATGCCCCGGGCATAGTTGTGTAAATTACATAAAAAGAATAAATAAAAAGGGATTTAGTGGATTTTTTAGGTGGTTAAAATATATTGACAAATGATTAACAATCTAATATAATAACCTCATCAGCAAGATTGATAAATAATTAACGTTAATTCATTAACACACACAACCATCAAACACACTACTAAAACCAGAAAGAATCAAATCACAAGAGGAAAACAGGAGGATTCAGAAATGGCAAAGAAAGAAACCCACATCCCGGCAATTATCGACACTCCAGAGGCACTTGAAGCCAAGATCGCTGCGATGAAAGAAGCTCAGAAAATTTTTGCTACCTATACTCAGGAGCAGGTAGACAAGATCTTCAAAGCAGCCGCAACAGCAGCAGACAAAGCCCGTATTCCGCTTGCAAAAGCAGCCGTTGAAGAAACAGGAATGGGTATCGTAGAAGATAAAGTCATCAAGAACCATTACGCAGCAGAGTACATCTACAATGCATACAAAAACACCAAG
>ERZ840517.651-NODE-651-length-44732-cov-4.273496_pt1 | contig 44732 bp, 35 predicted proteins | sample MGYA00519876_ERZ840517 | MGnify/ENA primary metagenome ERZ840517 (study PRJEB31850, sample SAMEA3708882) | human gut metagenome | biome: human gut; feature: human-associated habitat; material: faeces | place: China | collected 2014 ... | reverse complement strand
CACACCCGCAACGAGGTGCTCGCCTTGGTCGATGAGTACATACGCTGGTACAACCGCGAGCGCATCAAACAGTCGCTTGGTTGGATGAGCCCAGTACAATACCGTCAAAGCCAAGGAATGGCTGCGTGATTATCTCCAAGAAAACGTCCGCAGCCCCGTAGTGTCCGAAAAGTTGCGCACTTTGGATCATGACCCGTCCATGGCGCGATGATCAGTTTCGCTTCCACGAGGCTGTCATCGAGCCGGGACACGTCGAGGTAGCGGCGGGTCGACCATTCGTTCACGGTGACGTACCGGATGCGCGCGCATACGAACATCAAGACGCCGTCGCCGTCCGGGAAACCGACGGCCGCGCGGGTGCGGCGTCGGATCTCACGGTCCAGCCGTTCGATCATGTTGTTGGTGCGGATCCGCCTGCGGTGCCCGCGGGGAACTCGTCCAGCGGAGTGGATCGTCCCACGCGCATCATCGCGGTGATCTGGTCCACTGTCACGGTTTTGGATTCGTATAGGAGTCGCACCTCTTTGACCTGCCGCTCATCGAGTTTGGCTAGCCGACCGCCTTTTCGGTCGCGTGCGCGTGCCGCGTCGAGTCCGGCACGGGTGCGTTCGCAGATCAGGTCACGCTCGAACTGGGCGAGGCTGCCGAAGATGTTGAACACAAGCGTGCCTCCGGGTGTGCTCATGTCGATCGATTCGGTCAGGGAGCGGAACTGCACTCCCCTCTCGTCGAACGTGGTCATCAGGCGACGAGGTTCCGCATGCTCCGGCCGAGCCTGTCGAGCTTCCACACCACCACGGTGTCGCCCTCGCGCAGGAGGTCGAGCATATGGTCGAGTTCGGGACGGTGGGTCCTCGCGCCGGAAGCCACGTCGGTGAGGATCCGGTCGCACCCGGCCCTCTCCAACGCGTCCCTCTGCAGATTAGCGGTCTGGTCTCCGGTGCTGACCCTCGCGTACCCGTAGATCATGCTCGCCATATGACGGAACCATACCACTACCCGTCAATGGCATCGGGTTTCGGAACGTTGATTGCGGGACGGGTTATGGGATGCTTCCCACCGGAGTGTCGGAGACTGTTTGAATATTTGGTCCGTTGTGGTCCGTTGCTATTGCGGCTGGGGCCATTACGGGTTTTGACGGTTATTGCGTTCCAGGGCCATGGTTATTGCGCTTTGAGGCCATGGCTGGTTAGGCTCCTTTCACCATGCGTGGGACGTGTGGTGAAAGGAGCTGCTGGCAATGGTACGGAAAATACAGGCGAAACTGGTCCTGCGTTTGCATGGACAAGGGTTATCGGGACGCGCGGTCGCAAGGTCCCGAGGCATGCCGCGCCGGAGCGTGGCCGACGTGCTGGACGCGGCGAAGGCCGCCGGCATCGGCTGGGATGACGTCGCCAACAGGCCGGACGACGAGGTATACGCGCTGCTGTTCCCCGGGCGCGGGGAACGTGGGAGCGTGTATGAGCAACCCGACTGGGGCAAGGTCCACCGGGTGATATGAACTGATTTTTGTTCCGTATTTCCTCTAACTCGATGGGAGATGATGGAACCATGGCAAAGGGCACTCGATATACGCCGGAGTTCAAGGCGAAGGCGGTCAGGCTGCTGGCGGAATCGCGTTCCTCGTATTCGTCGGAGACGAACGCGATCTCCGCGGTGGCGAAGGATCCGGGGATAGCGCCGGAATCACTGCGGCGTTGGCGCAACCAGTCGGACGCGACGGTCGCGGAGGAGACGAGGCAGTCGGCCGAGGACGCGATGGCGGAGCTGCGGAGGCTGCAGGTCGAGAACGCGGAATCGCGTCGGGCGAACGAGATTTTGACGACGGCGTCGGCTTTTTTCGCGGCCGGGCTCGACCCGACACGGCGTTGATGGCCGTGTACGGTTACGGGAAGATGCACGCGCAGCTGGTCGCCCAGGGCTGGGATCCGGCCGAGGTCGGCCGCGACCAGGTGATGAACATCATGCGCGAGCTTAGCATCCGGGGCGTGCGCCGCGGCAGAACCCCGGTGACGACGGAACCCGCCAAGGGCACGGGCGGCAGGCCGGATCTGGTGGACAGGAGGTTCGAGGCTTGTGCGCCGAACCGCCTGCACGTGGCCGACATCACCTACGTGCGCATGGCCAACGGCTCGTTCGGCTACACGGCGTTCGCCGACGGCGTGTACGCCCGTCGGATCGTGGGATGGGCGTGCGCCATGACCATGAACACGCAGGAGCTGCCGTTGCGGGCGTTGGAGCAGGCGGTCTCATGGGCCGCGTCCCGCGGCGGCGCGGATGGTCTTATCCACCACAGCGACCATGGCACGCAGTGCATCGGCACGGTGTACGCCACCGGGGTTATGGAATATGGGATGCTGCCGTCGACCGGCATCGTCGGCGACTCGTACGACAACGCCATGGCCGAAAGCGCCGACGGCGCGTACAGAACCGAGCTGGTATGGCGGCGCAAACCCTTCGCGGATCTGAAGGGCCTGGAATTGGCGACGTTCCGGTGGGTCTCGTGGTGGAACTCGAAGCGCCTGCACCGGTCCCTGGGCTACAGGACACCCGAAGCGGTGGAAACCGAGTATTATCAACATCAAGCGGCACAAGCCGCCTCACTGTAAGGGCGGAACAAAAATCAGGCCACTTCATAGCATTATCGCAATTACTGGGTGATATTGGGATGATGGGTAATTTTAATGTCGGGGCGAGGGCTGTAGATAAGGGGGCTGCGGACGTTTTTTGGAGGTGATCACGCAGCCGTTCCTTGGCTTTGACGGTATTGTACCGGACTCATCCAGCCGAGCGACCGTTTGATGCGCTCGTGGTCGTGCCAGCGGATGCAGTCGTCGATCGGTCAGCGGCTCTGCGGTTCCATTGCGCATGACGGTGTCGCAGCGGGGCAGCATTTCGGAGACGGCGTCCTTGACGACCATGATGCGGCTGACGTTCCCGGACGTTCCGGCGCCGGCGCCGCTGGTCTCACTGATATCGCTGCCACCTGTGTGCTCGCGGTCCGCGTGGTGATGGCTCTTCGCGACGATGACGGTCGCCCGGCGTCGTATCGGATCGAAAGGCGTGCCTCCCTCGACCTGTACGTCGCCGGTATCGTTTGCCGAGTCGCCTTCGACTGCGACGATGGCGTCATCCCACGGATTGCTCGTCGTGTGGGGAATCAGTGTGGTCAGCCATGCCGCATGCAGCACGTAGGACGAGTTCAACCCGCTCATGCTCTGCGCCCGGTCGAGCTTGATGACGCCGCTGGTAAGTGTGCCGGTCTTGTCGACGCACAGCACGTCCATGCCGCCCAGCGTCTCGATGGCGTCGAGCCGCCTGACGATGGCCTTGCCGGAGGCCATCGCCCGCGCACCCCGGGACAGGCAGACGGTGACGATCAGTGGCAGCATCCTTGCGCACGGGCATGCTTTCGCCAGTGAGCGCCCCCTGCGCGATGCGCAGGTCTCGGCTCTCCAGCAGCTTGCAGTCGGCCGGGACGATGTCTCCGACGGACAACGTCACGATGTCGCCCACGACAAGCTCTTCGGACGGAATCTGCCGCTCGCCGGCACCGACCCGCCGCACCGTAGCCGTGGTACTCACCATGGTGGCCAGCGCCGTCGCAGCATGCGAGCTTCGGGAGTCGTGCACGTATCGGATCAGACCGGACACCACCACCATGAGCAGGATGATGTCTGCGGTCACCGGCGCGCCGGTATGGTGTTGCCGCCGTAAGCCCGACGCGCTCGGCGAACCTCGTCGGGTTCCAAGCCGGATTCGTGCGCATACACCAAGGCGAGCGTGGCCTCTGGCGTGGCATGGGCGGCGAAATTCAGTCGCTGGGTGATGCTGGCGTGGCGCTCGCCGCGCGAGCGTATCAGTCGTAGCGTGTTCATGATTCCTCCTTGGCGATTCGGGGCGGTCCGTTCCGCTGTCGGGTTGATCGTTGTTTCCATTGCGGCAGTTGGCTGAGACGGGCCAACTCAGTCCGTTTCGCTGGCTTCCTCGGCCGGTCGGGTGGCGTTTGCCGGGTTGGCGGCGTCGACGGTGATGATGTCATCATCGGCGTCGTAGTCGAACAGTTCTCCGTATCGACCCCACGTCATGGCGATGTTGAACTGGCGCTCCGCCTCCGCGTCCGTATGACGGGCCCTCAACAGGTCGACGATGAGCTCGCCGCGCAGGCGGCCGTGTTCGCTGTGACGGACCGCTCGGTCGATGATGCGCACCAGCGGTGCCTTGTCTTGCAGTATGGCGGCGAACATCGTCTTGCTTGTCAGAATGTCCGCCTGCCTCCACTGGCGTCCGAGCTCGGTCAATGTCACGTGTCCGTTCTCGACGGTCAGCAATCCCAGCATGGTTCCGGCGTCGATCAGCGGGAACAGGTCGTCCACCTCGAATGACAGCTCGGCGGCCAGATCGGCCAGATCGATGCCCTGCGCGTGATCGTATACGATCTCCACCAGTCCGGCCAGGCCTCCCGGCGTAGCGTTGGGCAGCATGTCGGAGGATGCCTGATGGTCGGCGTTGCTCGCCCGGGCTGGGGCCTGATCCGCTACCGTGGTCTGGTTCGCCGCGCCATCTGACGTGCCATGCACGACGCCGTCCCCGGCGGCCGTGCGCTCGTCGGCGGTATCCGCTGGCCCGCCATCGCGACTCTGCCCGGTCAGGATCGCATACAGGGTGTCGACCATAGCCTCGAACTGGGCGGAATGACGGTCGCGGGGCCTCGGCAGGGTGACGGGCACGTCGGCGATGAGATAACCGGGATGCGAGCCGAGCACCACGACACGATCCGCCATCTGCACGGCCTCCTCGATGTTGTGCGTCACGATGAGCACCGACTTGATGGAACGCTGATCGCCGCTCCACATCTTGAGCACCTCGTTGCGCAGGTTCTCGGCCGTCAGCACATCCAATGCGGAGAACGGCTCGTCCATGAACAGCGCATCGGGCTGCACCACCAGGGCCCGTGCGATGCCCACGCGCTGGCGCATGCCGCCGGAGAGCTCCTTCGGGTACGCGTTCTCGAATCCGTCCAGTCCGATGGCGTCGATGGCCTGCAGTGCAGCGCGACGGCGTTCCTCGCGCGGCACGCCGCGGGCCTCCAGCCCCAGTTCCACATTCGCTTGCACCGTGAGCCACGGCATCAGCGCGAAGGTCTGGAACACGAGTCCCACTCCGGGATTAGGGCCGGTGATGTCGGTGCCGCGGTAGGTGACGGTACCGCTCGACGCGGGTACCAGGCCCGCCAGGATGCGCAGGAACGTGGATTTTCCAGCGCCGGACCGGCCCAGGATCGCCACGATCTCGCCCTCATGCAGGGTGAAGGAGATGTCGCGCAGCACGGTCAGCTCCTTACCGCGCTTGGCACGGTAGGCCTTGCCCACGTGCTGCGCCTCGATGATCGCGGTGCCGGCGGCGTTCGTCGCGGCGGTCTGCGGGAAGGTTGCGGTGCGGTCGGAAAAAGTTGCGATGGTCATGATAAATGGTCCTTGCTGTTACGTTTTTGCGGATGATCGCGGCGGATTCGAATGACATGCGCTCGCCGCCGATGCTGTTGGATTGTTGCGGGTCGATGGGCCGGGACGGCCGGTGCGGCCTCCGTCAGGCGACGGAGAAACGGCGCTCGGCGTACGCCTGCAATGGACGCCAGAACAGCTGGTTGACGCCCACGACGAACACACTCATCACGGCAACCCCGATGATGGTCTTGCCGGTGTCTCCCACCGCGGTCGCATTGGCGATATATGTTCCCAATCCATTTGCCGTAAGCGTGGTGTGCCCGTAGGCCACGATCTCGGAGACGATGGAAGCGTTCCACGCGCCGCCCGCCGCGGTGATGCCGCCAGTGCACCACGAGCCGAACACCGTCGGCAGGATCAGCTTGGTCCACCGCTGCCGCGTGTCCAGATGGAATGCCCGCGTGGCCTCGCGCAGGTCATCGGGAATGGCCGAAGCGCCCGCAATCACGTTGAACAGGATGTACCACTGCGTTCCCAGCGACATGAGCAGAATGCTGCCCCAGCTGATGTCGATATGCCAGGCGATGAACCACAGTGTGACGAACGGGAACGTGAAGTTCGAGGGGAAGCTCGCCAACACCTGCGCCAGCGGCTGCACGAACCGGGAAATCCGCGGATTCATGCCGATCTTCACGCCGGTCGGCACCCAGATGATGGAGCACACCACGGTCAGCAGCGTCACGCGCATGAACGTGATCAGTCCCAGAACCATCGCGTGGCCGACCTCGGCGAACCCCTCGCCGTCCGAGATGAAACGCACCAGCATCCACAGACCGGCCAGGCAGGCCACAGCCATGAGCGCCATAAACGCGATGTCGAGTGTGCGACGCCGGGTGCCGGCGGCCGGCCAGCGTGCGCCGGTACGGCCCAGTGGGCGGGTCAGCCAGAACATCAGATCAGCGATGGGCCGGCCTACGAGAGCCAGCGCATCCGAAATGCCGGAACGCCGCAGAATCGACAGCACCAGACTCGTCTTGGCCTGCACGGACTCGTTCTGCGTGATGCGGAACTTCTCGGCCCACGCCGTCAGCGGCTTCCACAGCAGCACGTCGATGAGCAGCACCACGATGACCATGGTCACGATGGCCCACAGCACCTTGCCCAGCTGTTCGTGCTCGGACGCCACCGCCACGAAGCTGCCGAGGCCGGGCAGTGCGTACGTCCTGTTGTTCACGGAGATCATCTCCGAGGCCGTCAGGAAGAACCAGCCGCCGCCGACGCTCATCATGCAGTTCCATAGCAGCGGAATCATCGAATTCGGCACGTCGAGCTTCCAGAAACGCTGCCAGCGCGTGAGCTGCATGGAACGAGCCGCCTCATCCAGCTCCTGCGGTTCGCTGAGCAGCGAATGGTAGAAGGAGAAGGTCATGTTCCATGCCTGGCTGGTGAAGATCGCGAAGATCGACGCCGCCTCCACGCCGAGAATGGAGCCGGGGAACAACACCATCCAAATGGTGACCGTGGCGGACAGGAAGCCGAGGATCGGCACCGACTGCAGGATGTCGAGCAGCGGTATCAGCACCATGCGCAGTCGCCGGCATCGGGCCGCCGCCAAACCATAGATGAAGCTGAACACCAGTGACAAAAACAGCGCGATGAACATGCGGAACATCGAACGCAGCGCGTAATACGGCAGCAGATGCAAATCGTCGCTCACCGTGCTCGGCACGCCTGACGGGCCGATCGGTTCGTTGATTTGCGGCAGCAGCCAGGCGACGACGCCGAACAGGGCGAGCACGCCCGCGGCCACCACCACGTCTGCGGCGATGCGGCGCGCGGCGCTGCTGCGGGACATGTCGGCGGCGTCGACGTCGGAACGCGGACGAATGCCGGGGAACGAGGAGTAATTGAAGAAGTTGGACATAACGGAACCTGTGCGCTCTCATGTCGTTATCTCGAAGGAGATAAACGGTTCCCGTTCGGTGGGCGTTCGACTCGGTATCCGTGCGGCAAGTGCGCGCCATGGACGTCAGCGGTCGCGTGCAGGCGCGCCGATATGCGGGTATGTCTGCATGCAGATAGCCGATCGGCGTCGTCATATGATGATGCCGATATGCCGGGAGTCCGGAGAACGGGATGTGGATTCGCGATTCAGGCGTTCGGTGCGTACGTCATGCGGGATGTCGCAGCCGTCGTGAGGCGGTGAAGTCGATGCGAGCCGAATCAGTCAGTGATCGGATCGCCCTCGCCGGATACGGCGGTATCGTGACGGACGGCCAATGCCATGGTCGCGGTACAAACGTGTGAAGAGAATGGGCCGTATGCTGCGCCCGATGGCATGTGATATTGTCCGCCATCGCGCAGCCGGCTACTATGACCTAAATCGCCGTCCATGACATTCACCTCCTCAATGGAACCAGTACGCCGTCGGACATTGACGACATGAGGAAGTGCGACTTCTCGAAGAGTTACCCCTAGTCGTGTCATCGTTCAAGCTTCAGCATCGCAGGGCGGTGGAATTGCGTTAGTTCATGCCTTGATCCGACAAGAACTGCTGACCTGCGTGCAGTGTCTCCACTGTTAGCGGCAGCAACCCATATCCCTGCGGTAGCCTCGCCTACCGACGCTCCCAAGATAAAGCCCGCCTGCAGGTCTGTCAACTACGTCGCAGTGCCTTGGTGTTGGAATGCCATCCGACAGCCATTCTGTCCGCAATAATCCGTACAATTGACGATTGCTGTGTCGAGAAGTGGGCCGCCGCATAAGCCCGCGTCTCCGTGGGTCCAGTCCGAACGGCCGCAAGGCCTGGCTTTTGGCGGATCGGCAGGCTTCCCAAGGGCAAACTCGAGGGATAACGAGAACAGGTCAACGCGCGCGATGCGCAATCGCGTGGATGGCCCCAGATCTGTGGCTGATATGCGGCAGCACTGAAGGAAAACAATGGTTAACGCTGTTGAGGCTTTTGACGCCAAGCACATGAAGCCGGCCGAGGAAATCCCGGCCTTCCGTCCCGGCGACACCGTCGACGTGAACGTGAAGATCCAGGAAGGCAACAACTCCCGTATCCAGACCTTCACCGGCGTGGTGATCGCTCGTAAGGGCGCTGGCGTGCGTGAGACCTTCGTGGTCCGCAAGATCAGCTTCGGCACTGGTGTGGAGCGTCGCTTCCCGGTGCACTCCCCGTCCATCGACTCCATCAAGCTCGTGCGTAAGGGCCGTGTGCGCCGCGCCAAGCTGTACTACCTGCGCGCTCTGCGCGGTAAGGCCGCTCGTATTGCCGAGCGCCGCGACAACTCCGCTAAGTGAGTCGATTCGCGGGTGCAATCGTGAGCCTGATGATGCAGGCACGCGAATAAACCGTGAAATTCAGCCCGGAACCGTTTCGGTTTCGGGCTGTTTTCGTATTTTCCACGTATGATGGACGGGCGCCGGCACCCCTCATATCCGGCAGCATGAATCGCGAGGAGATGGTATGCAGGACGATCAGGATAACGGCGAATTCCCGGTTTCCGACAATCCGGAGAGCAACCAGACCTCGTATGATGACGAGGCCGATGCCCGCGATTCCCGCACGTTCCAAGTCGCTGACCATGGCATCGCCCTGTCCCCGGTTCCCCCGGCACCGGCGCGCCCGGCGCACGCCGCTTCTTCCGCTGGCGCGGGTGCAGCCGCTGGCGCGAATGCCGCGGCAGCATCATCGTCAGATGATGACCACTTCACCCTACGCGACTTTTTCCTGTGGTGCGGCGTTCCCGTGCTTATCGTGCTGCTGATTCGCATTTTCGCCGTCGGCTTTTACGAGATTCCTTCGCGCTCGATGATGGACACCACGGTGCCCGGCGATCGCGTGGTGACCAGCAAGCTCACCCCCAAGATCTTCGATCTGCAGCGCGGCGACGTCGTGGTATTCAAAGATCCCAACAACTGGTTGAACGAGGAGCAGAGCAGTGCTCCCGGTGGCGGGTATCTCATCAAGCGACTGATCGGCCTGCCCGGTGACGTGGTCGAATGCAAGGGCGCGGGCCAGCCGGTGACCATCAACGGCGTGGCCATCAATGAGACCTCCTACATTCGCCCCGGCGTGGACCCGAGCGCCTTCCCGTTCTCGGTAACCGTGACCGAGGGCCGCGTGTTCGTCATGGGCGACAATCGCGCCAATTCCGCCGACTCCCGCTATCATCAGGATGACGGCGATCGCGGCTTGGTTCCCATCTCCGATGTGGTCGGAGTCGGAATCGCGAAATACTGGCCGCTTGACCGGCTTGGTGCGATTGATGACCACCACGAAGTCTTCAAGGACGTGCCTGACGCTTCCGGCTCGAATTCCTGAGTCTTTTTTTGAACCGTGTGAGTCTTTGAACTGATTGAGTTCCGGGCCGTCTGAATCCTGAACCATATGAATCCTGAACCGTCTGAATCCTAACCATTGTGAGACGATGGGAGCCGCGCATGATTACCCCGACACTTGACTTGGAACGCATCCTTGCGGCCCAGGGCTATGACCTTATCGCTGGATTCGATGAAGTCGGCCGCGGCGCGCTCGCCGGTCCGGTGATGGTCGGGTGCGCCGCCATTTGGGCCCGTGATTTGGAGCCGTTGGATGGCGATGATGCCGTCGAACTGTCCGGGCGGACCTACCTCGGCGTACCGGACGGCGTGGCCGACTCCAAAATGCTCACCGAACATAGGCGCGAGGCGATTTTCGACGAACTGCGCGACTGGTGCGCGGCCTACGCCGTAGGCCAGGCCAGCAACACCGAGATCGACGAATGGGGCATCACCTATGCGCTCGGCGTGGCCGCCCTGCGCGCGCTCAGCCAAGTCGAACGCGAACTTGGCTTACGGCTTGGAGGGGGATTGACGGCAAAAAAGGCTGCGGGGGAGATTGTGGAAGGTCGTCCGGGAGACTCCGTAGGGGAATCCATTGGAAATTGTGGGGAAAGCGTTCGCGCCCTGCCCAAAGTCGCCGGAATTCTCGACGGGCCGAGCGATTACATCACCAAGGCGCTCAACACGTTCGACGCGCCGGACGTGCCGATTCCAGCCGATATAACGACCAAAGTCAAAGGCGACCAGCATTGCGCCACCGTCGCCACCGCGGCGGTCATCGCCAAAGTGACCCGAGACCGGCTGATGGTCGACCTCGCGCAAAGCAACCCACGTTACGCCGCCTACGAATGGGCTCATAACAAGGGCTATGGTTCCGCCGCACACCGTGCCGCCATCGCCGAACACGGGCCGACTCCGCTCCATCGTGTCTCATGGCACCTGACCTGAGCCGCGTGCGACACGACAGTGTGAGCGCTAACGCAAAACTGTTGTGGACGCGCTAAAGTCAGTATTGATTAAGGTACAAGACTGGCCGTGCATGGATGCCGGCCGCCAGCGGGGAGGTTAGGCAATATGGTGACCAGCCGCAAGCCAAGCAAACGTCCGTCCATGTTCGAAGTGGCCAAGCTCGCCGGAGTCAGCCACCAAACCGTCTCCCGTGTGATCAATGACTCGCCGGACGTTTCCGACGCCACCCGTGCGCGAGTCCAGGCCGCCATTGACCAACTCGGCTACCGCCCCTCCAACTCCGCGCGCGCACTGGCTTCCCGCCGTTCGCGCACCATAGGGCTGATCGCCGGAGGCCTCAAATTCTTCGGCCCGATTTCCTCCATCTCCTCCATCGAATCCATGGCCCGCGAGCACGGTCTGTTCATGAGCGTGATGATGGTCCACGAGGCCTTGTGCGCGCAGGCCGACTTCGACAACCTGTGCGACACCTTCAACGAGCAGAACGTCGACGCCTTCATCTTCCTGACTCCGACCGACGTGATGTTCGCCGCCGCCTGCCGTGCGCGAGTCACTCAGCCGCGCGTCATCGTCACCGCCACCCACGGCCAAATGACCGTGCGTGAGGGATTGGGCCTTATCTCCACCGAAAACAAGCGTCGCACTGCGCTGGTCGGTATCGACCAGTGGGGTGCAATGGCCAAAGTGGTGGCCTTGCTGGGCGAATACGGGCACAAATCGGCTCTGTATTTTGCCGGTCCCAACGAATGGCGCGACGCCCACACCCGACTGGATGCGTGGCGCAAGCTCGCCGCCTCCCGATCCATCGATTCACAGATCGTGCGCTGCCATACGTGGGATGCCTCTGAGGCGTATGCGCACATGAATCATCTCATTGATGAGTATGGGCGTCGAGGCGCGGCGTTGCCCACCGCGGTCGTCGCCGCGAACGACAATCAGGCCGTTGGCATCATGCGCGCGTTGCATGAGCATGGGCTTCGGATTCCGCAAGACATCAGCGTGGTCGGATTCGACGACATGTCTGGCGTGGATAACATGTACCCACCGCTGACCACCGTGCATCCCGATTTCGAGGGGCTCGGCGTGGCCGCCATGCGAGAGACGCTGCGCTTGCTGGGGGAGGGCGGCGAGCCGACCTTCCTGACCGCCCAGCACGGCATGGGGCTGATTCCCGCCGAGGTGCGTGCCCGGCGGTCCTTGGGGCCGGCTCCTCGGCGGTAAATTGGCGCTGTTATCAAACCGTTATGATGCGTGACACGGCATAAGTTGTGTCGAATGCGGGTTGTCGGTACAATGTTTTTTGGAAATTGTGAGCGCTAACACCCTCCCCAAGGAAGGGGATAACAACGCCGGCGCTCCAAGGCAAAGGAAAGATATGGCAGCAACCGACAACGCGGCCGAGCAGGTCGCCCACATCGCCGAGAAGATTCGCGCTGGCAAGACCACGCTGGGCATCGAATTCGGCTCCACCCGCATCAAGGCCGTCCTCATCGACGACAACTTCCAGACCATCGCCTCCGGCGACTACAGCTGGGCTTCCCATCTGGAAGATGGTCTGTGGAGCTACACCACCGAGGAGATCTGGGGCGGTTTGCAGTCCGCTTACGCCTCCATGGCCAACGACGTCGAGACCGCCTATGGCGAGAAGCTCACGCACGTCGGCCACATCGGCTTCTCCGCCATGATGCACGGTTACCTCGCATTCGACGAGGCCGGCGAACTGCTGGTGCCGTTCCGCACCTGGCAGAACACCAACACCTCCGAGGCTCACAAGAAGCTCTCCGAGCTGTTCCAGTACAACATCCCCGAGCGTTGGTCCATCGCTCACCTGTACCAGGCCGTGCTCAACAAGGAAGAGCACGTCTCCAAGGTGGCTTACTTCACCACACTCGCCGGTTACGTGCACTGGAAGCTCACCGGTAAGAAGGTCCTCGGCGTGGGCGATGCCTCCGGCATGTTCCCGATTGACCCGACCACTCACACTTACGAAACCGCATTCATTGAGAAGTTCGACGCTCTACCTGAGGTCGCAGCCCAGCCGTGGAAGCTGGAGAACCTGCTTCCTGAGCCGCTTGTGGCCGGCACTCCGGCTGGCGAGCTGACCGAGGAAGGCGCCAAGCTGCTCGATCCGTCCGGCGCCCTGAAGCCCGGCATCGTGCTCGCCCCGCCTGAGGGCGACGCCGGTACTGGCATGGTAGCCACCAACTCCGTGCGCGTACGCACTGGTAACGTCTCCGCCGGCACCTCCATCTTCGCCATGGTGGTTCTGGAGCACAAGCTCAAGGCCCTCCACCCTGAGGTTGACTTGGTCACCACCCCGGCCGGCGATCTGGCCGGTATGAGCCACGCCAACAACTTCACCTCCGACCTCAACGCTTGGGTCGGCCTGTTCGGCCAGTTCGCCAAGGCTATCGGCCAGCCGGTTGACGCAGGTATGCTGTACGGCACCCTGTTCCGCGCGGCCATCGCCGACGACGTGGACGCCAACTGCGGCGGCCTGCTGAACTACCCGTTCCGTTCCGGCGAATTCCTGGCCGGTCTGCCTGAAGGTCGCCCGCTGTTCGCCCGCAGCCCCGAAGCCAACATGACCCTCGGCAACTTCATGCGCGCCCAGCTGTTCTCCGCGTTCTCCCCGGTCAAGATCGGCATGGACGTGATGACCAAGCAGGAGCGCGTGCAGGTCGACTCTCTCGTGGGCCACGGCGGCATCTTCGCCACTCCGAAGGTGGCTCAGAAGATTCTCGCTGCTGCCTTCAACACCCCGATCAAGGTCATGTCCACCGCCGCCGAAGGTGGCGCCTGGGGCATGGCCGTGCTCGCCAACTACCTGTGGAACACCAACGAGGATCACAGCAACCTCGCTGACTTCCTTGACGGTTGCGTGTTCAAGGACGCCCAGTCCACCACTGAGAAGCCGGTGGCTTCCGATGTGGTTGGTTTCGAGGACTTCTTCGCCCGCTTCACCAAGGGCCTGCCCATCGAGCACGCCGCCATCGAAACCATCAACCTCGAAGATAAGTAAGCCTTTCTGACCTCCCTCTATTGAGGGAGGTCCTTGAGATTTTGAAAAAACGTCCATCCATCACAGTGGAAAGGAAAACCAATAATGGCAACTTTGGCTGATTACGGCCCCGAGGTTCGCGCCGAGGTCAAGCAGGTTCGTGAGGTCGTCTCCAACCTGCACCAGCAGCTGATCAAGTGGAACCTGGTCGTGTGGACCGCGGGCAACGTTTCCCAGCGTCTGCACACCGCCGACCTGTTCGTCATCAAGCCCTCCGGCCTGCGCTACGAGTACCTGACCCCGTCCTCCATGGTCGTGTGCGACCTTGACGGCAACGTGGTCGACGGCACCGAAGCCCCGTCCTCGGACACCGCTTCCCACGCCTACATCTACCGCAACATGCCCGACGTCTACGGTGTCGTGCACACCCACTCCACCTACGCCACCGCTTGGGCTGCCACTGGTCAGAACATCCCGTGCGGCCTGACGATGATGGGTGACGAGTTCGGCGGCCCGGTGCCGGTCGGCCCGTTCCGTCTGATCGGCTCCGAGGCGATCGGCAAGGGTGTCGTCGAGACCCTCAAGAAGTACCCGAAGTCCCCGGCCGTCCTCATGCAGAACCATGGCCCCTTCACCATCGGCAAGGATGCTGAAGGCGCCGTCAAGGCCGCTGCCATGACCGAGGAAGTCGCTCACACCATGTGGGCCGCCCGTCAGCTCGGTGACATCATCGAGATCGACCAGGCCGACATCGATAAGCTCAACGACCGCTACCAGAACGTCTACGGTCAGCACTGATCTGATGGAGTGTCCGCCGCGTTACGGAAGGCCCGACGTACCTTCGTACGCCTTCGCCTTCCGCGCCTTGCGGACACACACATCAAATCAGCGCTGACTCCGCCAGCACGGTGGTGTCTTGGCTCCCCTCTCTGAGGGGAGCCTCGGTCGGCGAATGAAACTTAAACAAACCCCCATAAACAAAGAAGTAAAGGAAGTAACCCTATGGTTATGGAAAACCCCTTCGAGGGCAAGGAAATCTGGTTCGGCGTTGGTTCGCAGGACCTGTACGGCGAAGAAGCCCTGCGCCAGGTCGCCATTCACTCCGCTGAAATGGTCGACTACCTGAACAACACCGGCAAGATTCCGGCCAAGATCGTCCTCAAGCCCACCCTCCGACGGTGTCAAGGAGTTCATGGTCGAGGCTTCCGCCAACCCGAACGTCATCGGCGTCATCACCTGGTGCCACACCTTCTCCCCGGCCAAGATGTGGATTCGCGGCCTCGAAGTGCTGACCAAGCCGCTGCTGCAGCTGGCCACCCAGCACCACAAGGAAATCCCGTGGGAGACCATCGACATGGACTTCATGAACCTGAACCAGGCCGCCCACGGCGACCGTGAGTTCGGTTACATCGTCTCCCGCCTCGGCATCAAGCGCAAGGTTGTCGTCGGCCACTACACCGATCCCGAGGTCGCCGAGAAGCTCGGCACCTGGGCCCGCGCCTGCGCCGGCTGGGATGCCTCCAACAACATGAAGGTCATGCGCTGGGGCGACAACATGCGTAACGTCGCCGTCACCGAGGGCGACAAGACCGAGGCTGAGCGCGTGTTCGGCGCCTCCATCAACACTTGGGCCGTCAACGAGCTCGTCGCTGCGTACGACGCCGTCAAGGACGACCAGGTCAAGGAGATCATCGAGGACTACAAGGCCAAGTACGACGTCGACCCGGCTCTGCTGGACGCCAAGTACGACTCCCTGTTCATCGCCGCCAAGGAAGAGGCCGCGATGGTCAACATGATGCGCGCCAACGGCTGCACCGCCGGCGTCGACAACTTCGAGGACCTCGGCGCTCTGCCGCAGCTGCCGGGCGTTGGCCCGCAGCGCTTCCCGTCCGAGTACGGCTGGGGCTTCTCCGCTGAAGGCGACTGGAAGACCGCCGTCCTCGTGCGCATCGGTGCCGTCATGGGCTACGGCCTTGAGGGTGGCGCCTCCCTCATGGAGGACTACTCCTACAACTTCACCGAGGGTGACGAGCTCGACATGGGCTCCCACATGCTCGAGGTTTCCCCGTCCATCGGCACCATCGCCAAGCCGAAGCTGGAGATCCACCCGCTGGGCATCGGCGGCAAGGCCGACCCGGTCCGCCTGGTCTTCTCCGGCAAGCCCGCCAAGGACGCCGTCGTGGTCTCCATGTCCGACGTTCGCGAACGCTTCCGCCTGCTCATGGACGTCGTCGACGTCGTTGAGCCGCAGGGCTCCCTCAAGGAGCTTCCGTGCGCCCGCGCCGTCTGGGAGCCGAAGCCGAGCCTGAAGACCGCTGTTGAGTGCTGGATCACCGCCGGTGGTTCTCACCACACCTGCATGACCACCTCCGTTGGTCGTGAGGCTTGGGAAGACTTCGCCCGCATCGCCGGTGTTGAGCTCGCCGTCATCGACGAGAACACCACCGCTCGCCAGTTCGAGAAGGAACTGGAGCTGTCCGAGATGTACCACCGTCTCAACAACCAGCACTGATTGGCGGAGCGTATACCGCCTTTCCTCAGGTTCGACGTACCTTCGTACGCCTTCGCCTTCGGACGGCGGTCTCCGCACGCGCCAATCAGCGCTGGCAAGCCAGCACTGATGACTAAATCAGTCTGCTGACTGCTACCGCTGAAAAGGGGCTGTTCCGGGAAACCGGAGCAGCCCCTTTTGCTGTTATCGGCAACTCCCCACAAACGCATCAAAAATCGCCTGCGAGCGTGGATCTACCTTGTAGAGAAACTCGGGATGCCACTGCACGGCCCACAGGAAGTGGCTTGCCGGCCGGTACAGGGCCTCGATCACGCCGTCGGGCGCGACGGCCATGACCTCGAGTCCAGCAGCAGGCTCACGAACCGCCTGATGGTGATAGCTATTCACCGCAATCTCAGTCTGCCCTGCGAACAATGAAGCCAGGGGAGTGCCGGGCACCAAGGAAACGTTATGTCCGAACGCATCGTACGGCGGATTCATATGGTGTTCGATATCGCTCGGATGCTGGCTTGGCAGATCCTGCCACAACGTGCCGCGCAGCGCTGCGTTGATGAACTGAATGCCACGGCAGATGCCCAGAATCGGCTTGTCCCAAGCCATTACAGCTGGCAGCAGAATCGATTCCATTCGGTCGCGCTCAGGAGAGAGCACCTCGCTACGGCCGGTGGCGGAGGCCGCTGCACCAACCATCGGTCCCACATCCGGCCCGCCCGTAAACAGAAACGCGTCAAACCGTTCGGCGCATTGCGCAAGAATGTCGGTGTCATCGGTCAGCGGCAACATGACGGGCGTACCGCCGGCCCGCATTATCGCCTCCATATATCCGGGCAGCATCCACAGACTATCGCGCCCGTAATCCATCAGCGGAGTCACCGCAATGAGCGGTCGATTCGTAGTCATGCCTGCCTCTTTTCGCCCAGGTGTTGTTTTCGTCGTTCTGCCGCGAATCGCTTGATTCAGTGGCCGATAATGCCGCCACTGTACCGAACCAATGTAACCGGTCGGCCAACATTATTTCGTTAGCCAGCCGCGACGAGATCGCACAATGTGCCAATGATGGGGGCATTCGGTGTGACCTTGTCAATGTTCGGGCCATTGCACTTTCAGCGGGGAAAGCATGCCCCGTCCGCGCATCATGATGAACGAGTAAGGTTGACGGGGAGGGAGAATCACATGAACCAGGCATGCGTACGCAACGACACCATCGACGCGGGCAACCATCATGGCCGACCGCAATACCGGTCGTTCCTGCGATTTCTGACATCGCAGGAACGCAACGTCATTTGGCTGTTGCTGGCCATTGCTTTTCTTCCGGTGGACGGCACCACGCTTGGCCTGTACGCGCCGTTCTGGTCGCCAATCAGTCCGGCGCTGTTCGCCGTGTACTGCCTATGCAATTGGCGGCAACTGCGCATCGCAGCCAACCGGTACCTGCCAATGTTCCTCCTACCGGTGGCCTGCATAATCCTGTCCATCCCGGGATGGCTGAAGTTCGGTATCCACCTCAACGCCGCGTTCATGAGCATCACCGGATTGCTGGGCGTGCTCGCCACTTTGGGGGCGATCGCCCTTGCGTTCGACATCAAACGCATTCCGTGGCGTACGCCATTGCGGATTCTCATCGCATCATACTGGGTTTCCTTCGGAGTGGGCGTCGTGCAATGGCTGTCCATCCGTCTGCACGCCAAACCGTTGACCGACTATTTCTCGCACCTCATGTACCGGCAATACATCAGCGACAACTCGGTGTGGGGCGGCGGCCGTCCGCAGTTCCTGTTCGCCGAGCCCAGCTATATCGGCATGCACCTGTTCGGCATACTGCTTCCGCTCATGTGGCTCATGCGCGGGCGCGACCGCATCTACGCCAAACGGCTGCGTGACCTCATCGTCACGTATGCCGTCGGCGCGGTGCTCATGCAAGCCGGCACCAGAATCGTCATCGATTCCGTCGTGGCGTTGCTGATCGCCCTTGTGGCGCGCACCGATTGGCATGACGGCGCACGCCGCGTCCGGGGCATGCTGCAGATTCTCGGCGCATTTGCACTGGGCCTGCTGGGTGTGCTGGCGGATTCCAGACTCTCCGCCATCGCGGAAAACGGGGCCGAGGGAGACGGCTCGTTCTTCGCGCGGATCTACCAAAGCCTCGATCCGATATGCGGATTGCTCACCCATCCGTGGACGCTGCTCACCGGTTATGGCGCGGGCAACATCATCAATGCGGTGTGGGCCGGCGCGGCCAAAGCCGGACGGCTGCTGGACGGTCTTGGCATGAACGGCGGCGCGGCCACGGGATTCGCGGCCGGCGTGAACGCGGACACGGTGTGGACGATGTGCGCGTATACCAGCGTCATCGCCGAATACGGGCTGATCGGGCTGGCCATGCTGGTCGGAGCCTCGATGGTCTGCATGACGCGCGGGAGGACGGTATGCCGTGGCGGTGCGGATGGCGCATCGTCCGACGAGCTGGCGCACGGTGTTTGTGTCGCCGACGTTGCCGGGGGTAATAGTGGTGGTGGCGTTGCCGGCGCGGGTTCGGGCGAATCCGGCGTCTGGCACAAGACCGTCATCTGCTGGCTCGTCCTGGTCGCATACCTGTACATCCAATGCGAGAACTATGCGTTCGCCGCTCTGCCGCTTCTTGTGTTCGCCGCCTCGAAGGTGAGGCGCGAGCCTGATTTCTCGCGGGCCGACGCATCGACGCGGCCCGAGATGGACCAAAATCCAGAATAACCGACATTCGCCGCTGTTCCGTTTTTCGCTCAAGGCGTATATCTCCCGTATCTTGAGGTGCATCATGTATCGTCGCGGCTAACTAATCGGCGAAACGCGGCATGTTTCGCATTTTGGGCGAAAAGCCCAAGTCCCACAGGAGGTATTGATGACGTTCGTTGCACGGTCGGTGCGCTATGTGCTCAGAAAACGAGTGCGAACCATAGTGCTCCTTATAATACTGACCATCATAACGGCGAGCATGCTATCCACGATCGCGGTTTCTCGGGCAGCTCAACAGGCCGCCGGACGAATCGAGAAGGAAGCGGTCGGTGGATTTGTGCTGTCCAGCAACATGCAGGGCAGCATGCTCACGCCTCGCGGAGGCGGCATGGTGCGCCCCGCCGACGTGCGCAGGATCGCCCAACTGCCCGGGGTCGATTCGTATATGGTCCGTCAGAACGCCACCGCCGATCTCGTGGGGGCGAATGTGGCGAAGGTCCCCGGCGGCGATGATTACGATGCGACCCAGGAGCAGCAGTTTGGCAACGCCGCCAACGTCATGGGCACGAATGATTCGTCGAAACTCAACGTGTTCACGTCGCGCACGCTCGGCATGGCCGAAGGACGACATCTGAAGGCCTCCGACAAGTACACGTCGATGATCCATGAGGATCTCGCCAAAGCCAACGGGCTCAAAGTCGGAGACACGCTCACGCTCAAGGCCAACGCCTATGACGCCGACAACGAATCACATTCGACGGCGACCGTCAAGACCACCATCGTGGGCATATTCAAGGGCGACAGCGCCAGAAAGGTATCCAGCCGAGCGGAACTCACCGCCAACACCATCTACACCGATCTGGATACCACACGCGACCTGTACCAGTACAAGGACGGCAAGGAAATATACCAGGACGCCACCTTCGTGCTGTCCAAGGGCGTTGACGTGGAGAAGACCATGGATGCCGCGAAGAAACTCCCGGTGGATTGGAACAACTATCAGATCACGCGCAACGACCAGTATTCATCGAGCATGCTGCATGCCGCCCGCGGCGTGCGCTCCATGATGCGCGGCGCCCTGATCGGCGTGACCGTCTCGGCCGTGCTCGTGCTCAGTCTCATGCTGCTGCTGTGGATGAACGACCGCCGTCAAGAGATGGGCATACTGGTGTCCCTTGGCGTCGGCAAGCCCTCCCTGGTCGCCCAATACCTCACCGAGATGGTGCTGATCGGTCTGCCGTCCCTCGCCCTCGGCTGGCTGTGCGCGCAGGGAATGGCCCAATGGCTCGGCGCCACGGCGCTCCATTCCGTGAACGCCTCCGCGGCGAAGGAGCTGAGCATCATGGGGCAGGTCGGCGGCGATCTTGAATCCAGCATGTCGGTGCGCACCCTGGATTCGCTCACGGTGTCGGTCGACGGGACCGCCATGCTGTACGTGGCGCTCGGATTGTTGGCGGTGATGCTGGTGTGCGTCGCGGTGGCGTGCATGCCGATGCTGCGCAAATCGCCGCGAGACCTGTCGGAGATTCGATGATGAGCATGAATGTGTGGAAGCGTGCCACGTTGGCGATCGTACGCAAGCCGGTACGTAGCGGCATCATCGGTCTGCTGATGCTGATGGTCTTCACGAGCCTGGTGGCGCAGGTCGGAGTCTCGACGGCCCTGCGTACCATGTCCGACGGCATCGGCGCGGGCATGGGCATAGGGTTTACCGTCAGCGCCGGCGAGAATCCCATTAGCGCCGAGGAGGCGAGCCGGTTCTCGCGTATCCCCGGTGTGACGAAGACCGCCTATGCGACGAAGACCTTGGCGCAGGTGGATGGCGCGCGCCCGGTCATGCCCCGGCAGGGCCCCCGATTGGACTCCGATCTGGCCATGCAGGTCAGCGTGCTGGGCACCACCGATTCCTCATTGTCCGAGGAATTCCAGAGCGGCCTGTACCGCCTGGAGCAGGGCCGCCATATCTCGGGCGACGGCGACAATGTGCTGGTCCACCGCGACTTCGCGATGCAGAACGGCCTATCGGTCGGCTCGACATTCCGTCTCCGGCAGGAGGGGCGCAACGCCACGGTGCGTGTGGCCGGGATCTTCTCCGGCAACGTGCAGGCCCAAAGCCCCCTGCCCTCGGACACTTCCGAGAACCTCATCTATTCGGGTAGGCGAGTAGCTTCCGCTCTGACCGGAAACGACCGGATCGACATGATCCGATGCCTGTCGGATAATCCGCAGGACCTGTCCGCGGCTATTGGACGGGCCAAGACCATGGCCGGCGGCAAGTACGACGTCACCGACGATTCGGCCCGGCTCTCCGGCGTCCTGCAATCCGTGCAGACGGTGCGTAATCTGGTGCGCATGGTGCTGCTGTCCGTCTGCCTCGCGGACGTACTGGTGCTGGCGATGGCGCTGGTCTTCTGGATTCGCTCACGCATCCATGAGATAGGCACGCTTCTGGCCCTCGGCATCGACAAGATGCGGATCGTCGCACAACTCGCCATCGAAACCGGACTCATGGCGGCGGTCGCCGCCCTGTGTTCGCTGGGCACCGGCGCCATGCTGTCGGGATACGTGTCTTCCCGACTGTTGCGCGATTCGGGCGTCGCGCCGTTGGAATCGTTGCACGTGGAGGCCTTGCCGCCTGAGCAGACGATGCTCATCCTGCTGCTCGGATGCGCGGTCATCGCCGTGGCTCTTGCCGTGTCATGCGCCGCCGTGCTGTCCAAATCCCCGAAATCCATTCTTTCCTCTATGCGTTAGGAGTCACCAATCATGTCTAACTGTCTGCAACTGGACCATGTCGATTACGCCTACGGCGCGGCGAAGATCCGTGTTCTTTCGGATGTCAGCGCGGATTTCGAATCCGGGAAGATGTATGCGATCACCGGCCCGTCCGGCGCCGGCAAGAGCACGCTGCTGTCGCTGCTGGCCGGCCTGGACGCCCCCTCCCGGGGAGTGGTCCGCTTCGAAGGGGAGGACATCGCCGCATCGGGCTATGCGAAGCACCGCCGGGAGCACGTGTCCCTGGTGTTCCAGGACCATAACCTGATCGACTACCTCACCCCCGAAGAGAACCTGCGGCTGGTCAGCGCCAAGGCCGATATGAAGATCCTCGAGGAACTGGGTTTGAGCCGTGAGGAATCCAAGCGCAACATCATGCACCTGTCGGGCGGCCAGCGTCAACGGGTGGCGGTCGGCCGCGCGCTGGTCGCCCCGGGCCGCGCGATCCTCGCGGACGAGCCGACGGGCAGCCTCGACCCGGAGATGACCGACGAGGTGATTCATCTGCTGCAGCACGCCGCCCATCAGCTCGGCAAATGCGTGATCGTGGTGACGCATTCCAAGCGCGTCGCCAACTCCGCCGATGTCGTGCTGCGTCTCAGGAGCAAGAAACTGACCCGGGCATGACCCACCTGGGCCGGGCGGCACCCCGGCGACGACCCGCATGGAATCATCGTCATAATGACGCCTGCGATCCCTGGACATGAGAAACCGCACCTCCGATCATCGAATCTGGATTACTCCAGTCCAACAATCGGGGTGCGGTTCAAAAGGCCCTTTTTTGTGTCGGATTACGAACCGCGCGTCTCACCGCTTGCCGTTGTAGATCTCGTTGTCGATCACATCGGCGAACACGCGATTGACGGCCGGGCGCACCACTTTCAGCGACGGTGTCAGGCACTTGTTCTCCTGCGTGAACTGCGTGTCCAGCACGGCGAACTTGCGTACGGATTCGGCGCGCGAGACCGTCGCATTCGCCTTGTCCACGTACTGCTGAATCTCCTCGCGCACCGCGGCGTTCGTGGCGAGCCGGTCGACCGGCGTCTCCGTGGACAGGCCGTGCGCGGGCAGCCACAATGCCAGCGACTCCGGATCGAGCGTCACCAACGCGCCGATGAACGGGCGCTGGTCGCCCACCACCACGCAGTGCTCCACGATCGGGCACTTGGCGATCTCTTCCTCCAGCGGAATGGGGGAGACGTTCTTGCCGCCGGCAGTAATAATAATGTCCTTGATGCGGCCGGTGATGACGATGTGGCCCTCATCATCGATCTCGGCCAAGTCGCCGGTCCTGAGCCAGCCGTCGGCGGTGAACGCCTCGGCCGTCTTCTCCGGCAGATTGTGGTAGCCGCGGAACACGTTCGGGCCCTTGACCTGCAGTTCGCCTTCGTCGGAAATGCGAATCGAGGAGCCGGGCGCGGGCTGGCCTACGGTGCCGATCACATTGTCGGTCACGCGCGTGGCGGCGAACGGGGCGGCGGTTTCGGTCATGCCATAACCCTGAATCATCGGCAGTCCGATGCCGTTGTAGAAATGCGCCAGATCGAGCGACAGTGGTGCGCCGCCGCAGGCCACGTACTTGATCTTCGGGCCCAGAGCACCGCGCACCGTGCGGTAGACGAGCGTTTCGTACTTGGCGCGCTCGGCGATTTCGGCAAACGTGTGCTGCTCGCCGGCCTGCTCCTTGCGGCTCCAGACGCGCGCGGCCTCGGCGGCCTTGACAAACAGGCGGCCCTTCCAGCCGGCACCGGCCTTGTGCGAGGCGGCGTTGTATACCTTCTCGAACACGCGCGGCACGCCCAGCAGGTAGGTCGGTTCAAACGAACGCAGGTCCGGCAGCAGGGTTTTGGTGTCCGGCAGATAACCGACCACGCCGTCATCGGAGGCGATGGAGGCGTACTGGATGAATCGCGCGAAGCAGTGGGCCAGCGGCAGGAAGAGCAGCAGGCGCGGATGGTCGTCAAGCACCACTTCATGCAACGCCTGCGAGGCGGAGATGGTGATGGACACGAAGTTCTTGTGGGTCAGTTCGGCACCCTTCGGGTTGCCGGTGGAGCCCGAAGTGTAGACGATGGTGGCCAGATCGTCGGCGCGCACGGTGGCCACGCGCTCGTTCAGTTCCTCGTCCGAAACAGCCACGCCCAGACCTTCGAGCGCGCCCAGCGCGTTGCCCTCGATCATGAGAATCTGCTTCAAGGCAGGACAGTGGTCCTTGACCGAGTCGAGCCGGTCGAAGCGCTCGCGGTTGTCGGCAAAGGCCAGCTTGACCGCCGAATCGTTCATGATGCGCTGGGCTTGCGGGGCGGAGTCGGTGTCGTAGATCGGCACGCTTACCGCGCCCACTGCGGCCAGTGCGAAATCGAGAATGCCCCATTCGAGACGGGTGGAGGAAAAGATGGTCACCGCGTCGCCCTTGGCGATGCCGAGCGCGATCAGGCCCTTGGCGGCTGAGACCACGCGCTCGTGGAATTCGCCGGTGGTGACGTTCTGCCAGCGGCCGGGGCCGATTTTCTTGGCGGCGATTACCGTGTCCGCGCCGGTGCGGGCCAGTCGTTCGGTGAGCAGTGAATAGATAGTTTGGTCATCGCGGATCTCGATGGATTCGCCGGGCGTGGTGTATTCGGTAAGCATACGGCCGTTTATTCCTTACAAACATGATGGCAAGTTGACAACCCGAGCCATTCTGACGAGTTAGATTACGCTGGCGTAAGGTTGCGCGCGTTGTGGGCAATGGAGAAGTTGTCTGTCTGGTTTTGTGGATTGTATACAACGCCGTGTCTAACCGGTTTGCTCTACGGTTATGACCGTGTCCATTTCGGGAGCCATCGACTTCCTGCAGGACAAGTACGTGCTGAGCCCGGCCCTGCAGGGTCCGGTCATCAGCTCCAGCATCATCGGCGGCGTCGGCATTGGGGAGTCTGTGGCTTCTTATTTGGGAACGAAGCTCAGCATGACAGTCGTCTCAGCTGAAGGTCTGGCGTGTATGTGCGCTTTCGCCTAAGGTAAATAGGATTGCGCAGTGCACGCCATCGGTATGTGCAGGTATGCGATTGGTGGCACCCGCGACTGATGCATGACGAGACCTACTGCAGTACCACGGCAACCAACACCGCAACAACACGGCAAGGGGAAGCGAACCATGTTCGACAAACGACTGTTCCAATTGGCACCAGGTCTCGGCAAGCTCATAGCCGGCAAAGTGGCTCTGATGTGGGTTGGGCTGCTTGCCAATATCGGCTTCATGCTTTCGCTGGTCATGCTGCTGCAAGGACTGCTCGCCGCAGCCGACCCACACACTTTCTCCTGTAACGCCGCCTCGGCCTCCGAGTGCCCCGCCAATCTGTTCGGCGTTCCGGGCACCACCGTCGCCCCGATGGCCGGCGACCTCATGGTTTACGTGGCCTTGGCGATCGTCTGCATGCTGGTTCGCTACCTGGCCACCACACACGCCACACGCCTCGGCACCGAAGCCGCCGAACGGGTCAAGCTCGCTTTGCGTTCCAAGCTGTACCGCAAAATGGTGGCCCTCGGCCCGTCCTACAGGTCGCGCGTCAAGACCTCGGATGTGGTCCAGTCCGCCGGCGAAGGCGTCGAGCAGATTCAAAGCTTCTTCGAACTGTTCCTGCCGCAGCTCTTCTATGCGATTCTTGCGCCGATCACCCTGTTCGCCGTGATTGCGCCGATCAACATGCCGGCCGCCGTGACCATGCTCGTCTGCGCGCCGCTCATTATTATTGTCACCGGCATCGTATCCATGACCGCCGCCCGCGCCTTCAAAAAATACTGGGGCCGATACACCGACATGGGTGCCGCATTCCTCGACAACCTGCAAGGCCTCGAAACCCTGAAGAACTTCGACGCCGACGACCGTGCCGCCGCCGAAATGGACAAGAAGGCCGAAGGCTTCCGCGTCATGACCATGCGCGTGCTGCAGATCCAGCTGCGCTCGCTGACCGCCATGGATATCGTGGCCTACGGCGGTGCGGCGGCCGGCATTGGTGTGGCTCTATGGCAGTATGCGCATACCGCCGCGGCCGCCGCAGGAGCCAGCGCCGCCGGCTGGTCTCCGATTATGCTCGCCGCCCACCTGCCCGGTGCGTTCGCCTACCTGGCCTACGGCCTGCAATACCTGATGCCGTTCGGTGCGGGCTTCCCGCTCACCCTCGCCGGACTGTTGCTGATCGTGCTGCTGTCCGCCGAATTCTTCATCCCCATGCGCCAACTCGGCTCCTACTTCCACGTGGCGATGAACGGCATGACCTCCACCAAACGGATCTTCGCCCTGCTGGACACCCCCGAGCCCGCCCACGGCACTGCCACGCTGCCGGCCACCGCTGGCACCGATGCCGGGACTGATGCCGGTACCAAGGCCGGGGCCAAGGCCGATGGCGGAATCACCGTCAGCTTCGACCACGTCGGCTATTCCTATGACAGCGCCGATTCCGGTGCCGCCATTCAACAAACGAATTCCGCGCCGGCACCTGCGCTCACCGACCTCACCTTCACTGCCTACCCCGGTCAACTCACCGCCATCGTCGGCATCTCCGGTTCCGGCAAATCCACGGCTGCCGCGCTGCTTGCCGGTACGTTGACCGGATACCAAGGCTCGCTTACGCTGAACGGCGTCAAGGTATCCGACCTGTCCGGAGAGACGCTCGCCCGAACCATCACCCTGATCGGTGCCAGTAGCCATCTGTTTGCCGGTACTCTGCGTGAGAACCTTCTGATGGCTTTGCCCGATGACGGCCAGAACGGTGAAGCCGCGTCCGACGCCGTGGATTCCCGTCTCTGGGACACGCTCGAACAGGCCCGTATCGCCGACTTCGTGCGTTCGCAGCAGGACGGCCTTGACATGACGATTGAGCCCGACGCCGCCAACCTGTCCGGTGGCCAGCGCCAGCGCATCGCCATCGCCCGTGCGCTTCTGCACGATTCGCCGGTGTTCGTATTCGACGAGGCCACCAGCAGTGTGGATGTGGAATCCGAGGAACTGATTCTCGCGACCATCCGCGAACTGGTGCAATCCCGCGGCAAGACGGTGATCATGATCACCCATCGCATGGCCAACGCCGAGCACGCCGACCAAGTGGTGGTGCTCGAACACGGCAAGTCGGTGGAAACCGGCACGCATGCCGAACTCATGGCGGCCGGCGGCGTGTACGCCAAGTTGTTCACTACTCAGGCGGATATCGAGAACTTTGGGGCTGACCACCCTCAGCCAGCTTCGCTGACAGCTTCCGCCAGCGGGAGCGGGGCGGCTGTGGGCGCAGCTCCGGCTGCAGCTCCGGCCGAGATGAGCACGTTCCAGGTCATCAAGCGACTACTCGGGGAGGCCAAGCCACTGGCCGGGCTTATGGTCGCGGCTTCCACGGCCGGCACCATCGGTCACCTTGCCGCAACCTTCCTACCGGTGTTCGGCATCATCGCCGGATTCGCGCTCGCCGGCAACCCCGTGTGGGGCATGAGTGCGGCCGGTGCAATCACCGCCATGATTGTTTGCGCGGTGTTGCGCGGCCTGACGCGCTACGTTGAGCAATATCTGAACCACAACGTGGCCTTCCACCTGCTCGCGCTCTTCCGCTCCAAGGCTTTCGCCGCCCTTCGCCGCCTCGCTCCGGCCAAGCTCGCCGGCAAGGGCAAGGGCGACCTCATCGCCATGCTCACCACCGACGTGGAACTGCTCGAAATCTTCTTCGCGCATACCATCAGCCCCGTGGCCATAGCCGTGACCACCACCATCGTCTACGCCATCGTGGCGGCCACGCTGAGCCCCTGGATGGCGTTGGCGCTGATCGTCTCCCATCTGATCATCGGCATCATTGTGCCGCGCTTCTTCGCCACCGGCGTGCGCAATCTGGGCCCCGCCATCCGTGGCGCGGCCGGCGAACTCGACAACGTGATGCTCGACGACATGCGCGGTCTCGACGAGATCATCCGATTCGGTCGGGGTGAAGATCGTGCGCAGGCCATCGAAGACCGCACGCGCGCGCTATGGCGTGACCATGCCAAACTCAGCCGTGTCAACGGCCGGTTCGCCGGTGTCGGCGGATTGCTGGTTGCATTGCTTACCTCGGCGGCTGCCGGCATCGCCATCAATCTTGCCGGCGTGAACCTCTACGATATCCCGGCGCTGGTCGCCGCCTTCGCGCTGCTCGCCAGCTCGTTCGGGCCGACGCTGGCGCTCGCCGCCCTGCCCGCGAACCTCACCCAGACCTTCGCCTCCGCCCGTCGTCTGTTCGGCCTGATGGACGAAGCGCCGGCCGTGGTGGAAACTGGCACTGCGAACTCGGATTATGAGGGCATGCGCCTTGACCGCGTCACCTTCGCGTACCCGGGGGAGGGGAGCGAGGCGATTCTCGCCGACTTCTCGCTCGATGTGCCGCAGCACGGCATCCTCGGTATCCAAGGCCCGTCCGGCCGGGGCAAGTCCACTATGCTGAAGCTGCTGATGCGCTATTGGGATCCGCAGCGCGGCCAAGTGACGCTGTCCGGCACGCCGCTACCGCAAATCGATGTGCATGCCCGCCGCCGTATTCAGGCCATGATGAGTCAGGAGACCCACCTGTTCGACGGCACGATTCGAGAGAATCTGCTTATCGCCTTGCCTGAATCGGAGATTCGCAATGGGGGAGCGGCCGGTGTTCTTGACGCCCGACTCCGCGAAGCCCTCGCCAAGGCATCCGTGCTCGACCTGATCGATTCCCTGCCGGATGGGCTCGACACCCAGGTGGGCGAGCTGGGCGACCGACTGTCTGAAGGCGAACGCCAGCGCATCGGCTTGGCCCGTGTATTCCTGCGCAATGCCGACTTGGTGCTCTTCGACGAGCCGACCAGTCGTCTGGATGCCTTGAATGAAGCCATCATTCTGCGTTCCATTCATGAGCTGTCCAAGAGCGAGCAGAATGCGGATAAGGGGCAAGACGTGGCTGTGGTGCTGGTCTCTCACCGTGAATCCGCCATGCGCGTTGCCGATGCGGTGCTGAATCTGTAAAGTCGCACAGTCACAGGCCGCAATACTCTGCAATACAGGATTTCCTTATATATCAGCCTCTGATAAGGGCATCCAGAGAGTCGAGGGCCGCGTCGATGGCCTGAGCCTCGCGGTCGTCATCCGTCTCGGCGAAGGAATGCTCGCTGTAGGAATCCTCGTCGGCACTGGGCAACAACACTCCGCGAGGCGTATCGGCACTGTGCGCGTGCTCAATAGAGGCCATATGTGCCGGCTGCACGGCATTTGTCTGCTTGCGGTTTCGATTCGCGTCATTCGCGGAATCAACGGCATCTGCGGCATCAACGCTATCTGTATCATCCGCACCACTGCGCGTAGTCGGCCGATTCGCCAGCGTGAATGGATCGTCGGGCAGTGAATCGGCCAAGGCCGCGACTGCTGCGCTGGCCGCTGCCTCGGCCGCCGCGCCGTCCAGCATCGCACCATCCGCAGAGTCAGTCACGGAGCCATCCACAGAGCCATCCGCAGGGCCGTTCGCAGAGCCGTCCGTATACTCACCGTCGTGCCGTCTACTGGATGACTTACCAACCAGAACAGCGCCCCTCGTACGCCGCATAAGCGACGGCACGTTCTCATCCGTCGTAACTTCCGAGACGGTCGCTGCCGTGTCTTCTTCTGCGGCCATATTCGCCGCTGCCTTGGCGGCTTCCTCGGCAGCGCGCTGCGCCTCCAGCCGTTCTGCCTCGACCCTTTTGGCGGTCTCTATGGCGAAAATCTTCTGCTGTGCCGCAGCGCGAGCCCGCTCAGCCGCATCCATAATGCCCAATGCCTGCTGACGTTCGTTTTCAATACGACGCAGCGTGGCTTCCGCGTGGCGGATATTCGCATCAGCCGTGCTCAGCGCGTATTTTGCGTAGGCCAAATCGGTTTTCGGCTGCCATAGATGCTCGATTTCCTCCAGCGTGCGTCCCATTGTCTCCGGCACCAACGCCACGATGCCGAACAGGCAAATCAGATCCAGAACCGCGAAAATCGCGAACGATATGCCGCCGCCCAATCCATCGATCATCATCGGCGTGAATTGTGCGATGATCCAGTTGGCGAACAGCAGACACATCACACACAATCCGGTGGCGCGACCGCGCAGATACGTGGGGAAGAGCTCGGGAATCACAATCCAGGGAATCGGTCCCATCGAAAAGGCGAACGATATGGTGAACGCCATGACGAATATAAGCGTCAGCAGCGAATTGCCCATGAAATACGAGCCCGAAATGCATAGCGCGAACACGCACATCATGCCGGTGCCTATTTCCATAAGACGTTTACGGCCGAACGTGTCGATCAGGTACATGCCTACCACGGTGGCCACCAGCTCCATGCCGCCTACGCTGGCGGCCGCGAGGAACTGAGTGTCCCCGGCGAACCCGAGATCCGAGAACATCACCGGCCCATAGTAGGAAATGGCGTTCATGCCGATGAACTGGTTGAACACGGCGAGAAAGATGCCGATGACGAGTGCCCGTCGCAGGCCTGGACGGAACAAATCATGGAATTCGTGCGACATCTCGGTTTCCAGTTTGACCGAGGCTTGGATGTCATCGGTGCGCAGGCGTGCGCGTTCGGTGCCGAGGATGTGCTCGAGCACCGCGAAACCTTCATCGGTTCTGCCTATCTGAATGAGGAATCGTGGGCTTTCCGGTGCCCTCCGCATAGCCAGCAGGAAGGTGGCGGCCGGAATCGCGCCTAATCCCAGCATCCAGCGCCATCCAGTGGCGATATCCCAGTCGTTTGATCCGTGGGAGGCGATGATGTAGTTGATGACGTTGGTCAGGAAGATACCGCAAACCGCAAGCAGCTGATAAGAGAAGGCGAGCAGACCACGGATGTTGGCCGGAGCCGATTCGGTGATGTATGTGACGGCCAGCGCGGCGGTCAGGCCGATGCCGTAGCCGCCGGCCACGCGCGCCACGATAAGCGCTATGGGACCTATCGTCAGCGCACTCCATACAGCCGCAACGAGGAAGAACGCGCCGCCGATAATAAGGATACGTTTCCTGCCGAATCGGTCGGAAAGGAATCCGGCGGTGGCCGCTCCGATGACGGCACCGAGCATGATGGAGGAAACGACGAGGCCCTCCATGAGAGTACTGAGCCCGTATCTGGCGCGCAGGAATTCGATGGCACCGGAGATGGAGACGGTGTCGTAGCCGTACAGTAATCCGGCAAGACCCGCACTCAAAGCCAGTCCGAATGTATATTTTCCTGATCCGCGGGTGCGTATGGCTGTTCCTAAAGGATTGGGCTGCTTGGAAGCAGTCCGAAACAGTCCCGCCATGTGCTCTTCCTCTCAATACAGCTATGGTGGTGCCTATTCATACTAGCCGAACTGGCTCCGTCTGGCGCTGGACATCCACGAATGTGAACGCTCTCGGAATTGTGGATGTCGGAGGCTGAAGATTCTTCTGTGTGCCCGAGGTGGCGAGTTTTGGCGGGAAATCAGGCGTGTCGCTTGATTTTGACAAATTGGTACACGGGTGTATCATCATAGATATTGGTACACGGGTGTACCAAAGAAAACACCCCAAAAAAGACCGTCAGCGGAGCATATCGCAGGCGAGGAACCCAGGCCCAAGGTAAGTCCAAAGTCCCGAAGCCACGACCAATCCCAACGGCTCAGGAGGAGATAACATGCGCAACACCAAGAAGGTCATCGCAGCAACGGCCGCCGCCAGCAACATAGCATCGGCCATGAGCCGGTACAATAAAGGACTTGATTGATATGACTACTCGTAGAACGTTCAGGTGGCCGTCCCTGCTGACTGAATCCGGTCGTGGCATCGCGTTCGGCGGCGACTACAATCCGGACCAGTGGTCCGAGGAGACACTGGACGAGGACATCCGCCTGATGGTCCAAGCCGGCGTCAACACCGTGGCCCTCGCCATCTTCAGCTGGGACAAGATCGAACCGCGCGAGGGCGAGTTCACGTTCGAGTGGCTTGACCACGTGATCGACAAGCTCGGCGCGGCGGGCATCGCCGTGGACCTGGCATCGGCCACTGCCACGGCCCCGTTGTGGCTGTACGAGCGTCATCCTGAGGTGCTGCCAATCGATCGGTACGGCCATGTGGTCAATGCGGGCTCACGCCAGTCGTGGCAGCCCACAAGCCCGGTGCTCAAGGAATACGCGCTGCGCCTGTGCCGCAAACTTGCCGAACACTACAAGGACAATCCATACGTGACGGCCTGGCACATGGGCAACGAATACGGCTGGAACAACCGCTACGACTACTCCGACAACGCCTTGGCCGCGTTCCGCACGTGGTGCGAGGCCAAATACGGGACCGTCGACGCGTTGAACGAAGCGTGGGGCACGGCCTTCTGGTCCCAGCACGTGAACAGCTTCGACGAGGTGTTGCTGCCTCGCCACATGGGCGGCGACAGCATGGTCAACCCGCCCCAGCAGTTGGATTACGAGCGGTTCGGCAACGACATGCTGCTCGACTTCTACAAGGCCGAACGCGACGCCATCGAAGAAATCTGCCCCGGCAAGCCGTTCACCACGAACTTCATGGTCTCCACCGACCAATGCACCATGGACTACGCGCAATGGGCAAACGAAGTGGACTTCGTGTCCAACGATCACTACTTCCATGAGGGCGAATCCCATCTGGACGAACTCGCCTGCTCGGACGCGCTCATGGACTCGCTCGCGCTCGGCAAGCCGTGGTACGTGATGGAGCACTCCACCTCCGCTGTCCAATGGAAGCCGCTTAACACGCGCAAGCGCGCCGGCGAGCTCATGCGCGACTCCTTGGCCCACGTGGCCATGGGTGCCGACGCCATCAACTTCTTCCAATGGAGACAATCCGCATCGGGTGCCGAGGCGTTCCACTCCGCGATGGTGCCCCACGCGGGCTCCGATACGAAACTGTTTCGAGGAGTGTGCGAACTCGGCGCCGCGCTGAAGACGCTGTCCGACGCGGGTGTGCAAGACACGGAACTGAAGCGCGCGGACACGGCGATTCTGTTTAGTGCGGAATCCGAATGGGCCACTCGCTCCGAGACCCTGCCCAGCATGAAACTCAATCACTGGCATGACGTACGCGACTGGTATCGCGGATATCTCGATGCCGGAGCGCGCGCGGACGTGGTCCCGCTCGCCTACGATTGGAGCGGCTACCAGACTATCGTGCTGCCCACCGTGATCGCCCTGTCCGACGAGGATACCCGTCGCATCGCGGACTTTGCCGAAAACGGCGGTACGGTCATCGTCGGCTATGCCACCGGCCTGATCGACGAACACTTCCACATCGGTCTCGGCGGATACCCCGGCGCCGGCAACGGACTTCTGCGCGACATGCTCGGCATCCGCTCCGAAGAATTCAACATCCTCGGAGAAGAAGCCGAAGACGAACCGGCCGAAATCGGTTTGTCGAATGGACTCACGACACGTCTGTGGCAGAATGACGTGACCTCGGTCGCTCCAGACACTCGCGTGCTTGCCACGTACGTGGGTACAGCCGCTGCTGACTGGGAGCTCGACGGCGTCCCCGCCATCACCAGTCACCCCCACGGCCAAGGCGCCGCCATCTACGTGGGCTGCGATCTTGGCCGCCACGACATCACCCACTTGCTCAAGGAACTCAACACAACAGCCCCCTCCGACGAAAGGGCTCCCGACCAAAGGCCGGGTGGGGGAGAGATCAACGCCGCAACTACGACCGCAGCAGCCACGACTCATGACCCCCGCATCCTGCACACCATCCGCCAATCCTCAGACGGTACCATCCGCTTCGATTTCTATCTGAACCGTTCGAAGCAGCCCGTTGCCGTCAACGGTGTGGAAGGTGATCCCATCATCGCCCACCGTTGCGAGACTGACGCCGTTGGATATACGCTGAACCGCAACGCCATTCTTATCGCTAAAACGTCCTGCTAAACCGCGCTAGAATGGCAATGTTGTCCGGATAGAGGAGTGTGGCATGAGCGACGAGAAAACAGCCAAGCGTCGAGTGACGCTACGCGATGTCGCTCAGGCCGCCGGTGTATCGCTCAAAACTGCGTCGAACGTGATCAATGGCTCCGGGCGTATGACCGATGAAACCCGTGCAAAGGTTGAAACAGTCATTAAGGACCTCGGCTACCGAGTCAACGTGGCCGCCCGTAACCTCAACCGCGATCACACCGGTTTCATCACCCTTGCCGTGCCTTCGCTGATTCCGCCATATCTGGCCGAGTTGGCCAACCGCACCATCGAGGCCGCCCGTCAGCGCGACTACTCCGTATACGTCACCACGTATGCAGAGGGCTCGGCCAAAGGAGCGCGTGACCTGCTCAAGAACTTCAACTCCACCGTGTCAGACGGCATGATTCTCTCCATGAGCGAGGTGGAGGATATTTCGCCCGAAGACCTGAAGGTCGATTTCCCGCTGGTTATTGTCGGTGCCCGAACCACATGGGGTGTTGCCGACCACGTGACTCCGGACGATGTTGCCGCCGCAGCAACAGCGGCAGGCTACCTATACGATCGAGGTTCTTCTCGCCTCGCTGTAGTGGGCGCACGAGACGACTATGACGCGGCCGCTTTGTTGCAGGCTGTGGAAGGCAACGCACAACTGCGTTTGCGTGGTGTCATTGAAGAAACGCGCCGCCGTGGGCTTGAGCTGGATCCTCATCTGATTGGCAACACCGATCAGGATTGGACCATCGGCGCTGGCGCTCGCGTGACTCAGCGACTGATTGATTCCGGCGTGCCATTCGACGGTGTGATCGCACTGAACGATCAGTTGGCCATCGGCGCATTGACCGCTCTGCGCACCGCTGGTTATGAGGTGCCCGCGCAGGTGCAGGTCATCGGCTTCGACAACAACGAGGAAGCCCCCTACCTGCAGATTCCGCTGACCACCATGGATTCCCGCCTTGACTGGACAGCTCCCACGGCAGTGAATCGCATCCTCGGACGCATCGACGGCAGCATCACCAAACCCGAACTGCTCACCACCGAATCCCAAGTCATCGCCCGCGCCTCCACACGCTGACGCTAATCTGGCTCCCCTCCCTGAGGGGAGCTGTCGCCGAAGGTGACTGAGGGGAGTCTTGCGGAACATTGTCATCTCCCGTCGTAACTCGTAATTGTCACTCGTTTGAGTCGCCCCATGTGTCATCGGAGGTAGCCGTTCACTCCGTTCCGAGTTCGTGCATCCCCCCCCCCCCACGATAAGAGACGCCGTTCAATCGTTTAGTGACTTTTTGTTAATTTCTGTGCTTAAGTAGCAACTCTATGTGTGTTTTCTCTACGGTCTGGTGTACATTATTTTTGGTTTACCGGTGTATCGCACGCACGATGTGTGAATTGCCGCAACATCGCTGATATGCGTACATGGAATCTGGAGGAATGTATCTGATGACGGCATCAACTGAATCGTCTACGCAATCCCATCATGATGAGAAAGAGGCCATTGCTCCCGCGCGACTTGTGGCCTACGCGCTCGGCAACTTCGGCCAGTCGGCGTTCTACAACGCGCTAAGCACCTACTTCGTGGTCTATGTGACCAACTCGCTGTTCTCCGGAGTGGACAAGGCCGTGGCGGGCAAGCTCATCGGCATCATCACCTCGCTGATCGTGATCATTCGTATCGCGGAAATCTTCGTGGACCCGCTGCTGGGCAACCTGGTGGATAACACCACCACCAGACTCGGGCGATTCCGCCCTTGGCAGCTCATCGGCGGTCTGGTGTCCGCCGTGCTGATCGTCATGGTCTACACTGGCCTGTTCGGCTTGGTCAACGTCAACACCACGCTGTTCATCGTCCTGTTCGTGGTGGTGTTCGTGGTGCTCGATGTGTTCTACTCCCTGCGCGATATCTCCTACTGGGGAATGATCCCCTCCATCTCTTCCGACTCCCATCAGCGCGGCATCTACACCGCAGCCGGCACCTTCACCGGATCGCTCGGGTACAACGGTCTGACTATCGCCGTGATGCCCATCGTCACCTTCTTCAGCTTCGATGCCGGCCAGCAGAACCAGAATGGTTGGACCGCGTTCATCATCATCGTGGCCCTGCTCGGCGCTCTCACGGCTCTGAGTGTAGTGTTCGGTGTCAAGGAAAAACAGAGCACGCTGCGCACCAAGGCCCAGGAGAACGGTAACCCGATTGAAGCGTTCCGCGCCCTGATTCACAACGACCAGCTCATGTGGACCGCTTTGTCTTATGTGTTCTACGCCGTCGCCAACGTGGCCACCGGTGGCGTGATGGTCTACCTGTTCAAATACGTGATTGGTCGCATGGACCTTTTCCCGGTCACCGGCGTCATCCCTATTGCGTGCGGTCTGATTATGTCGGTACTGTTCCCGGTCATCACTAGGTGGGTGCCCCGCCGTTATCTGTTCCTCATCGGCATGTCCGTGATGGTCGTGGCCTACCTGCTGCTGATTGTCGCCTCCACGAATATACCGCTGCTGCTGGTGGCACTAGTGCTGTTCTACCTGCCGCAGACCCAGATTCAGATGACCGTGATCGTGTGCCTTGAGGACTCCATTGAATACGGCCAGCTGAAAACAGGCAAACGCAACGAAGCCGTGACGCTGTCCGTGCGTCCGATGCTCGACAAGATCGCCGGCGCATTCTCCAACGGCTTCGTCGGCTTCGTGGCCGTGGCCGCCGGCATGATCGGTTCCGCCACCGCCGCCGACATGACGGCCAAGGACATCACCATCTTCAAGACCTTCGCCTTCATGATTCCGCTGGTGTGCATTGTGCTTGGCCTGATTGTGTTCGCGATTTTCGTGAAGATCGACGAAAAGGCCCATGCGCGTCTGGTCGCCAAGCTCACTGAGAATCTTGCGACGGCTGGCGATGGTGGTGGTAACGACGATGGTGTTGGTGTTGGTGTTGGTGTTGGTGTTGGTGACAATGGTGAGCATAATGGTGGCCACGCCAGCATCGCGTCGGAAGATTCCGCATTGGCGGAATACGGTCCCGAACTCGCCAAGCGGGTGTTGCTCGGCAAATAGTGTTGCTGTGCGAATGAGCTGTTTCATGGGGTGGTGATTGGCCCATGGGGCGGTGAATTCCTCATGGGGCGGTGGCTGAAAATGGCTTTATTCTGCGGAAGGTAAAATTTTACCGACCGCCCCATGGGCAAGTTACCGCCCCATGGGATTTTCGCCGCCCCATGGATGTACGGGTAAAGGCGGCCGAATTGCCTCGTGCCGCCCCCGTGGATATGCAAGTTAAAGAGCATCGGCAGCATGACTGAATGCACATAGAGCGTCCCCCGCATGGTTGTGCCACGTTCCATGGCGGGGTCGCCGTGGTGACTGTCGCCAGTACACGCCATGCCACGCGAGCACGTTGTTGCCGGTGTTCCATGGCGGAAACGTCGTGGGCATACACCTTGGATGATGGCGACGACGATTCCAACACAGTACCCAGTAAAGTAACCGCCGATAACCTCAAGAAATACGACATCAGCCCGCAAGGCCAGGCCGATGAGATTCGCATGGTCGCCGAGGCCGTGAACAATATCGGCGACAACGATGGCGATGGCGATAAGACCAACGGTGCGAATGGCAACAAGGCTACTGGCGTGCTGAGCAAGACCGGTAGCGCGGTGACTGCCGTGGGTCTTGCGGTCGTCGTTCTCGGTGCAGCCGGCGGGGTCTCGTTTGCTTTGCGTCGTAAGCGCTCCTGATAAGGACTGACTCGGCATTATGATGCGGTTGCCAGTTGCTGGCTGTCGGCTGTCGTCTGCCAGATGCGGCTGTCTCGGCGTAGCGATGCGATTCTGTCCCGGTTCGCGCATCAATCGATTGATGTTAATACCGGGACAGAAATCATTGTCCCGGTTTGAAAAAACGGGCGTTTTTCGCGTACCGGGACAATTCTCGTTGCCCCGATACGAGCGTCAATCGTTTTATGTGCGAACCGGGACAACATGTCGATCTCGGGATTGACGGTATTCCGCCGATTCTGCTTGTCTGGGTATGTGGACTTTGAAAATTGGTTTGTCCCGGTTCTCAAAAATGGGCCGAAATTGCGTACCGGGACAACGATTTCTGTCCCGGTAGAAACGTCAATCGATTGACGTTTTCACCGGGACAAATTCGTGCCCAGAGGAGGGGAAGAGGGGCTCCGCAATGGCGCTGGGCATCATTGTGGTTGGAGGCAAATTCGCGTCCGGGAACAATGGGACGAGGCCCCGGTCGCAGGAGTAGAGCGTGATGTTGTCATGATTATGACCGGCTTTCCCACATGGAAGGCCGGTCATAATCATGCCGTTTACCCGCACGCTCCCTGCACACCGGCCGCACATCACCCACATAACCGTGTACAGTGGCGTGTAGTCGCAGCAATAAAGGAGCATCGCACATCATGACCAACGGACACATCAACCCCGCCAACGTGCCGGACATCGCCTTGAAAGACGGTCATTCCATTCCGCAAGTCGGTCTCGGCGTGCTACGTATCGACGACGAGGGCGTGGTCCCCGTCGTCGAATCCGCGTTGGAAGCCGGCTACCGCCATATCGATGGTGCGGCCGGCTACAACAACGAGGCCGGCGTGGGCCGCGCGCTCGCCGCTTCCGGATACAACAAGGGCACCAAGCGCGAGACCCTGTGGGTCACCACCAAGCTGCGCGACTCCCAGCAGGGCTACGATTCCGCGCTCAAAGCTTTCGACAACTCGCTGAAACTCCTCCAGCTCGATTACGTGGACATGTACATGATCCATTGGCCCACGCCGTTCGACTGGCGCAGCACCGACACCTGGAAGGCGTTCGTCAAGCTGCGCGACGAAGGCATGGCACGCACGCTCGGCGTATGCAACTTCATGCCCGCCGATCTGAAGCGTCTGCACGAGGAGACCGGCGCATGGCCGGCCGTCAATCAGATTGAGCTGCACCCCACGTGGCAGCAGCGCGAAGTGGTGGCGTTCTGCAAGGAGCACGGCATCGCCGTGGAGGCCTACTCGCCGATGGCGCGTGGCGCCGACCTCAACGCCGGCGACGGCACCATCGAGAAGATCGCCGCCGCCCATGAGGTCAGCCCGGCCCAGGTGATTCTGCGTTGGCACATCGAAAACGGCACGATCATCATCCCCAAGTCCGTGCATGCTGACCGCCAGAAGGAGAATCTCAACCTGTTCGGCTTCGCCCTGACCGCCGATGAACACGCTGCCATCGACGCCCTCGACGGCCCCACCCGCGCCGGCCACGACCCCCTCACCTTCACCTATGCGTGATTGATGGCACGTCGTAACGCCCACTTCCGCCGTCGTTTCAACGCTTCTGGTCCGCTGGAGCGCGTGCTGATTCTCATCGTTCTCGCCGCAGCAATCGGCGTGACCATCGGCCTGCTACTGCCGCAGGTCAGCTCCGACGCGGCCAAAATCACAGGTGGCTACACTGCCACCGGTTCAGCCGCCGACACTTTGAACGCGCTCGCCGTAGACGACAACCAAAGCTCCTCCGGCTACGACCGCGATTCCTTCGGTTTCCGCACCACCGACGTCGACGGCAATGGCTGCGACGTACGCGACGACGTGCTCGCCCGTGATCTCACGGACATCACCTACAAATACGCCGGTTCCTGTGTGGTCGAGTCCGGCACACTGGCCGATCCGTACACCGCTCAGACCATCCATTTTGTACGTGGCCGCGCCACCAGCGCCAAAGTGCAGATCGACCATGTGGTGGCCCTTGAAAACGCTTGGCAATCCGGTGCGCACGACTGGTCCACTGCCAAACGCCATGAATTCGGCAATGACCCCTATAACCTGCTGGCCGTCGACGGTCCGGCCAATCAGGAGAAGGGTTCGGCTTCCGCCGCCTACTGGCTACCCACCAACGCCGACTACCGTTGCGACTACGTGGCCCGCCAGATTGGCGTCAAAGACAAGTACCAGCTCACCGTCACCTCCCAAGAAAAGGACGCCATGCTCGCCGTCCTCCATACCTGCCCGGGCCAGGCCGTGCCCGCAGACGAATAGGGGCTACCGCTCAGGATTGTTGAGCATAGGTGCCTGCCCCTCGTCATAAGCGCGCAGGAGCCGTCGGAGCAAAAATGTGGTGAAGTATGGTGCGGTGAACACGTGTTCGCTGCTACCGATATTGCCGGCGGATAGTTTCACGCCGAACTGAATTTCCGGATAAGAATCCGAAGCGATTAGCGTCCGCATGGATTTGGCGGTGCCTTTTTTCGATTTCACCTCCACCGGCACCAGCCATTCGCGCGTGCGGACGAAGAAATCCTGTTCCAGTGTGGAATCCTCTTTTTTGTAGTAGTACAGGTCATAGCCGGATTTCCGTAGCGCTTCAGAGACGATGCTCTCGTACATAGCCCCCTTATAGACACCAAGATTACGATTGGCCCGCAGATCATCACTGGCCTCGTCGTCAAGCATCGCTACGAACAGACCGGTATCGCCGAAATATATCTTGAACTTGTTTTCGTCATAATTGCCTTTCAACGGCAGTTCAGGATAGGACATACATCGGCAGATATTCACCATTCCCGAGGTCTCAAGCCATTCCATGCATCCTCGATAGTCTTTGAAACGCGCTCCGCTGGCGACTTTGCTGATTTGGAACTTCTTGTTTTCCTTGGCGAGTTGCACGGGAATATGGTTGAACACGTTGAGAATTCGTGCCTGATCGAGTCCTTGCGCGTATTTGCGGATATCCTCCTGGTAGTCCAAAATAAGCTGGCGCTGCAATTGCAGTGTTCCCTCGAACGTGCCAGTGCGTATATGGGAGGCGACAACCGCAGGCATGCCGCCAAGCACGCAGTAATCCATAAATGCCGTGGAGAAGACGTTCATTTCCACTTCAGAGAATGGCGTAGCGTCACACAGGTGGGTGAACATGCTTTCGATGACGGCCTCATCGTATCCGCGAGCCCACAGAAATTCCTCGAAGTCCAACGATCGCATTTCGTAGTCGGTCTTATATCCCACGCTATTGCTTTCGATTTGCTTATAGCTGATGCCCAGCATTGAACCGCTGCAAATCACATCATATTTGCCGTCGATTTTAAAGAACTTCAGTGCAGTGACGATATCAGGATGGGCCTGGATTTCGTCGAAAAAGATGAGCGTATCGCCCGGAATGAACTTTTTAGCTGGGTCGATCAGGGAAATATTGCGGACGATGGTATCCGCGCCATAACCGTCCGCAGTGATTGCGCGATATTTCGGTTCCTCAACGAAGTTGATTTCCACTACCGAACGGTAGTTGTGTGCGGCAAAGTAATCGATAGTCTCTGTCTTGCCTACTTGACGAGGGCCCTTGATGATTAGCGGGGAGCGATTCGGGTCGGATTTCCATGCATTGAGATAGGCATCGGCTTTGCGTTTGAGATACATGAGGAGCCCCTTTCCGAATTACTGCTATAGCAATGATTTTACACTTTCATGAGCGAGTTTTCTGCCGTCTGGCACATTTCATGAGCGAGTTTTCTAGTAATTTCCTCATTTCATGAGCGAGTTTTCGGCGGTTTGTCACATTTCATGAGCGAGATGGCGGGGAATGCCAGCTGCCAGTCCGCCAGTCATCCATCAATCGTCCGCAGATTGTCCGTCTGTTGACGTGAGAAACATGCCCGCGCTATAACTGAGCCCGGTATGAAGGGAGAAGGGAATAGGAACAGACGATATGGCAGTAACACACACCGCAGCAGATGCCACTGCGGCAACCACTATGACGAACGCCGTGGCAGACATCGAACAGGAAACACCGGAAATCGAGAAGGAACGCCAGCTTGCCGGAGTCGGAGCCGGAGCTGGAACCGTGGCAAACGGCAAGAAAAAGCCGCATGACCATGCGCTGGCCAGCATCCTCGGCCCCGCGTTCGTGGCGGCCGTGGCTTACGTCGATCCTGGCAACGTGGCGGCCAACATCACCTCCGGCGCGCGATACGGCTACCTGTTGGTGTGGGTGCTGGTGCTCGCCAACGCCATGAGCGTGCTCATCCAGTATCAGTCCGCAAAACTCGGCATCGTGACCAACAAATCCCTGCCGGAACTGCTGGGTGAGCGTATGAGCGATGCTGGCCGCTTCATGTTCTTCATGCAGGCTGAAGTCATCGCCATCGCCACCGATCTGGCCGAGGTGATCGGCGGCGCCATCGCCCTGAACCTGCTGTTCGGATTGCCGCTGTTCATCGGCGGTCTGGTGATCGGCGCAATCTCCACGGTGATGCTGTGGTTCCAAGGTGGCAAGACGCAAACCACGTTCGAGCGCATCATCATCGTGATGCTGCTGATTATCACATTCGGCTTCATCGCAGGCCTGTTCGTGGACCCGCCGAGCCCCGGCGAAGTGGTCAAGGGCATGATTCCACGCTTCCAGGGCACCGACTCGGTGCTGATGGCCGCCTCGATTCTGGGCGCCACCGTGATGCCGCACGCCATCTACCTGCACTCCACGCTGGTGAACGACCATTACGCAGGCGGCGAAAAGCCGTCGATCAAAACGCAGCTGAAAGGCTCGAAAATCGATGTGGCCTGGGCGCTGTTGCTGGCCGGCACCGTGAATCTGGCGATGCTGGTGCTCGCCGCCAACTCGCTGCATGGCATGTCTGGCACGGACTCCATCGACGGCGCACAGCGGGCGATCACGCAGGTGCTTGGCCCGGTGATCGGCACGATCTTCTCCATCGGCCTGCTGGCTTCGTCGCTGAGCTCCACATCGGTTGGCACGTACGCCGGCTCGGAAATCATGCACGGTCTGCTGCACGTCAACGCCCCGATGTGGGCCTGCCGCGTGGTCACGCTGGTGCCGGCACTGATTGTGCTGTGGTTCGCCAAGGACCCGACTCAGGCGCTGGTCATCGGCCAGGTGGTGCTTTCCATCGGCATCCCGTTCGCCGTGATTCCGCTGATGCGATACACGCATGACAAGGAACTCATGGGCAAGTGGGCTGATGGAACCGTCAAGCACGTGATCTTCATGATCGTCGTGGCGCTGATTGTGGCGTTGAACGTGCTGCTGATTGTCCTGACGCTAATGGGCAGGGCGTAATAGACTCCAGCTGAAATCCTGCGATAGCACAACATAATAAGAAGCCCCGGTGTTGGAAACCGGGGTTTCTTATTATGTTGAGAATGGTTGGATCTGCCGTCAGTTCGCAGCCATACGCCGCGCACGCCGTTCGCGCAGCGAACGCAGGGAAATAATGTCTCGCGTACGACCGGCACCGTCGCCCTTGACGCCGAAGAACACCATCAACACCATTGCCAGGCAGATCATTGCGGAGATGCGCAGCGCCCATTGAATGCCGAAAATCGAAGCGGCGACGGCGGAGGCGCCGCCCTGCTTATGCAAAGCGGCAAACGTTTCCATCAGAATCACCAACACGGGTGCGCCCACAGCGCCCGCAATCTGACGCGCGGTATTCGTCACCGATGATCCGGCGGACACTTCGCTCGGCCCGTTCAGGCAATTCAGGGACCACGTGGTAATCGGCATCAGCAGGAAACCCATGCCGATCTGACGGATGAACTGGCAGATTGACACCCACCAGATCCACGTATCCATCGCCACCAGCGACATGCCCAAGGTGCCAAGGGTCAACACAATCGAACCGAACAAAGCCACGGGTCGTGCGCCGAATCGATCCATCGCACGGCCGCCGAAGAACTGGGAGACGCACTGGCCGATAGCGCCCGGCAACATGATCAGACCACTCATCGTGGCAGAATACCCACGGTCGGTCTGGATGTAGAGCGGCATGATGACCAGAATCGAACTGAAGGCGAAAAATGCCAGCGACGCGGTAATGGTGCCGACGGTGAACGAACGGTTCTTCAGCACTTCCAAGTCCAGCAGCGGCGGCTGGGGGAGTGCCGACTTGTCCTCGGCTACGGCCTCACGATAGCGCTTGCCGGCGCGCAGGTTACGCAGCACGAACCATACGATGCCGATCAGACCCACAACCATAGGTCCCCACGTTACCGGCGCGGCGAACCCGTAGGTCTCCGAATTGGTGAAGCCGAACATCAGCCCGCCAAAGCCAATCACCGACAGGCTCACCGAGAAAAAGTCCGCGCGGGCAGACGGGTCACGCGAACCGAAATTATGCAGTCCGAACATGGCTGCCAGCAGCGAGATTACGCCAATGATGGTCATGGTCAGGAAGATCGAGCGCCAGCCGTTGGCATCGGTCTGCCAGCCGCCCAAGGTGGGGCCGATGGCTGGCGCCACGCTCATGGCCATGCCCACCGTGCCCATGGCAAACCCGCGGCGAGACAGCGGGTAAATGGAGAACACGGTGATTTGCAGCACCGGCCACATCACGCCTGTGCCGGCAGCTTCGAGCACGCGCCCGACCAGCACCCATACGAAGTTTGGCCCCAACCATGCCAGCAGGGAGCCGACCGTGAACACCGCCATCGAGCAGATTACAATCTGGCGGGTGGAGAAACGACGGGTCAGGAACGCGGTCAGCGGCACCATGACGCCCATGACCAGCTGGAACACGGAGGTGAGCCACTGCCCGGTGGTTACGGAGATGTGGAATTCGGAAACGATAATCGGCAGCGCGGAACTCAGCTGCAGCTGCGTGAAGTTGCCCACGAAGGTAATAAAGGTCAATATCGCGATGGAGATGAACGCCGCCCGGCTGAGTTTGCCGTCTACATATGATTCCTCGCGGCTCAGCACCCGCTGCAGTTCGCCGCGATGATTCTTGATTCCCTGAGCTCCGTTCATTCCACTCACGTGCATACTCCACTCTCGCTGATCGACCGCAACAACGCATCAGGCGGTCTCTCAAAGCAACCCCAACACGCTACACCCAGGGGTAGTCCGTGGGGTAGTCCGTGGGGTAGTCCGTCGAGATGCAATGCCGAGATGACTGGCCGCCCGGTTGCAGAGCAAATTAGTCCCGTTATTCGAGACGTCAAAATGAACGTAGTTACTATCCGATCACGTTCGCTATGTTGGTTTTCCAACACCCCCCCCTAGCGGTTAGGGGTGTGAGGCAGATTCTAGTGGTGGTTGCAACACCTGAGGTTTGAGCGGCCTTCCATGGTC
>ERZ840517.650-NODE-650-length-44778-cov-6.385954_pt1 | contig 44778 bp, 65 predicted proteins | sample MGYA00519876_ERZ840517 | MGnify/ENA primary metagenome ERZ840517 (study PRJEB31850, sample SAMEA3708882) | human gut metagenome | biome: human gut; feature: human-associated habitat; material: faeces | place: China | collected 2014 ... | reverse complement strand
TGTCGGCGCAATAAACGTGAGGAGGAAGGGCCGGACAGGTCCGAGCGCACACGATAAAAAGCGCATCGCTCGTGAAGTGAGCGCAGGAGCCGTCGTGCCTTTTGCACGAAACTCTGGCGCCAACAGCGAGAACCAACCTCTTGGAATTGCGTAAGCAACTCCGAAGGAATCCTCTGATTTCAATTAGGGGAGGACGTCAACAATACGTTGAGTTTCAGTGCCGCACTGTCGGGTTTGGCTTCCGGTACGGTCTGGATGATTTTCTCGGCTTACGTGCTGTCTCTGGGCTTTGTTGAATCCGGTTTGGGACGCCGCATTGCCTACAAAATGCTTTCTCTGTTCGGCGGCTCTTCGCTTGGGATTGCTTTCAGTCTAGGTGTTGCTGATCTCATTCTCGCGCCGGCTATGCCGAGTGTGACGGCTCGCTCGGGCGGCATTGTGTTGCCGGTGGCCAAGTCCATCAACATGGTGTTGGATTCTCAACCCGGTCCCAAGCAGGGTCGCCTTGGCGAGTTCCTCGTGATGACGTGCTTCCAGTTCACGCCGATTACGGGTGCTATGTTCATGACCGGTATGGCAGCCAATCCGTTGTGCGCACAGTTGGCACAAAGCGGCCTGGGTCTGGAAATCAGCTGGGTCGGTTGGTTCTGGGCGGCTGTCGTGCCGGCAATGGTGTGCTTCTTCGTGATGCCGTTGTTGTCCTACAAGATCTTCAATCCGGAATTGAAGAAGACGCCTCAGGCCAAGCAAATGGGACGCGATGAGCTTCAGAAGATGGGCCCCCTGACGACGCGTGAAAAGTGGGTTGCCGTCGGTTTCGTGCTGGCTCTGATCGGTTGGGGCACAACGATGCTCACCGGCTTGAACGCCAACGCCATCGGTATCGCGCTGGCGGCCTTCCTCTTTGTGACGGGCGCCGTGAAGTGGAAGGAAGTGCTGAGCGATAAGGCGGCATGGGATACGGTCATTTGGTTTGGCGTGATCATTTCGCTGGCCACGGGTCTCACCAAGCTCGGCTTCGTGAAGTGGATGTCGGCGGGCTTTACCTCAATGCTTGTCGGTTTCGACTGGATGACGGCGTTCCTGATTCTGGGCTTTGCCTACATCTATTTGCACTACATCTTTGCGACGGCTTCCGGCCATGTGGCTGCGATGTACGTGCCCTTTGCCGCGGTGGCCATCGGTGCCGGCTCGCCTCCGATGATGGTGGCGATCTGCTTTGCCATCTTCTCGAACACGATGTGGGGCATCACGGAATACGCAGGCGGTCCTGGTCCGATTTACTTCGGTCAGGGGTACTTTGAACGCCCGCGTTTCAACAAGATCAACTTCATTCTGGTCACGACGAGCGTGCTTATTACGTTTGCCGTGGGTATGGGTTGGTGGAAGATCATCGGTCTGTACTGATTGCCGACATTTCGATCGGGCAAGCGAATTTGCCTGACCGATGAAAAAAATCCCGCCGAAGGCACGAACGCTTGAGGCGGGATTTTTTTATGTCGAATGACTGGCAAGTGCGAACCGTGACATACCGCGAATGAAGGCGACAACAGCGTCGCTTGGTGCGGTGGAATAGACGATGCCGTAAGGTACCGTATAGGACCAATCGCAGGGAATGGTGACCAGGGATGGATGCAGTTCACCCCAAGATTCAATTGTCAGCATCGGGCAATGTTGCCTCTCGCATAAATTGAATGTTTCTGCGTCATAGGCCGGAACGTCTTGGATATGGATCTGCGGATGATTGGCTTCGATGTCGTCACGGAAACGGTCAATGTAACTTGTGTCTCCGCGTTCGACGACTAACAGTGTCTGCCCATATAAATCTTCAAGGCGAAGCACAGCTTTGGAGGCCAGAGAATGACCTCTGGGTACGGCACAGGCCAAAGGCACGTCTGCAAGCTTGAGCGCTTGGCAGGGGCTGTGCCACAACGTTGACGGATAGATGCCGGCCATCACATCAATTTCTGTGCCGAGCGTTTCAAGTCGCCGCAACCAATGAGAATACACATCGTCAACCGGCACGATCTGCAGGTGAATATCTGGATATTCGTTGCTGATGTTTGACCATAGATCAACGATTGATTTGGATGGCCGCAGCAAAGACGTGGCAATGCGTACGGTGCGGAATCTGGCTTTTTCAATCTCCTGTGCGCGCACTTTGGCTTCTTGCATGAGGCGAAGGATTTTCTTGACGTCGCGTTGAAAACTTTCGCCCGCCTCCGTGAGTGTTACGCCTTGATTCGTACGCCGAAAAAGTTTGGCGCCCACTCGGTCTTCGAGCAGATTCATTTGCTGGATGAGAGCGTTGGGAGAAATGTAGGCCAAACGAGCAGCCTTTGAAAAACTTCTTGAGTCGGCCACGATCAAAAATTGTTTCAGATGTCGATCCAACATATGTCGATATTTCTTGTGCGCATGAAGTTTTTCCTTCAAGCCATTATACGAAATTGCGACTTCCGACTTTGATTGGTTCTTTTCATAATTTCCGTCGTTCAATCAACTGGAGAAGGAGAGCATGATGAAACGCTCCGAAGAAATTCATATCGTTTGCAGTCTGTGCACGACGCCGCAGCATCGAAAAGACTTTTCAGAATTATTGGCCGCACTCGTGGAGCCGGCTCGAGCCGAAGAGGGGTGCCTTTACTACGACGTGTACCAGGATCGAAATGATCCGGATGCTTTTTTCATTTTGGATGGTTGGAAAAACCAAGAAGCGGTGGACGCGCATATCAAACATCCGAATGTGCAAAAACTGAATCCCCGAATTCGTGCCTTGCAGGCAAGAGAGAACGTTTTGACGTTTGGTCGACCGATTCGGGCGGAGCAATAAATTAAGTACCGGGAAGCAAGGAGAAGAAAAATGCAATATCGACGTTTGGGACAAAGAGGCCCGATGGTGTCTTCGATCGGTTATGGCTGCATGGGCTTATCTCATGGATACGGCAAAGTACCCGAGCGCGAAGAATCGGTTCGCCTGATCGCCAGGGCTTTCGAACTGGGATGCACATTCTTTGATACAGCCGAAGTCTATGGTGCCGGGCACAATGAAGCGCTTGTGGGAGAGGCGGTTGCGTCGTTCCGAGACAAAATCGTGCTGGCAACCAAGTTTTTCTATCACTCGAGCGAGGGGGACGCCAAGTCGTGCATTCGTCGGCATCTGGAGGCTTCTTTGCAGCGACTTGGAACCGACCATGTGGATCTGTACTATCAACACCGCGTGGAAGAGAATGAAAAGGTTGAAGAAATTGCCGAGGTCATGGGCGAACTGATTGAGGAAGGCCTCATCGGCGGATGGGGACAATCACAGTCGACGGCAGACCAGATTCGACGTGCCCATCACGTCACGCCGCTTACTGCGATTCAGAGCGAATATTCCATGATGGAACGTCAATGCGAAGAAAGCGTTATTCCGACGTGCGAAGAGCTTGGAATAGGCTTTGTGGCGTTTTCTCCTCTGGCCAGTGGCTTTTTGTCAGGCAAGTACAACGAATCGACTCAGTATGCTGGAGACGATGTTCGGCGAGTCATTACCCGTTTTGACAGGGATAATGTCCGAGCCAATCAGCCGCTTTTGGATTTGCTCGGACATTTTGCTCAAAGCAAAAATGTAACGTTGGCTCAGATTTCGCTTGCGTGGATGTTGAAGAAAAAGGACTTCATTGTTCCGATTCCAGGGATGCGCCGAGATGAGCGCATCATTGAAAATCTCGCGGCAGCCGATGTCGAGCTTACGGATACCGAGTTTGCAGCCATTGAAGCGGAACTCGCGAAGATCAAAATCTATGGTAATCGCACGGATGCGGACATTGCCAAACTACGCGACATGCAATAAGTTGTGTTGAGCATAAAAAATCCCGCCGAAGGCATCAATGCTTTCAGCGGGATTTTTTCGTAGCGGAGTCTAGCGATTATTCAAAGTCGCTTTCTTTGCAGACTTCAACAACCCAGCCTTCCGGAGCTTCGATTTCGCACGCCTGGATGCCGGTGAGCGTTTCACGCAACTTGCCGGAGATTTCGCCCATCTTGTCCATACCGGAGGGCAGTGCGATGACGCCGTCCTTGGTGTGAATTTCGCCGATCGGTGCGAGAACGGCAGCCGTGCCGCACAAGGCGGCTTCCTTGAAGTCTTTGACTTCTTCCAGAGCAACCTTGCGTTCGATCACATTGAGACCGAGGTAGTGTTCGCCGACATATACGAGCGAACGACGGGTGATCGAAGGCAGAATCGAGTCGGACTTCGGAACAATCAGGTTGTTGTCTTTGTCGACAAAGATGACATTGGCGCCGCCCGCTTCTTCCACATAAGTACGGGATGCCGGATCCAGATAAATGTTTTCAGCAAAGCCGTGACGATGAGCTTCCATCGTGGGATACAGGCTCATAGCATAGTTAAGACCGGCTTTGACGTGACCGGTACCGCGGGGAGCGGCGCGGTCGTAGTCGGACACGCGCACCTTCAAGGGCTTGACGGCGCCCTGGAAATATGCGCCCACAGGCATAACCGTGATGCGGAAGAGGAATTCATGAGCAGGGGCAACGCCGATCTGCGGGCCGGAGCCGATCATGAACGGGCGAATATACAAAGAGGCACCCGTGCCGAAAGGAGGTACCCATGCGGCGTTGGCTCGTACGGTATCCACGACGGCTTGCACGAATTTGTCTTCCGGGAAGGCGGGCATTTCCAGGCGGCGCGCCGTGTTTGCCATACGCTCGGCATTCATGTCGGGACGGAACGTTACGATGCGACCGTCTTTTGTGGTGTAGGCCTTCAAGCCCTCAAAGCAGCTCTGAGCGTAGTGAAACACGCAGGCTGCCTCCGAGAGGACGATGTTGGGGTCAGTTACCAGGCCGCCTTCATCCCAAGATCCATCTTTCCAGTTCGCTTGATAACGAAAGTCCGTCGGACGATAGGCAAATCCGAGTTTGGACCAATCAAGAGGTTTCTTTTGCATTTGCAATTGTCTCCGCGAGTTTGTTTTTTATCGGAATCCTTTCCGGCTGTCTGCGCGACGAGGTAGGCGCAGGCGGCGTAACAAAAAAATGATACTCCCGTTTTAGTCCAAAGCGTCTAGGCAGAAATCCCTGCAAAACAAGCGCGGCCGGTGGAAAGACACCACCGACCGCGACGATCAAGATGTTAAATTTTTTGCCAGATTGTGTTTAACCCGCTCGAACTTCTGCTTCAACCTTGTCAAAGGTTTCGCAGATTTCATTGTCGGGAGCTTCCGTGAGAAGACTCACAACATAGATGGCGATGGCGGCAAAGAGAAAGCCAGGAACGATTTCGTAAAGGCCGAACCAGTTGAACTGGTGCCAAATCAGGACTGTGGCTGCGCCCGTAAACATACCGGCCATGGCGCCGTATTTGTTCATGCGTTTCCACCAGAGGCTGATGAGGATCACCGGGCCGAAGGCCGCACCGAATCCTGCCCAGGCGTAGCTAACAAGCGAGAGCACCAGGCTTTGCGGATCCATGGCGATGAAGATGGCCACAAACGAAATCAGCAGAACCATCATTCGACCGAACCACAACAGTTCCCATTGGTTGGCCTTGGGGCGAATGAAGCCGCGGTAGAAATCCTGAGTCAGGGTCGATGAGCAAACCAGCAGCTGACAGGAGAGCGTGCTCATGACGGCAGCAAGAATGGCAGCCATCAGAATGCCGCCGATCCAGGGATTGAAGAGTACCTGCGAGAGCACGATGAAGACGCGCTCGTGGTTTTCCGTAACGAGCGTGGCCTGATCCGGATGCGCAGCAAAGTAGGCCGAACCAAAGAAGCCCACCGAGACGGCGCCACCAAGGCAAAAGATCATCCAGATCAGAGAAATGCGGCAGGCGCGAGGAATCACCTTGATTGAGCGCGCAGCCATGAAGCGCACCAGAATATGCGGCTGTCCGAAGTATCCCAGACCCCAGGCGATGAGACTGAGTACGCCGATAAAGGTCTGATGCGAGAGCATGTTGACCATATTGACGTCAATGGCTTTGACTTGTTCAACGGCACTCGAAAAGCCGCCGAGATCGGTCATCACGACGATGGGAGTGACGACAAGTGCCAAGCACATGAGCGAAGCCTGGAAAGTGTCCGTCCAGCTTACAGCCAAGAACCCGCCGATGAACACGTAAATGATGGTTGCAGCTGCGCCGATCCAGACGGCGCGCTCATAGCTCATGTCAAAGGTGTTTTCAAAAAGGCGGGCACCGGCTACCACGCCGCTCGCACAGTAGATCGTGAAGAACACCAGAATGACGACGGCTGCGAGAATGCGCAGCATACGCGTGTCGTCCTTAAAGCGATGCGTGAAAAAGTCCGGAAGCGTCAGGGCATTGTGAGAAACTTCGGTGTATACGCGCAGACGGGCCGCGACGAATTTCCAGTTCAGATAGGTGCCGAGCGTCAGACCGATGGCAATCCAGCTTTCCGTGATGCCCGAAAGAAACACGGCGCCAGGTAGCCCCATCAGCAACCAACCACTCATGTCGGAAGCGCCGACGGAAAGAGCCGTCACAACGCCTCCAAGGCTGCGGCCGCCCAAAATGTAGTCGTTGAAGTTGCGGGTGTATCGCCAGGCGACAAAGCCCAGGATCACCATCAGGATCATGTAGCCAGTAAAGGTAATGGCGGTTGGATTCGAAAACATCTCTTTGGTTCTTTTTGTGATTGGCGGCGCACAGTCAAATCAGCGGATTCGACGACACGCCGTATTTTCTTTTGAGAGATTGCTGCGGCTTCGGGGCAGGCCGCATGGCAGAAAAAAGAGGCGGGAGCCGCGAGGCAACTCCCGCACTGCACCTTGAATTGTACCCGCCTTGAGCCTGCGCCTTTTCCTTAGAAGGCTAGACGCAGGTCAAGGAGCCGGCACTAAATGTCTCCGTAGAGATCTTTATGTACCAAAACGGCTACGTTGGAGTCACTCCAAACGTTGAGAGTCGTTTCGATGGCGTCGATCACGGCGTAGAAAGGAAGGATAACGCCCATAAGCAGAATGGGGACATTCATGCTGGCCAGCAGGCTAGCCGATAGGAAGAAGCACCCCATCGGAACGCCTGCGTTGCCCACCGCAGCGATCGTGGCAATGAAGATCCAGACGGCCAGTGTTGACCAGGTAATGTCAACACCTGCGTTTTGCATGAGGTAGACGACCGTAATCAAAATAAAGGCGGCGCATCCGTTCATGTTGATGGTTGTGCACATCGGCAGCACAAAGCGCGAAACGCTTTCTTTAACACCGAGATTGACTTCCGAGCAGCGCATGGTTACGGGCAACGTTCCTGCCGACGACTTCGAGAAGAAAGCGACGGTCAAAGCCGGCAACATGCCCTTAAAGACCCGAATCGGGTTGATGCCGCGCAGCAAAAGAAGCGCAGGCAGCACGATGAGCATCTGGATGAAGTTGGCTGTGAGCACCGTTGCGAAATAGGTGCCAAGACCGCCCACGGCAACACCGGCGTTGATTTCTTTGGCCAGTACCGTGAAAAAGCCGAAGATACCCAACGGAAGAATCATGATGATCCAGCCCACCAGCGTGAAGAGCACAGCCTGAAGGCCCGAGAAAAAGGCCATCAGCACGCGCTGTTCGCGGCTGTCATGCGGCAGTTTGGCAATGGCGATACCGACGGCGGCGGCAATTAACAGAACCGAAAGCACGTTGGCCGACAAGAACGGCGCGATCGCGTTGTCGGGGACAACGGATGTGATGTAGTCAAAGTAACTCTTGCCCTTGATGCCGGCGATGGCGGCCGACGCTTCGGTCGTATCGCTTAGGGTTACGTTGGCGGGCGAAAAGACTTCAAAAAGAATCGCTGCCAGCGAGGCGGCCAAAATTGTGGTCAGAAGCGTGTAGAAAACGCTGTGACGGAAAATGCGTCCGGATTCCGTAGAACGCGAAATCTGAGAGAGCGTGGCAATGATCGATACGGCGATGATCGGGACCGCGATGAAACGGAACAGACGAATGAAGATCGTCGAAATGAATTCGCCCGTCTGAATCCAAAATTCGGAACCGTAAAAGCCGTTGATGAGGCCCAAAATGATGGCGATGACATAGAGGACGGCTTGAATCGTCTGCATCCGTTTTTCGTGCGGATTCATCACCGGGCGCTGCATCTGTGTGGAGTCTGCAGTCATTTTTTTTTCTCCCCGAGGTCAAACTTTTTGAAAAGTCGACTTTTTTTATGGTGTGAGTTCGCCGAACTCAATCAAACCCAAGTTATCAGCTGAGTTCGTCGAAAGGGCAGGCACGGGCGCGTACCTGCCCAGAAGTTTCATTAAGGGCAGGGACTACGGTGTGACGTAGGTTGCCGTGATTTTTGCGGTTGCCAGAGCCATGGCGTTGAGCATGAAGCCTGCGTTGGCGGCGGTGGCGCCGTCGGGCAGGTCAAGTTTTTCCACCGGCAGTGCCCAAACCGTAAATACGTAGCGGTGCATGCCGTGTCCCGAGGGAGGACAGGCGCCGCCAAAGCCTTTGGTGCCGTAGTCTGTTGTCAGTTCACGTGCCGGAGCCGCAAGCTTTGCTCCTTCGGCCAGCGTTGTGACATTGGACGGAATGTCGAGTGCAACCCAATGCCACCAGCCGGAACCGGTCGGAGCGTCCGGATCGTAGCAGGTGACCGCAAAACTCTTTGTTCCCGCCGGGAAGTCGCCCCAGGAAAGTTCGGGAGACAGGTTGCCCCCGTTAAGGGAGTGCTTGGCGGGCATGCGGGAGCCTTCTTCAAGGCTCGGGGACTTCAGATACATAATTAATCCTTTCGAAAATTTGTCGTGCCGTGAAGGCTAGCCGACATATATCTGCCGATTCTATCTGACCGCTCGTATAAAAACCTTGAGAAACTTCCGTCAAAAGACGTAGTCCGGCACAAAGAGGCAAAAAAGGGCGAACCACACCGGATTCGCCCTTCAGACAATCAGATCAGATGTTTGACCGGATTATTCCCATTCAATTGTGGCAGGCGGCTTGCCCGAGACATCGTAAACGACGCGATTGATGCCCTTCACTTCGTTGATAATGCGGTTGGAGACGGTGGCCAAAAGCGAGTACGGCAGTTCAGACCACTTAGCAGTCATGAAGTCGCTCGTTTCAACGGAACGCAGGCTCACAACCCAGTCGTAAGTGCGGCCATCGCCCATGACGCCCACGCTCTTGACGGGCAGGAATACAACGAAAGCCTGACTTACCTTGTCGTACCAGCCGGCGCGGCGCAGTTCTTCGATGAAGATGGCGTCGGCTTCGCGCAACAGATCGGCATATTCACGCTTGACTTCACCCAGGATGCGAACGCCCAGACCCGGCCCCGGGAACGGATGACGGTAAACCATTTCGTAGGGAAGACCAAGTTCGACACCGAGTTCACGCACTTCGTCCTTAAAGAGCGAACGCAACGGTTCGAGCAGCTTTAGGTGAAGCGTTTCAGGCAGACCGCCCACGTTGTGGTGGCTCTTGATGGTTTTGGCCTTCTTGGTCTTGGCCCCGGCCGATTCAATGACGTCAGGATAGATCGTGCCTTGAGCAAGCCACTTGGCGTTGGAGAGCTTTTCGGCCTCTTCCTGGAAGACATTTACGAATTCGCGACCGATGATTTTGCGCTTCTGTTCAGGATCGGTGACGCCGGCGAGTTCTCCCATGAAGCGATCGACGGCGTCGACCACAATGAGCTTCAGGCCCATGTTCTTTTCGAAGGTTTCGCGAACCTGTTCGCGTTCACCCTTGCGCAGCAGACCGTTGTCGACGAATACGCAGGTGAGCTTGTCGCCAATGGCGCGGTGAATGAGTGCGGCGGCAACCGAGCTGTCTACACCGCCCGACAAACCGAGGATCACTTCCTCTCCGTTGGTCTGCTGGCGGATCATTTCGACGGCTTCGGCGATGTAGTCGCCCATCACCCAATCAGGCTTGCAGTGGCAGATATCCGTGACAAAGCGCTTGAGCATGACGCTGCCCTGCACGGTGTGCGTGACTTCCGGATGGAACTGCACGGCGTAGAAACCGCGGGTTTCATCGGCCATGCCGGCGATCGGGCAGGAGGGCGTTGAGCACATCAGCTTGAAGCCTTCGGGCATGACGGTGACTTTGTCGCCGTGGCTCATCCAAACCTTGAGCATGCCTTCGCCTTCAGGACCTTTGAAGTCTTCGATGCCTTCAAGAAGTTTGGTGTGGTTGTGGGCGCGCACTTCGGCGTAGCCGAATTCACGCTTGGAGCCGCTTTCTACGCGACCGCCCAGCTGCTGGGCCATCGTCTGCATGCCGTAGCAGATGCCGAGCACGGGAACGCCGGCACTGAACACGGCCGGACTCACCTGATCGTTGGACTCTTCGTAGGCGCTCATGTGAGAGCCTGACAGAATGATGCCCTTGGGATTGAATTCGCGGATGAAGTCGGCGGAAACGTCGTTGGGGTGCACTTCGCAGTACACATGAGCTTCACGCACACGGCGTGCGATGAGCTGCGTCACCTGGCTTCCGAAATCGAGAATAAGAATGCGATCGTGTAGCATGTCTGGAAATTTGAGCGGTGCGGGGCCGCCGTCAGCGGGCAAGTTGGCAAAAATTTTGCTTGAGAGGCGGCGGTAAAAAGAAACGGCGCGGGGTAAAACCCGCGCCGCGCTATTTTAACCTACCTAGGCAGGATTAGTTTTCCTGACGGTAGTTCGGGGCTTCCTTCGTGATCTTCACGTCGTGGACGTGGCTTTCACGCCAGCCGGCGGCCGTGATTTCAACGAATTCGGCGCGAGAGCGCATTTCGTCGATCGTGCGGCAGCCGCAGTAGCCCATCGAGGAGCGCAGACCACCGGCCATCTGGTAGAGGATCGTTACCACGGAGCCCTTGAACGGCACCATGCCTTCGATACCTTCCGGCACGAGCTTGTCGAGATTGCCCGAGTTGTTGTCCTGGAAGTAGCGGTCGGCGGAACCCTTGAACATGGCGCCCAGAGAGCCCATGCCGCGGTAGCTCTTGTAGGAGCGGCCCTGATAGAGGATCACTTCGCCCGGAGCTTCTTCGGTACCGGCAAGCATACCGCCCATCATGACGCAGTTGGCGCCGGCAGCGATGGCCTTGGCGATGTCGCCCGAGAAGCGGATGCCGCCGTCGGCGATCAGAGGAACGCCGGTGCCTTCAAGCGCTTCGGCAACGTTGCTGATGGCGGAAATCTGAGGAACGCCCACGCCGGCCACGATACGGGTCGTGCAGATGGAGCCCGGACCGATACCGACCTTGACGGCGTCGGCACCGTGGTCAACCAGAGCGCGGGCTGCGGCGCCGGTGGCGATGTTGCCGCCGATCACCTGCAGGTTGGGATAGTTCTTCTTAACCCATGCCACGCGGTCAAGCACGCCCTTGCTGTGGCCGTGAGCCGTGTCGACGACAACTACGTCCACGCCGGCTTCAACGAGCAATTCGAGACGCTCTTCGGTACCGGCACCCACGCCGATCGAGGCGCCTGCCAGCAGCTTGCCTTCGCTGTCCTTGGCGGCATAGGGATGTTCGGTAGCCTTGATGATGTCTTTGACAGTAATGAGGCCGCAGAGGTTGAAGTCCTTGTCGACCACGAGCACGCGTTCAAGACGATTTTCGTGCATCAAACGCTTGGCTTCGTCGAGGCTGGAACCTTCTTGGACGGTCACGAGACGATCGCGCGGAGTCATCACTTCGCGTACGGGGGCTTCCATGCGGGATTCGAAGCGAAGGTCGCGGTTGGTGACCATGCCCAGAACGTGACGGCCTTCCACGACCGGAACACCGCTGATGCGGTGTTCCTGGCACATACGGATCACGTCGCCCACGAGCATGTCGGGACCGACCGTGATCGGGTCGCTCACTACGCCCGATTCGTGGCGCTTGACCTTGGCGACTTCAGCAGCTTGCTGCTGAGCCGTGAGATTCTTGTGGATGATGCCGATGCCGCCTTCCTGTGCCATGGCGATGGCCAGGTTGGCTTCGGAAACCGTGTCCATAGCGGCGGACACCATCGGAAGATTCAGGGTAATTTCGCGAGTCAGACGCGTGCGCAGTTGCACATCGCGGGGGAGAACTTCAGAGTAGGCGGGGACGAGCAGAACGTCGTCGAAGGTGAGTGCCTTCTGCAGGAGACGCATTTTCGGTAACCTCAAAGCAAAAAAAAAACGGGTCGCAGTGCCGGACGTTCGCCCAAGAGGCCCCGGATGCTTTTGGTTAACCTCACATTATAGGCACAAAATGTGTCCTATTGAAAGAGGTTTTGGGATTTAAAACGAAAAAATTTTAGGCCTCTGTGTCGTCCAGAGGCTTGATGAGCTGATGAATGCCGCCGTGACGCGGGCGCGGAACGGCCGTGCGCTCCTTGTTTTGCGCGCGCAGACGGCGCACTTCCATGGGCGAAAGCGTCAGTTCTACGGCAATATCGATGCGATCGTCTGGGTTCAGAACGGTCTCGGGCGTGCATTTTTCGCAGAAGATGCCGCAGGCGGTCTCGCGGGGAAAGCCGGCCGCTTTGAGTGCATCGGCAACAACGGCGCCCTTGGGAACGTCGAGTTCATGCAGCTCGGCACCGCCTTTTCGTCTGGGACAACACAAATAAACGCGCATGAGTGTCGTGGGTATGAAAAAGCGCGGGTCAAGGACTCAACCTTTTGCCGCGCTTTATTTGCTTTTGCTATTGCGGGTTAAAGAACAACGCAGGGCGCTTCGCCGGCAGGCAGTTCACGGATTTCGCCGATCGTGTACACGGTCTCGCCTTCGGCTTCAAAGAGTGCCTTGGTGCGTTCGGCGTCAGCTGCGTCGACCACGATGGCCATGCCGATGCCGTTATTGAATACGCGATGCATTTCGTGGGCATCAATGTTGCCCTTTTCCTGCAGCCAGTCAAAGATGGCCGGACGCTTCCAGCTGTCGGCGTGTACGACACATTGCGTGCCTTCGGGCAACACACGGGGAATGTTTTCCACCAGACCACCGCCCGTGATGTGAGCCATGCCCTTGATTTTCACGGACTTCATCACATTGAGCACCTGCTTGACATAGATGCGTGTGGGTTCCATTGCGCGGTCGGCGAGCGTAGCACCGTCGAAGGGCATCTGCCAGTCGGCGCCCGAAACTTCCACCACTTTGCGGATGAGCGAGAAGCCGTTGGAGTGGGGGCCGGAGCTGGCCAGACCGATCACGACGTCGCCCGGCTTAATGCTCTTGCCGTCAATGATTTCGTCTTTTTCCACGATGCCCACGGCAAAGCCCGCAAGATCGTATTCGCCGTCGGGATACATGCCCGGCATTTCTGCCGTCTCACCGCCGATCAGAGCGCAGCCGGCGAGTTCGCAGCCATGCGCAATGCCCTTGACCACACGTTCGGCCGTGTCCACGTCAAGTTTACCGCAACCGAAATAATCAAGGAAAAAGAGGCTTTTGGCACCCTGAACGAGAATGTCGTTGACGCTCATGGCCACCAGATCCTGACCGACCGTATCGTGACGGTTGAGCTGGAAGGCAAGCATGAGCTTGGTTCCTACGCCGTCAGTGCCGGAAACGAGCACCGGGTTTTTATAGTCTTTGCTGATTTCAAAGAGAGCGCCGAATCCGCCGATGGAACCGAGCACGCCCGGAATCATGGTGCGCTTGGCAGCGGGTTTGATGCGATCGACAAGTTCATCGCCGTTGTCAATGGAGACGCCGGCGGCGGCATAGGAAAGCTGAGTCATTGTTTTGATGGGGCAGTCAAGAGAATTTAGAACGCCGAAGCCGGCTTCGCGCTAAACTTAAGCGCCATGCCGACGTTTGCCTTGAATCCGACATTTTAGCCCACTCGGATACAAGCTGTCTTCCTTGAAGACGTTTACCGAAGCAAATGCCGACGTGTCCGCTTTTCTGTTACACCTTTTCGAGCACTGCAGAACTCAATTGAACGCGCAGCCTACCGAACAACTTTTGCTCAATCTCGTGGAGCCCGAAGCACCGACGCTGGACAATTTCCGTGTCGGCAGCAATGCTGAGCTTTTGGCTGCGTTGCGTGATTGCAAGAAGGGACTGGGGCCGCAGTTCATTTACATATGGGGACCACCCGGCAGCGGTCGTTCGCATCTGTTACGAGCCATTACGCCGACTCAGCGCATGCGTGTGCCCGAATACGATGAGCAGACGCTTTTTTACACGGTTGACAATGTCGAGCGACTCGACAATGAGGATCTCGAACGGTTGTTCTTTCTGATGAACGATGTGCGTTCGCACCCGCAGGCGCGCATTGTTTGTGCGGGCACCATTCGACCTGCGGACCTCAACATCCGCGACGACGTGAAGACACGTCTGATGTGGGGACTGACATACCAGTTGCGATATTTGTCTGCTGACGAAGCGGGTGAAGAATTCCTGCGTCTGGCTCGTGAGCGCGGCATTGAGTTCGATTCGGCCCAGAGACGTTGGATCGAAGCTCGCTGCCCGCGAGACATGCGCGGATTACGGCGTTTTTTAGATGCGGTCGATGAGAAGGCCGTCCGCGAACATCGGCGCATCACCACGGTCCTGTTGGATGCGACGCTCAAAGATGTTCTTTCTAAGAACTGAGGAAGAATTTGTGAAGCTTGTTGTTTACGACCTTGATCACACGTTGATGCCCATCGATACGGGGGATATCTGGTGCAAGTGGCTCCTCAGGGCCTGCGAAAAGACTGTGCGTGTAACTGCAGAAGAAACGCTTAATCGTTTTACGCGCGAATATATCGAGCAGACATTGAATATTGATGAGTACGAAATGTGGCAGATGCAGTTTCTGGCTCAGTTCAATCGTGCGGATTTGGATGCGGCTCGCAAAGCCTATCGTGCGGAGGTACTTGAAAAAATTCTTCCTGCAAGTTCCGTCAGAATTGTCAATGAGGCCAAGCAAACGGGCGCCGTCACAGCGATCTGTTCGGCCACTTACAGCTATGCCACGCAGCCTTCCGCCGACTTGTTCGGCGTGGATTACCTGTTGTCGGTCAGGCCGCAGGAAGACCAATCCGGCAATTTCACCGGTCGCTGGATTGAGCCGATCACGTATCAGCAGGGCAAGGTGACGGCTGTTGAAAACCTCGTTGGTGAGTTGAAGCGACTGGGCACGACGATCGACGAATACGAATTCTGGTCGGACAGCGACGCCGATCTTGCCCTTTTTGAGTATGTTGACAAAAAGGGAGGGCGCTGTTGCGTCGTGAATGCAAGGGAGACGTTGCTGCGCATTGCGAGCGAGCGCGGCTGGTGTGTGACGGACAGTTACACTCAGGCAGAGTACGACTTTGCGGCGCAGCTTGTTGCCAAAGCGCTGGCAAATCGAGAAAATGCGCCTCGTCTTTTGAGAAAAAGAAAGTAGAAAAGAGAAAAGAGCCGCATGCAAATCAATAGAAGAGCGGACGAACGGAGTAAAGAATAAGTGTTTGATTACGTCAAGCGCATGATCGCCTCCATCGTGGGGCGCAACAATCACGAGGTCAATAAGGAGCCTCGCATTATTAAGGCAAGCGAACACGGCATTGATCCGAAACTGGTGAGCTTTGCCGCGGTGCGTACGTGCTCAATTTTGCAGCAGCGCGGTTACAAAGCCTACGTTGTGGGCGGCGCTGTGCGTGATTTGTTGCTCGGGGTCAAGCCCAAAGATTTCGATGTGGCCACTGATGCCACGCCCGAACAGGTTAAGCGTGCTCAGCGTCGTGCCTTCATCATCGGACGTCGTTTCCGCCTGGTGCATGTGGTGTTCGGAAACGAAATTGTTGAATGTTCGACATTCAGAGCACTGGATGCTTCGGGCGTTCGCAAGGATGCTTCCGGCCGCGTCATTTCCGACAACATTTTCGGGGAGATGTGGGAAGACGCAGCGCGTCGCGACTTTACGATCAATGCGCTTTACTACGATCCGTCGACGGGGGACATTTACGATTATCACGGCGGCTACGAGGATATTCGACGCAAGACGCTACGCATGATCGGTTATCCGCAGGCGCGCTATCGAGAGGACCCGGTGCGCATGATGCGTGCCGTGCGTATTTCTGCCAAGTTGGGTTTCAAGATTGAAAAAAGCGCGGATCGAGCCATCGCGGAAATGGCGCCGTTGCTCGGCAATGTGCCTGCTGCCCGTCTGTTTGACGAAATGGTCAAGCTTTTTACGTGCGGCCGCGCAGAAGAGTGTTTGCTCAAACTTCGTGCCGCAGGTCTGCATCGTTCGCTTTTGCCGATGCTCGATGTCATTCTTGATGAGCCCGACGGCGAGAAGTTTCTGATGCTCGCGCTCAAGCGCACCGACGAGCGTATCGCCGTGGGTAAAAAGATTTCACCTGCGTTCCTGTTTGCCACGCTTTTGTGGCCCCAAGTGAAAAAGCGCTGGGACGCCTATCAGAAGTCTTCGACAAGCAATAAGGGTTCGGCAAGAGCCATGGCGCTTTACTCGGCTGCCGAAGAGGTGATCGCCACGCAATCGGCAAAACTTGCCATTCAGTGCCGCTTTGTAGCCGACATGAAGCTTATCTGGATGCTGCAGCTTCGATTCGAACGGCGCACCGGCAAGAATCCCTATACCCTCGTCGAGCATCCTAAGTATCGAGCTGGGTATGACTTCATGCTTCTGCGCAGTGCTTTGGGGCATGTTCCCGAGAGCCTCGTGCACTGGTGGGAAGATTTTGTCGACGCAGATGAACAAAAGCGCGCTGACATGGTGGCTCAGGCCGAGGTCGAAGCGCGTCGCACGGCTACCCAAGCGCGAGCCGGCTCTAAGAGTCGTCAAAAAGAGCAGCGCGACGAAGAGCGCTTCACGGAAGAGGCCACACGCTACGAGCCTCGCAATAAGTCCCCCCGACGTCGCCGATCTTCGGCGGAAAAGGCCGGAGTCGAGAAGCAGACAAGTGAAGCAAAGCTTGCAGAAAAGACTGACGATGCCGCTTCTGTTGTTTCGGCTAAGCCCAAACGCCGCCGTCGCCGTCCTAAAAGTGACAAGGCAGAATCCAAGCTTGAACCGTCATGACCGAAGCCGTAATCGCGTTGGGTGCCAATCTGGGCGAGCCCAAAAAGGCGCTTGAACAAGCGCTCAAAAGGATCAGTGAGATTGAGCAGACGAGGTTGCTCAAGGTAAGCTCTTTTTACCGCACGGCACCAGTTGACTCTTCCGGACCCGACTATGTCAATGCTGTTGCGACGGTGGAAACGGAATTGGAACCGGAGGCGTTGTTGCGCGCACTTTTTGTCATTGAAAACGAAGCGCATCGCGTTCGTCCGGAGGGAGTACACAATGCTCCGCGCACGTTGGATTTGGATCTGCTTTTATACGGTGACGTGGTTCAGCAGACACCTTTTCTGACTCTGCCGCACCCGCGCATGCACGAACGCGCCTTTGTGCTGGTTCCGCTTTTGGAAATTAAGCCGGACTGCCGGATTCCCGGTAAGGGGGCTGCCGGTGACTTTCTAGAAAGTGTCCAGGATCAGGCGATTAACCGCCTGCCGTGAAAAAAGCTTTGCGTCCAATGCGAAATACCTAGCAACACAAGTGTTATTTCGTGCGAAAATTATCGGCAATTTTCGATTGCCCGCGTTCATGCCTCAGAAGACGCGGCTGCGATAACAAGAACGAAGTGCCCAATGGGCAAAACGGAGGAACACAAAGTGAAAAGTAAGATTTTTGCCACGCTTGCCGCCGGTGTCATGGCGTTAGCTTCCTTTGCCGCGAGTGCTGCCGATACGCTTCGCGTCGGTACGCATCCGACCTTTGCGCCCTTTGAGTTCCTCGACAGCGCCAGTCGTGAATACGTCGGTTTCGACATGGATATGATCCGCGAAATCGGCAAGCGCATGAACGTTGAGGTGGAATTCGTCAACATGGGTTTTGACGGCCTGATTCCCGCGCTGATGACCAACAACATCGATATCGTGGTGAGCGGTGTAACTATTACAGAAGAACGTAAAAAGCGCGTTGACTTCTGCGAACCCTATTACCAGGCCGGTCAGGGTCTGATGATTCGTGCCGGAGACGAAGCCAAGTATCAGAAGATCGAAGATCTGCACAACAAGACGATTGCCGTGCAGATTGGCACGACCGGCGCCGAAGTGGCCAAGGGCATCCCTGGTACCAAGATCAAGGCTTTCAACACAAGTGCAGAAGCCTTCATGGACCTGAAGATGAACGGTAGTGATGTGGTGATTACCGACCGCCCGGTGATCGGCTACTTTCTGGTGACCAATGCGCGTGCCGCCAAGGGCCTTAAGCGCCAGCCCATGCAGTTTGACAGCGAGTATTTCGGATTTGCGGTCAAGAAGGGCAATACGGAATTGCGCGACAAGGTCAATGCTGCCATGAAGAGCATGAAAGATGACGGTACTTACGACAAGATCTACGCCAAGTGGTTCGGCGAGTCTTAAGCGTCTGAAAAATTGTTAAGATCAAGCGGCCGCCTGAATGACGCTCAAGCGGCTGTTTATTTTTTGCCTTTGGTCTGATTCTTCGCTTTCGCTCTTTCTGATGGAAAACTCCACAAAGATTTTGGCTGGCGCCACGTGTGCTCTGGCGGTTGCGGCTGTCGGCGGTTGCTGGTTTTACGGTATCTATTCGGCCGGAAAAACATTTGATGAAACGGCTATCAGCAATTTTTCGACCGTGTTGCCCGCTGAACTTGCTGCTCGGGTAACGCAGTACGAGGGCGGATTTTTCAAAAAAACGTTTCAAGTGACGTTTGAAGCCGTGGGAGGTATCCAACTCGGAACGTTCAACGGACAGGCCTATCCCGGGCTTACGACGAAAGTGGAGCTCACGCGTGCGCCTGATACCAACTTCGAGCAGGGGCTGTTGAGAGCGGGTGTGCAGAACTTTGATGATCGCATCGAAGTGTCGTATACGGCGTGGGACGCTATCACGTCCGGTAGCCAGGCTCTGCCGAGCGCTCGACTCACATACAAAATCAAGCCGTTTACAGTTGTGGCCGGCGGACAGTGTTCATTTGAAGACTTTGAGTTCGATATTGAAACGGGTAAGACTCTGGAGATTCGTGCCCGCACGCCGGGTTTATCCTGTCGACCGGTCGGCCAACCGGAACTGAAACTCGGCAAGTTTGAGTTTTCTTTTGTGTCGGATGCCGAACCCATAGCCAAAGCACTTAATGGCGAAAATTCGGGACTTGCACAAACATCCTTGACAATGAAGCTCGGTTCGATGGTGGGGGCTGCAGCTCGCTTTGACGGATTTGATTTCAAACTTGATCTGAAGCCGGAAGAAGGGGCAAAAACGTGGACCGAAACCTTGAGCTTCAGGCTCAAGAACCCGGCTTCTCCGGCTCTTTATCTGGAGCTCGGACAGATCGGCGCGATTGATGACGTCAGCGGTTCGGTACGTGTCACAGGCATTACTGAGGAGCTCTGTGAGCAGGTTGCGCAGATTCTGCTCGGTCCGTCATATCTGCACGATGATTTGCTGACGCTGACTCTGATGAGAGGTATTCAAAACGACGGGGTGGCTGTCGAAATTGATCCGCTTTCCGTGTCGATTGACGGAAGTCGTGCAACTTTGTCGGGTGCTTTGAGGGCTGAATCGACCGGGCAAGGAAATCAGCCTGTCGGTCGTTTCCAATTTGAGTCGGACGAATCCATTTTGCCGCCGGAGTTGATTGCCGATGCGCTTATGCAGGGCTTTGTCAAGCAGGAAAAGAACAAGATCAAGAGCGAAATCGTGCTCACGCCTGAGTACGGAACGGCCAATGGACTGCAGCTGTATTGACGTAATACGAAGGTCGGATGTTCGTGTCTTCTCACCGGAATCGGCCTCAAAAAAGACTGAGTCAGAGGAAGGTCTAAAAAATTTGATCGCACTCTTGCATTTTTCGAAAAGCTCTGTAAAATGCGCATCTCTTCGAGAGATAAACGCCTCGAAGATGAAAAGTGTGCCGGTGTAGCTCAGCTGGTAGAGCAGCGCATTCGTAATGCGAAGGTCGGATGTTCGAATCCTCTCACCGGCACCATATATCTCCTCACAAGAGGATGCAAATAACCTCAATAGCCCACAAAACAAGGCTTTGAGGTTTTTTTGTACCCACAACCACCCACACAAAACCCCATCCTGCGGGTGTGTCAGGTATGGAAAAAGTATGGAAAAGGCTACAATGGCCCATAAATTTCCATACTTCCCCACAGAAGTTTCCCAAAATTTTCCATACCGAACCGTCAAATCATGGGCGCCATCAACAAACTCCGAGCTTCAGACATCAAGAAACTGCCGGACGGTCGACACTCCGACGGCCAAGGCCTATACCTCTTCATAAAGGGCAGCGCACGCAGCTGGGTTTATCGCTACAAGATCGGAGGCAAGCTCAAAGATGTCGGTCTTGGTTCAGCCTATGCGATACCGCTCTCAGCTGCTCGAGGGCTTGCTGCTGACTTGCGCCAGAAGGTGCGCAGCGGCGAGGAAATCGTGACTCCTAAGCGAGCGACCATGCAGAAGGTTCGTGAGAGTCAAGCCATCTTTTCCGAAGTTGTGCCGCAGTGCATCGAAAACCAAAGGCGAGTTCGGCAATGGCGCACTGAAATCCAGGCTATTCGATGGATGCGAACTATCCGCAAGTATGCGATGGCGACACTAGGCAACAAGCCGATTGCTTCCATTACCAGAGATGACATCCTGGCTATCCTTCAGCCAATTTGGCTCGATAAAACACAGACTGCTGCCAATCTCCAGCGCTACCTGAACACCGTTTTTGTCTACGCGCTTTCCCAAGGCATGATGCAGGGAAAGAATCCGGCTAAGTGGCAAGGCAACCTTGACCAGTTCTTGCCGGCACCGGCCAAGATCATGCTGGTCGACCATCATGCAGCACTTGACTGGAAAAAAGTTCCTGCTCTTTTTGAGAACCTCAGCGGCCGTCTGAGCGTTGTGTCTAAGGCCATCATGTTCGGTGTACTGACTGCAGCTCGAGCAAACGAGTTTTGCCTTGCGCAATGGTCTGAAATCGACTTCGACAGCGGCGTGTGGGTCTGTCCTCGCCGCAAGGATGGTCGCCCTGAACCACATCGCGTCCCGTTGAGTCCGCAGGTTCTCGAGTGGCTCAAGACTCTCCCTCGTGTAAACGAATACCTTTTCTTCGGCTACCGCATGCGTGGCCACATTGCTCTTGATTCTCCGATCAAGATGCTGCACGTGCTCAATCTTGGTGTCACCATTCATGGCATGCGCTCGACCTTCCGCGACTGGGCCGCAGAGCACGGCTATGATCGCGTGCTCGCCGAGAAGTCTCTTCAGCATCAGACCGGCAACGAGGTTGAGCAGGCCTACCAACGTTCCGACCTTCTTGAACAGCGCCGACCGATGATGGCCGCATGGGCAGAATTCTGTTTCTCCAAAATAAAAAAATCCCCGACCAAGCGTGATGCTTGATCGGGGAGGTTCAGGCCAACGGGTTACTTAGCGTGTTTGATCGCCCAATATTTGTAGCAGTCCAACTCTTTCACCGGAAACCCGATGTCAGCCAGGCTGTGCTCGATGATGTCCATGTTGAGACTGCGGATCGCATCCGAGAGACCCTCTGCATAAGGAGAGCGAAGCTCCTTTAGGAGCTTCAGAAACCGCATCAAGTGGTCGCGGTGTAAGTAGTTCCAGATGAAGATGAAGTTGCGCATGTTTTCGCAGAACGTTGGCGATACGACGATTTTGGGACGACGTTCCGGAACAGTTTCTGGCTGTGTCTGGGGAATTGCCTCGGGCACATTGAGATTCATGGTCCGGATGAACTCAAGGGCGTCTTCGAACTTGTCGCGCGGGATGTGCGTGTACTTCGTGACCTGATAGCGAGCTTTGAGCGCCCTGTAGATCGTTTGGTACTTGACTCCGTCGCGTTTGGCTCTCATGGCGACCTTGCTCATGATTGCGTAAGCCTGCTGCTCGGTGAGCGTCGGAGGCGGTAGCTGCGCCTGCGCAGGGCATTCGTAATGACCCTGCTTGCGGATGGCGGGCAGAACCTCGTTTGTGACCCAAATGCTGAACCTATACGCGGGTGTTCCCTCCTTCAAGGCATCTTGAGAGCGAAGTGTCAAGAAGTACATCCCACCTTCGCTGATGATGTTGGTTTCCTTCCCGTTGATCTCGATCTTGTCCTTGTCGAACGGTCTGAGTGCTTTCAGCGAAACAGAGGTGTTTGAAAGGTGCAGTGCGCGAACAACGTCGGCGGCAACAAACCAAAGGGAACCATTACGGTCGATGACATTGACGGGGGAATTGTCAAACTTGAACGTCAGAGCTGACATTTGAAGTCTCCAGTTAGCAGTTTAGAGCCTGCTCCCACGACGCCAATCATGGGTGGCAGGGCATTGCAGGTTGGCGTACCGGCTAACTGGTTCCGGCCTCCCGAAGGAGCCTGCAGGCCCTACCGTAATGGAGACATCCCTAAGAAGTTCTTAGGGGTGCGCAGATAACAAAAATGCCGCACAAGGCGGCGCTGCGCGCCAGTTAGTCAGACGGGACGCCAATCCCGCGCTTCGATTTAGAAGCAGGGAAAGTATACCCGATTCTCAGACGTTTACCCCTTGGTGAGAAAATGATGGTTGTCCAGACAATCATTCACTCAACCAAGGAGGCAAAAGGTGGATCATTGGCTCGAACTTCTCTTGTGGTTTCTTAAAAACGTGTCACTCTACATCGCTATTCCGGCGCTTCTGATCATTGCAACCTTTTGGTACGTCTTCTGGACGCGGCGCAATTGGCCGTGTGTTGTCATTCGACAATATCCGAAGCCCAAAAACATCTGCTGCATTCAATTCCCCTGCGGCGGTCAAGCCTTGTCGAACCGTACTGCACGCTTCGTCATTTCGTCTTCAGCACCGTTTTCGGCCGATCACGATTACGTCTTGTCCGGATGGGATTCGGATGTGGAACCGGGGGAAGTGATCCCCTGGAGGAAGGAGATCGCCAAGGGCGACCCTCACCTTACGACCAAGGATAAATTTACGATCTCTTTTCTGAAGGATAAGAGTCCGCAAATCGGGTTCTATTCATCGGATCCAGACGCGACATGGTGGATTCGTCCGGACAACATCGAGGCGATGATTTTGCTTTCTCCAATCCCCATCCGAATTGATTCCCGCTACGAATTTTCCCCGTACAGAAAAAAGGGAATCGCATTCAAAGATGGGGTTCGGGTCGTGTATCAATAGGCGCTTCTCGCTCTTCAGCGCGATCCATCCGCTGAGTCAATTGCTCGAATCTTGCAGTCTCATCACTGGGAATACGTCTAGCGGCCAGAAGCCAGCGTATGGAGTACTCCTTCCCGAAGACTGTGACAAAAGTGCATCCGCTTGTCAGGTTTTGGTGCTTGCCGCCATGTCGCTTGTCAAATCGCAGGAGACTCCATGCCAGTAAATACACGGCCATCCGATAGATCATGTTTTCAATGAATTTCATACAGCTCCTTGCCGCTTGAGCTTGAGAGCCGGGTTTCGAGCGGTTCGGACCCTCCAAAGCTTGGAATGGCCAAGAACCGGACCGTCCGGGCGCGGAAACTTCCCGATGTTCTGCCATCGCCGCAGCGTTTCCGGAGAGATGCGGTAAAAGGCACAGACGTCGGCGGCGGTGCAAAGGTCCGAGTCTCGAACCTCCGGATCCGCCAACCGAGGTCCATTGCTGCGCCCTGGCACGCGAAGGTGATCCGGGGCGATGCTGGTCGCAAGCCAATTTCGCATCTCGTCTTCTGTGATCCGAAAAAAGGCGGCCAGCACAGAGTACTTGATGAATCCATCAGACATCTTTTTCCTCGTATGTTATTGAGTGCGGACGGTACGGTTCCGGAATCGGTAAGAACGCTAAGACTCTTTCCCAGTAAGGTTTGAGCCAGTCTGTACCGGTCCATACGAACAACTGAAGCCCGACGCATTTATTGATGACGTTCTTGGATGTCACCAGATAAAAACGTCCGGGCTTGCGCGGTTTGTATTTGGGATAAAGAAGCCACTGCATATCAGCGCGTCAAAAAGACAGGGATCGGAGCGATTTTCTCGCGGAGCTCTTTGACCATCTCGTCGCGCATCTCCTCGAGCAGAATGTCCAGGTCGCGCAGTTCGATGGTGAAGACCAGTCTGGTTGAATCCACGATTCGATACCGCATAGTGGCCAGAACGTTGTAGCGGTCTTCTCGACCGACGATCGGACGCAACTGGATCCAGAAGTCACGCGGAACCGAGATGTTTGCCGTGCCGCCGTCGGCGTCGAGCTCGTTGTAGGTGAGCTGAACACGGCCGTTGTCGAGGTTGACAGACTTCTTGAACTCGACCTTCTTGACATCCGAGAGGTTTGACACAAAGGTCAGGACTTCAGATGACGTCGGAGCCTTGGGCTGATCATCCGGTCGAACGATGTTGGAAAGGTGGCGGTCAAGGAAGCGACACAGCTCGATCTGAGAAAGATCTTTGCCATCAATATCTCGCCACTCGACAAAGTCTTTGCTGAGAAGCGGATCGAGCTTGACTTGATGGTCTCGCCAGCTCGTCACGGCGTTGTCGGCATCGTCGCAATAGCCGCAGGCCAGACAATCGTCGCAGCCGGAATCGGGCCACTTGGAGTTCACGTGGACTGCGGCCCGCTTGGTCTTGTGGATGTCAAGGTAGCTCTTGAAGCTGTCGGCATCGATAACTCTCACGGTCCGGGCATCTCTTGGCGGACTCGAAAGCAGTTCATCGGCGGTTGTGATTTCAAAGTCCTTCGGCACTGCGATGAGCGGGACACCTTCGATGCTGACGGCGAATGGCTTTGCGACTTCGACGGGGGTGGTGTTCTGGATGTTGTTGTCAGACATTGTGGGTACCTCAGTTCACTTTCTTGAAACGTTCTTCGGTGGTCGGCTCATCAGTTGTCTCGACCTTGTCGAAATTGAGCTTGCGCTGGCGAGGATCGGATTCACACAGATCGCCGTCATCGGTCGCAAAAAGGATCGTCTCAGCGGTCGGCAGCTTCGGCGTCTTGAGATTGACTTCATCGCTGACGATCACGGAAGAGCCGCTGTTCTTTGTGGCTGGCTTCACAGAGATCTTGATCGTCAAGGTGCCGCCCTTCCCGATAAAGCCGACACAGCGGTTGAGTTCGCGCAGGGCTTCATCGATGTCTTCCAGAAGACCTCCCTGGCGGATGAGTGCAAGTTGAGTCATTGGTTTTTCTCCTACGTTATTCGGTGGTGTCTGCGTTCATGGCATCGGCTTCTTTCGCCACCTCGCTTAGGCCCTTTGGGTACAGGGCGCGCACCTGCTGCTTTTGCTCCTTCGTAAGGCTTTGCCAGAAAGCCTTGTAGCTTTCCGAGCCCTCATTTGCCGCGGCAAAGGCCAGCTGCGCAAGTTCGCGTTCTTCGGGCGACTGGATCTGGCTCTCATCGACGATGTCCGGAGCATCCGGATCGATGTCGTGGCCTTCGACTTCCTCAGCCGTGCGATCCGGGCAGATGTCCGGAAACGCTTTGCGTAGCGCCTGACTCTCGGCACACTTGGCCAACATTCCGCGTGGGCGCTTGCGCCACATCGGCGTCGGAATGCCTTCCTTGGAAACGGCACACGATTCGGTGAAGTATTCGACGGCGGTGAACTCGGCCACGTAGCCGGTTTTGAGCAAACGCTTGACGGTGACGCGGCACCACTCCGGGGCTGACATATCTCGGCCACCGTAGGTGAAGGTGATAGGGTCGCCGAATTCCGGCTCGGAGATGCCAGCCAGTCGGCCGCTCTCGGCGGCCTGCGTGCGATAAAGGTTCAGGCCGGGGATGATGACGTCGCGGTTGGCCTTCAGCTTGCTGTCATACATCGGGACGATGTGCACAGGGTGCAGGAAAGGATCCAGGTGACGTGCCCGGCAGTAGTCCAGAACCATTTGGACCGACGCATCAGATGCGCCGGGGTAAAGCGAGTTTTTCAGGGTCTGTATCAGCTGCTTGTCATCGATCTCAGCGATTTCAGTAGATGCCATAAGTACCTCAAAGAAGTGAATTGATCTTCCAGTATGCGAAAGCGGTTACAAGTGGGATCGCGATGAAGCTGGACGCCAGCAGGATGCCGTACTTGGACACGAAGGCTCGTAGCTTCTTGATGCGATCCTGAGGACCGTAGACGCCTCGCTGCATCCGGGCGCAGTGCGCTTCCCATGCGGTGTCATGTGTGGTGGTTGTCATGTCTGTGGCCATAAAAAAGCCCTCACTTGGAGGGCTTGGATTCAGATTCGATGATTTCAATTCTGCTGTTGATGTCCACGATCAATCTCAAAACTTGCCATTTGTAGAGACTTTGAGGAAAAGAGGCAGGCGTAAAAGTAGAGGGAAGTAGTGCGTTTCTTAGGAAGAAATTCTTGCCACAGATTGCATAAGCAGTTGCGACAAGTTCAGGCGAGTAACTTTCTTCGATACAACAGAAACTTGAAGAATCGTCCGAGTCATCAGCTTTACGCCAAAAGTTTTGAGTGTTGCAGAACTCCAGAAGCCAGAATCGGGCCTTTTGCAGATCTTCCAATTCATTGCCTTTGAACGGTGCTCTGAGGATGTACTCGATGGCACTGGCGAGCGGGTGCGGCAGGAACTTGGTCAGGTCTTTCGGCTCGCAGGCAAAACGGAAGCGAGCGTAGTGATCAGGGTGATTCACGGTGTCTGTCATTTTTTGCGTCCATAAAAAAGCCGCCCGGAGGCGGCTAGTGGCATTTCAATTGATGGCTACAAATTCATCAGCATAAATTTTTTTACCTGTGTACCAATCAGTTCCGATTTTAGTTTCTAGTCCGAGGCCATTAACGTCGTCATATGAATCCATCTCATCGTTGTACGTACGAACTTCTAAATCGCCATGCTCTTTTTGTAGCTCTTCGAGTTTTGCAATTAGTTCGGAAATTTTCATACAGGGTTCTCATTGATTTTTGGTTTTGAAGAAGACCATCCAGAAGGTCTCGCCTTTTTTTCCTCCGGGTTTTCTGTTTCCAAAGAGGGGGCGCCGTCCGAAGACGGACAAAACCAAGTGAAGCGGCACCTGATTGTCATTCCACTTGAAGATCAGCGTGCCTTCAGGTCTTAGGACGCGCCAACACTCTTTGAATCCTCGTTGTAGGAAAGCGAGCGGGTCGCCTTCTGGAAGAACTCCGTAGCTTTGGTGCATGTAGGAGCGCTCACCGGCGTACTTGAGGTGTGGCGGATCGAAAACAACCAAGGCGAAAGATTCATCGTCAAAAGGCAATGCAGTCACGTCCATTTTCATGTCGGGATGCACCTCAAGGATGCGTCCGTCGCACTGGACGTAACTTTCGTCCCGCACGTCGCCGTAAATCACGTAGGGGGCTGTTTTGTCGAAGTAGAACTTGCGACTGCCGCAGCAGGGATCAAGAACGGAGGGTTGGATGCTCATTCATCATCCTCATCAGCCTCAAGGTCAATGCCTTGTTCCTTGAAAGCGTCAACGATTCTGTCGTAGAGAACATTGGCAGTGATATCGTCCGAAAATGCTCCGTTATCTATGTAGCAGCCCAACGCATCGAGAAGTACTTGAGCTTCGTATTTTCCAAAGAATAATTTTGCTTCCATTTGGGTTCCTCTATGGCTGACCACCGCCCGCGCAGTGCCCTACGCAGTTGCAGTCTCTCGACGCTTTGCACACATCGCGGACGGAGGCCGAAGATGGTTAGTCGGGTTTGTAAGGCTCTGGGAGCTCGGCCCAGGCGATTGGCGTTGCCACCCAGTCATACGGATGCGAAAACGTTCCACCTGTGAACTTGTCGAACTTCCAGAAGCCCAAAGTCACTTCGAAGCTGTTGTTTTCGCCCTTCCAAGTCACCAAGATCTGAACGCCTTCTGGCGGAGTTTCTTCGGGGAACTTGTGCCACACGGCTTCGGTCTTTCTCATGACTTTTTCCTCCAAGGCAGATCGACGTTGATCGGCCTCCATAGGTGCAGGCAGTTTTTGTGAACGTTGATGTACTCCGACTGAGGCGGAAAGAACTGGAGCACTTCGTCTTCCTGATCCCAGAAGAGCATCTTGATGAACTTCAGCTCTTGCCAAGTCGGTAAGCGGTTCTTGAGCGAAACGCTTACGTGCTCCCACGTTATGCCCTTGTCATCCGTGTCCATCGTCGCTATGACGGTGAGCTTTATGCCATTAAAGGGGATTCGGTACAAACGCCCGCTTAGGAACTGCACGCGATCGTATTTTTCGGGGAATCGCAGCATTGGTCACTCCCATGTGCGGAACTCAACTGTGCATCCCTCACGAAGGTCTCCATGCCCAAAGAAATGCCAGCGTCGACCATCCCAAACTCCTGAAGTGCGTGCGCAAATCTTCGGAAGCTCAGGCTCAGGTCCATCCAGATTTCTGCCAGGCGTCTTGATAATGCACCGCATCATTACGCCTTCCGGAGGCGTGACGTCCGGATATACGTTCCAGTCATTCGGGTCGTACTCTTCGAAGACTTCGATTTCGTGCTCGTAAAGAAGCATCGAGAACCGATTTACGATTTCGTATCGACCAGGCAGTTCGCCAAAAAAGAGCCTGTAGTCTGCGTCAGTCGTCCCACGGCCTTTGATGTTTTGAAGGTGGCCTTCAATCTGACGGGAAAAGTCACCATCGCTGATGGCGTCAAGATGACGTTGAAGCTCTTGGTCTTTTAGTCTGTACTTCATTAGAAATCTCCTGGCGCAACTTGGCAGCACTGGATACCATTACGTCGCCACATGTCAACTACCCGTTGGCGGTCATCGAATACAAGGAAAACCTCGAATCCTTCAGCCTTGAGTTGGTCAAGCATCTCTTGCTTGACAATGTCGTCAGCGCGGAAGTCTCCCTCCTTGCGCATCAGAATGCGGTGGTTGTAGATGTCGAGCTTCTGTTCCAACCAGCGTTCTGTAATCTCTCGGTATCTCTCCGGTCGACCAGTACAGAAGATGATTTCGACAGGGAGTTCGCGAAAGTGGATGGCGTTCTTTATGCACATCAAAAGGAACTCGACAGGCTCGATTGCGTCGTCCTTGTCCATTCCTTCATAAAACGAATTCCAGTCCTTGGGCGATTTCTCGAGGAAATGTCGACGGTAGCTTGCGTCAGCAAGCGTTCCGTCAATGTCAAAAATAACTGCCTTCATGTCAACAAGTACATCCGACTTGTCTATCGAATCAACAAATGTGCCATCATCAAACTCGACGTTGACACAAAAGGCAGCCAGATCTCCATCCACCAGACGTTCCATGATTGAGTCGACTTCACGCTTGCCCAACAGTTCTGTGAGAAGCTTTTGAACTCGTTGGTCTTTGAGTCTGTACTTGGCCATAGCTCACTCCCACGGGCGGAAACGCTTGACGGATTTCGAAGTTGCTTCAGGGCAAACCGTTCCGTCTTGGTAGCACCAGCATCCGCCTTCTGCGAAGGTGTGGTAATACCCGCAGAACTTTCTACCGCCTTCTGTCTCAACTCTCATCAGCACGCCTTCCGGAGGTGTCACGTCTGGGAAGTCGTTCCAATCGTTCGGGTTGTACTCTGCGAGCACATAGGTCTCGTTTTTATGCAAAATCACCGAAAACTTGCCTGCAATTATCTTTGTGTCATGCATCGATGAGCCGAAGGTAACTACGGCCATGTCGTCTTTGTCGAACTCGAAGTCGCCTGTTGTGAGGTTGGCTGTGAATGCTCCGCCGCTGATGGCATCAAGATGACGCTGGAGTTCAGCGTTTTTGAGTCTGTACTTGCTCATGCGTTACCCATCCTGTTTTTGAGTTGATCAAAAAGTGCCTTCATGTCGATCTCTCCGGATTGAACGGCTTGAACGTAGAAATAGACTGCGAGCCCGACGATCTCTTTCCAGCACTCGTTTTCCTCTCCAGGCCATTCAAGAGCGTGCACAGACAGAAGTCTGAAGATCGATACCGAATCAAGCTGCGGCATCCCTGGCCTGGTGAGCAACCCGATAAACAACTGCGCGAAACGCTCTTGCCGTTCTTTTGTGCCGTGCTTGACAAACTCCTCTGCAAAACTCATGCGCTCTCCTTCTCGGCCTTGATGCGCAGCAGAGTTCGCTCGATCTTGGATTCTGTCTGGAAGTCGAAATACTCTGAGTTTTCTTCGTCCTGACGGACAAGGTAGACAAGCTGATCGATCATGATCTTCACGTCTGCGAGCTCTTCGATAAGACGCGGGTAGCAATCTGCCGCGTTTTCGCCCCGCTTCTTGAGGTGCTTGATCTCGACGACCAGTTCGGCCATCTCTTCGATGGCTTTTTCAGCTTGCGCATCGAAGCCAAAATAATCGGCGATCTTCTTGAGTCGAGGATCAATGTTTTGAATGGTTTGTGTCATGGTTCACCTCACAATCGCGGAGATCAGATCAAACCAGAAGCAGATGGCGGCACCGAACATGCCGACTGCTATGAAGCCTATGAAGCCGATCACAGAAAGAGCGGCCATCAGTTGAAGGGTGTGCATTGGATCTCCTAGAAAAAAAGGAAAACCCCGCGGGTTGCGCATCACTTCGGTCATAGAGCGGCGCCGGTACGCGCGCTACCGTGGTCGCGTCTGCGAAGGCTCAGCGTGCGGGGGTATTCCACGTCAACCTGCTCGACCTTTTTCGTGACACCACGCAAATGGTCGAAGAGGCTCACGTGGACCTTCTCTTTCGAAAAGGCCTTGGCCTGATGGGGCGGCAATGCCCCCGCTAACGGTATCCATTCGGATCCGTGCCGCGCTCGCACTCAGCCCGCCCACCTCGGCGGGGTCACAGCGGTCCGGAGCCTTGCACTCCTTCGGGCCCACCATCCATTTTCACGGGGCCTGTTGACGGCTTTAACGTCGCTTCCGACGATCCTCCTTTGAGGGCGGAGAACCCTTGGCGATGTACCCGCGGATCGACCATCTTTAACTGCGGGATCGGGGAATGAGCCCTCCCTCAGACGGGTACATCTCCAAGTGCTCTCTCAAGCCCTTTTTTCTGCTGCCGACGGGGCGAGGCTGTGTGGCATACGATGACTGAGAAAACACACAATGCCGGCAGCAGAAAGAAAGGTTCGAGAGGGCTATCCGGGCAGGCTGCACACGATCCAAAAGGCGGCGAAACCCGTCACGACGGCGGCCGCAAGCCAGAACGGCGAATCGCCATGCTTGTCTTCGGTAAAGAGCCACTGGATGAGTCGTGTCATTTCGTTTTCTCCTTGTGCAGCATCACGTCCGGGAAGAGTTCCGCGAAGAGTTTTGTCAATGCCGTGCGCTTTGCGTTCACGCCGCCGAAAAGTTCACCGAAGAAGTCTCGGGCCGAAACCACATCCCCTCGAACGAGTTCGGAGCGCACGTACCTCAAGAGCACCTTCTCGTACTTGGACCATGAGGCACTTGCCTTTTCCGTCTCGGCGATGGCCTCAAGTTGTTCCTTTGTGAGTCTCATTAATGCTTACCTTGTCTTGGTCTCAGTGAGATGATTAGATGGTCGGAAGAGGTCAGAAAACCGACGTTCTCTAAAACTCCTCGGACTTAGTAAAACTCCTTGGACTTAGAAACTCGCTTGAGGTACTTGAGCGCTTTGATGTAGCGTTTGGTGACCTTGAGCGGGTCTTTTTTTGTCTTTTGGATGGCGCATAGCAGGTTGTCGATTAACGAGGCGCATTCGTTTCTGGTGATTTTTGGTGTTCTGGCAGCCATTTCTATCTTTTCCCTTGGCTTTTCAAACAAGTCCTTAACTGCTTCCCAGTCCATCTCGGCCTGTATTGCTTCCCGCACTTTCGGAGGGAGCAAGCTAATCAAGTGGTTCGGATTTCCCATGGCTAACGCTCCTTGCGGCAGACGATCTCGATGCCTTGCACGGCGCCGTACAGCGCGACGGTTTCTTTGTGTGCCAGATCGATTCCATCGACCGTTTTGCCTTCTTCGAGTTTTCGGGCAATTTCGGACGCGCTGGGGGTGGTCAACATTGAAAGCGTGACCTGAATGGCCGAAGCTGCGGCTTGCATCCGGGAGACCGCAAACTTGACGGCGTCTTCGCCAGTGAGGGTGACTTTGTTGGGTTTGTAGTCGATCATGGTGTTCTCTTGCTTGCATCTATATACGTAAAACTAACTTATGCGTGCAACTATACGTCAAGCTATTCTTTGTGTCAATAGCTTGAACTATATTACAAGTAAAAAAAGAGCCACCTGCTATGGCGGCTCTTTCGTGAATTGAGAAGAATTAGAGGCTGTGAGATCCTGATCGATCTACCACCTTGCCCAGAATGTGAAGCAATGCGGTTTGGTCTTTCAGTATCGTCTCGACAGATCGAGAATCAGACGGGATCGTTTGCAGATCCCCATTCAAGAGAACGCGCAGGCGACGCACGCAAAGCTTGCCGCTGTAGACGAAGGCGTAGACGCGACCATTCTCAATCGTTGTCTGAGTCATGTCGACGGTAACAGTGTCGCCCTCGTTGATGAAGGGACTCAGACCATCATCGGTAACGATGAAGGCTTGCAGGTTCTCAACTTTGAGTCCATGTTCATCTAGCCATGCTTGATCGTAGTATTTTGGAGACATATCCATCTCATCTAGTTTCGGCTGTAACCGGGGATCGGTTTGTGCCACTAGATGAAACAGTCGGACCGCTCTTTGAGAGTATGCGCTGCTTGGCTGTATGGATGATATGCCCTCGCCCTTGAACAGAGGCTCTCCGACTCCTGATATGAGCCACTGAAGATTAATGGGGTAGCGCTCGCATAAACGCAGCGCTGATTCGGAGTTAATCGTCTCCGTCGCGCCGCTCACCCATCGATTCACAGATGGTTGCTTGATACCGCAGATGCGTGCCAGTTCTGCTTGGGTCAGAGAGAAGTGTTGCATGACCCAGCGAATGCGTTCAGATAGCGTGTTCATATAGATCATCCTATAAAAACTGAAGATAGTCTTGGGTATTGCTTGTGCTATACTTCAGACTATATTTTCGGCTATAAGGTGACTTACATGAATAAAACCCCACGCTCAATTCGTGTCGCTCGAGCGATCGTTGATGCGTTTGGCTCCCAGACGGAAACAGCAAAAGCCGTTGGGTTAAAACAACCATCCGTCAACCGCTGGCTCAAAAAAGGTATCTCAAGACAGCGCGAAAACGATTTGAGGATCTTGTTTCCAGAACTTTCCGTCTGGCAGAAATTTCCGCCTCAAAAGAAGGCAATTTCGGAATAAGGGTGTCAGATGTCTTTCGAGCTGGCACAACAGTGCATTGACCTTGATGTCCTTGAACACGACCTAAGCCCGAAGGAAAAGTTCGTGCTGGTTGTGTTGTGTCGTTTCGCAGACGATTCAGGACGTTGCTATCCGTCACTTCCAACTTTGCTTGGGTTGACGGGTTTTGACGTGCGCACTGCTCGAAAGGCAATCGAAAACTTGGTTGAAAAGGGATGGCTTTCTTACGTTCAAGAGCCGGGTAAGAAGCGCCAGTACACAATCAACGCAACAAAAATCCAAGGAAGCGGTATTGCCGCCTGCGACCACGTACAAATTTGCACACCCGACAAAAATGCACCGGGTACAAATCTGCACCCCGTACAAATTTGCACCATAACCCCCGACAAAAATGCAGGGGGTACCCCGTACAAAAATGCACCCCGAATAAAACATACAAGAAACCAAGAAGAAACCAATCTACAGATAGTAGGCGACTCGTCCTTTTCGCTTGAGCCGGATCAGCCTCCGGTGGCGAACGAAGTCGGCGAGAGCCAAGCGGCAAAAAAATCCCCCAAGAGCAGGGAACCGAAGCACCTGTTTGATCTGAAGGCTTTACCCGACAAGTGGCGGCAGTACATCGAGAAGGTTCGCCCGGATCTCGATCCGGAAGTTGTGTTTACCGATTTCGCGTTCTACTGGACGGAGGGGCAAGGGCGAGGCGAGCGCCGCACTGACAGAGGCTGGTCAAGCACTTGGATGACTTGGGTGAGGCGACAAAACAATCAGAGATCGCCTTCGGCTCGACCGCCAAAGAAGCACATTCCCGACCACCTCAACCCGAAGATTCGTTTTGACGAGTCGTACTACGCGAAGGAAAACCCTTTTAACCCTGATGGTTCGCTCAACTGGAAGCGAGCTCCCGATACCGATAGGAACGAGTGAAATGCAAGTACCTCAAAAACTCGGAACGATTCTCCACCGTCAGTCGATGGGAAAAATGCGCTGGCACGACGAGGTTCGAGACTGCCAGCTTCACGGTCAATATCTCGGTCGCGTGGTTTTTGTACAAGGCCAGAAAGTGTGTGATGCACCTTGTCCAGAATGTCTGCGTATCAAGAGCATCAAGGATGCCAAGGCCCGCGAAGAGGCGATTCTGCGAGCAAAGGCCGAGGCAGAAATTCGACGGTTGCAGGACGCCATTGGCCGAGCTTGCATCCCTGAAGACTTCAAGGAAAAGACGTTCGACACATTCGAGGCTAAGACTGAGAACCAGAAGCGCAATCTGGATCTGTGCCGGCGCTATGTCTGCAACTGGAAGAGTGTGCGCGACAACGGCTACAGCTTGCTGTTTTTCGGCAATCCGGGGACTGGCAAAAGTCACCTTGCCTGTTCAATAGTGCGAAGCCTGCTGCCAGGCATCACCGCACTCTATGCCCGTGTTCCGGACGTGATCTCTTACGTGCGCTCACAGTGGCGTGCCGACGCCGAAGAAAGCGAACACGCGGCCAAACGTCGGTTTATCGACCTCGACCTTCTGGTGCTTGACGAGATAGGTGTTCAGGCTGGCACGGCAAATGAGCAGTCGATCCTTTTTCAGATTATCGACGGGCGGCTGTCTGAAAACAGACCGACCATTTTCCTTACGAATCTGATGCCGAGGGCGCTCGCAGATGTGCTCGGCGACCGAGTCATGGATCGCATCAACGGCAAGAGTTACGCCATGCAATTCATCGGAGGGTCGTACCGCAAGGCTCCGGCGGTTGGGGACATCTTCGGGGGTGCGTGATGAACAGCCATAGCCCAGAGCAGAGCCCTCCAAAGAAACCCGGCACGAAGGGAGTCACGATCGAGATCGAAAAGGCTATGGCGCTGCTTCGTCGAATCGACGGCTTTGTGCTTTCGGAAGAAGACCGCCAGCAGCAGGAAGAGGCTGTGACGGCTTTGCGCGAGACGGTGGTCAGGTATCTCAAGAGGCGAAGAAAGGAGAAGAGCAATGAATAGAAGACGCTTTTCCAAGGCTTTGGCCTTTGCGATCGGGATAGAGGCGATGCTCTTGGGGTGTCTGTTTGCGTTGCAGAGTGCATTGGCAAATATTTTGCAGGTCCTCGAAGCGCTCTTGTATCTCATTGGGTCTCTGGCGGCTCTGACGTGGTGCTTCTACGAATGGAACGGGGACGAAAAGGATAAGAAATGAAGGAAAAGAAGAGAACGATCTACGTCCGGGTGCCGGTCGAAGACGCAAGACGAATCATGCAGATGCTGTGGCGCGTAGGGCAGATGTCTTTCTATGAGCAAATTTCCTACAACCGATTTACTCGGTCGCTTGGAAATGCGCAGCGGCGCGAAGCTCGACTGTATGACGTAAAGGTGGCGCGATGAATTTTTTTGTCTGGGTGCTTCAAGCGCCGATCATGCAGCTCTTGCGCGTGATCTGGGAAGAGCAAGGTCGGCCGACCAGAAGGACGAGGTTTTGGTTTTGCTTTTACGGCTTTATCGGGTGGCTGTCCTTTGGAGTCATCTCTTACGCCGTGTTCCGGATTCTTTACTTCTTTTTTGGGGTGATCGGATGAGATACAAGATCGAGATCGATGGTGACGTGCTGCTGGATGTCTTGCACTGGCTCGAAAACACGGGCCGTTACAAGGACGCTGTGGGCATACGAGACCAGTACGTGAGGCAGCACAACCAGGCGCTGAAGCGTTTGGATGCCCTCGGGAAAAGTGCTACTTCACAGAAGAGCGCTTCCGCTGAAGAGGCCTTGAAGGTTTTTAGCGACTTTTTTGGTGTCAAGTGAGATGGCAGTCAAACAGATCAAGCTTGACTTTGAGACTGTCCTGAATCTGCTCTCTCTGGCAAGGCGGGCCGATCTGGACAAGGCAGGCATGGGAGAACTCGCCGCCCTTTCGATTGCCGAGGCGAAGGTGGTAGACGTGATTAGACAGCAAGAGGAGAAGAGACTACATGAAGAAGAGCGAAAGGATCGAGTCGGCCTATAGAGCCGGATGGCAGGCCGCACAGCGCGGTGAGAACTTGTCGCGTCAAGCCAATTTAATCCAAAACCATGAAGAGCGTGCCGCCTTTATACGGGGCTACTACTACGGCGGCCAAGCATCCAAGAAGGATAAAGATTCCCATGATGCCCAAAAGTGATCGGGAGGCGCTCGAAGACCGACTTCACAACTGGGGGAGATGGGCCACGGACTCAACTCCTCCAGGCACAAGTTGGTTGTGGAGAGCCATAAAAAAGCACGGAAAACGCGGGAAAAATGAACCTTTGCCGGAAGCTCCGGAAGCGCCTCCTCCGGTTGATGAGCTGGATGCTTTACTGGTCGAACGGGCTTGGGTGTCCATGCCTGAAAGTCCGAAGGATCGGAAGCGTTACAAGCAGACGCTGAGATACCACTACTGCTTCCCCAAAAAAAAGCCGAGCAAGGTGGCTAAAGAGTTGGGCTTTAGCTCTCGACGTTACGATGAAATTCTCAAGACAGGACAGGATGAGATTGCAAAAGTGCTCTATCGGTTTGACAAGCTCAGAGAGCTACAGCAAAATGACTCCAACAACTTGAAGCCTGTGTGATCAGTGTAGTGATAGTGGAGCCAGATGGCTCCTTTGTCGTGCCTGGAAGAAATAGAAAGCGTACTCAGGACACCTCCCAAAGAAGTGCAACAACCTGAGTCTTAAAAAAGCCTCGCCGTAAAAAGCGGGGCTTTTTCGTAGGAGATGTCCTCATGGATTTTGCGAAAGACTCCATCGTCTCTGTTAATGTTCAGGGAGACATTTCTATTCGTCTTCCTGAGAAAAAGATCAGAAAACACATGACGACAGAGGAGATTTCGGCTGCTCTGCGAAGTCTTCTTCCCGTTGTGGCTTGTGTTTTTCGGCTCAACGTTGGAGATCCTTCAGTCGTTTACATTGAAAAAAAGGAAGGATGCCTCGGCATTGACCTTGATACAGAGAAAACACCTTGGGGTGACAGGGCAAAATTAGGACAGGTCAAAACTGTTTTGCTTTGAAGAATTCTCGCTCAAGCACCCTGATTTCTCGAGATTTTATAGCGACCCCTAAGTGCATCCAGTTTTGAAATGTGAATGAGTTTTCGATATTAATGTTGAGCTTTCCGATTTCAGTTCTGGTTGGTGCAGAAAATATGATTCCCACAAGAATCAGTCGTTGCGCGCCAAGCCGAAAGGTCAACGAGCCATTTTTCCCAATGTCGCTGTATCCGTTAAGGTCGCAGATGACGACTGGAGATCCGGATGATCCTGGAAATGTTGCAATGTCAACAATAAATTTTGGTTCCCCATTGAAATCGAAATTTATAGGACTCGCGGTAATTCCTCGTCTCACAAGTGGCAGGTTGTTGGTTTCGTCGTAAAGCCCCGAAGGGTATCCAACCATAGAGATGGATTCGATAGCGTCAAAAATTTGGTCGTCTGCCGGAATATCTTCGTCGGAAAAGTGCCGATAAAAAGGCACAAATCCAACAGGAAGGTTTGAGATCCGCAGTTTGTTGATACTAAAACAGCACAGGTCGATGTCTGAGTTAGGATGTCGGATAACGTCCTGCTCAGAAAGAAGTGCGTTTAGTGTGCAATATTTCCCTGATGGGAATTTTTGTGACGGATCTGAGGCTTCTCGAATTGGAAGAGACAAAACATAAGTTCCAGCTTTTGGAGGAAGGACGTGATTGTTGGTAATGATTGCGGTTTCGTGGTGGTCACCATGTCTAAAACCAAAGTAGAAACCGGTCCCAACCGAGTCAGCTGAAACTACGTTTAGTCGGATGGTTGAGTACATGAGATTGTGTGCTAAGGTATTCGCGTACATAGAAACTCCTGTTACGAAAAAGAAGCCCTGGGACTCCAACTCCTAGGGCTTCTTTAAATTAGTCGAATTTGTGCAGGGTCAGCTCGAAGTAAGCTCCGATGGCGAACAAAGCATCCTCAATCGCATCAAGGCTCGCACCCTCTCGGTCGAAATCGACAAGTCGCTGTGCTTGAGGGTGAGAAATCTTTAGAAGTCGAGCCAGATCAGCTACTCGATACCGATTTTCAAGCATGTAATTCCACAAGAGAATTTTTGCCTGCACCTTGATCGGCATCTGTACGGCCAGCTGGTCACTTACATCATCGTTAGGGAACGGAACCGGCCGCTTGGTCTTGCGATAATGCGTTTGCAAAACGGTCGGAAGCATCGTAGCCAGCTTCTTGGTTGCTTCTTCTTCAGTCTTGACGGTGACTGGCTCAAGTTCGGGAATGCTCGGAACCGAGGCCTGCAAACCTGCTTCGGTTTTGATGGTTTTCACAAGATAGAACATAATCCCTCCTAGGGTGAGATTACTTGAAGCTCCGTCCCGCCCCTCTTCGGGGCGGGGTTTGTTAGAAGAACAACCTGATCAGTTCGATCAGGAACCTGCCGATGTCGAAATGAATGTGGAAGACTATTCGATATCGGCTTCTACTTTTCGGAGCCCTCAAGCTTTTCTCACCTCCTTGGTTTGTTGTTTATCATAGTTAGAATTATACTGAAATAGCTTAAAAAATCAAGCGAAAACAGTATTAAATAAGGAATTTTTTAGCCCCGTGGCCATAAGGTTTCGGGGCTTTTTCATGACAAAAAATAAGCCTCTCAGGTGGTCAGACCCGAGAGGCTTTTTTCGTATCTGAAAGGACATTTTCAGACATGCGAATTTTAACTTATTTGCTTAGGACAAAGATGAATTTCCGCGTGTTCCTTGTCTGGCTTTACGCCGTTTCGGCGGCCTGTTTGAGCCTGGGGATTCTCTTTCAACTCTATCGAGCTGCTAGGGCACTGGCAGACATGGCTCCGATTCTGGCAACGGCAGCAATGAAGTAGTAGCGAGATTTTTATAAACATGACCGAACTTAAAATCGTCTATCGCAAGGTCGAAGACCTGATCCCGTACGCACGCAATGCACGCGTCCACTCAGACGCGCAAGTAGCCGAGATCGCCGCCAGCATCAAAGAGTACGGATGGACCAACCCCATCTTGCTCGATGGCCAGAACGGCATCATCGCCGGGCACGGCCGCTTGATGGCCGCACGAAAGCTCGGCATGGATGAGGTGCCCACCATCGACATCATCGGCCTCACAGACACCCAGAAGCGTGCGCTTATCCTTGCGGACAACAAGATGGCTTTGAACGCCTCTTGGGACGAGGACATGCTGAAGCTCGAACTCGCCGATCTGGTGGGGGGGGGGAATCGAGGGCCTCATAACGGGCTTCTCGCAAGACGAAATCGATGATCTCTTAGATGACTTCGATGAGTCTGCTGAGGTCGAGGAAGAAGAGCTTCCGGAACCTCCGCAGGAGCCTAAAAGCAAGCCCGGCGACTTGTGGATTCTTGGCAATCACCGACTTTTGTGCGGCGACTCAACTTCACAAGAAGACGTGGCTCGCCTGATGGGAGATGATCGAGCCGACCTGTGGCTGACAGACCCGCCTTACAATGTCTCGTACACAGGCAAGACGAAAGACTCGCTCACAATTCAAAACGACGAGATGGACGACGAATCCTTCCGTCGTTTTTTAGTATCTGCCTACTTTGCTGCCGATTCGGTTTTGAAAGATGGTGCCGCCTTCTATATCTGGCATGCTGACTCAGAAGGGTTCAACTTCCGTGGGGCTTGTCGAGACATAGGGTGGAAGGTTCGTGAATGCCTCATTTGGGTCAAGAATGCTTTTGTCATGGGGCGTCAGGATTACCAGTGGAAACATGAACCATGCTTATATGGCTGGAAAGAGGGCGCTTCGCATAACTGGTATTCGGATCGCAGTCAGTCGACAGTCCTTGAGTTTGCTCGTCCAAGTCGTAATGGCGAACACCCGACTATGAAGCCTGTGGAGCTGTTCCGCTATCTGATTGGGAATTCCACACGCAAAGGGCAAATCGTACTGGATAGCTTTGGCGGATCCGGAACAACTCTGATCGCTTGCGAGGACATAGGTCGCAAAGCTCGACTTATTGAACTTGATCCTGCCTACTGCGATGTGATCATCGAGCGCTGGCAAAACTTCACGGGACAAAAAGCAATCCGCGAGTCTGACTCAGTCTGCTTCGATGAGCTGGAGGTTGCGGCATGAACAACCTCACCATCGAACTGACTGGGAACGAGGCTCGCTTGATCTTCTATGCCATCAAGAACCGTAAGAGCAAGGTAGCTGAGAATGTTCGAGAGAAGCTCATCCGAGCGTCGGAAAAGAACTTCATGAAGCGACAGCACAAGGAGTTGGCGGCCAAGGACAGGGCCGCGGGTCCTCCCAGCGATAAAAAAGCGATGCGGGTTGCAGCCAGCCCACAGTTCGTCTAGCTACAAGTTTTCAAAAGGGTGGCCAGTCCAGCAGAAGTAGTGCGGGCACAGCGAAGCTGTGAAGGTGGCCACTTTGGAGGGTACATGTCTTCGATTAGCCAGCGAGAATTCGCCAAAGAGATCGGCCGGTCTCGTGCGTGGGTGCAGGGGAAAATCGCAGAGGGGGTGTTCGAAAAGAACCCTGATGGATCTCTGAACCACGAAAAAGCACTCGAAGCTTTTTACGAGCACGAAAGAGCAAAGGGGGCAAAATTTCCAGATCTGAAATCGTCGGCCAATCTCTCGGAGGCTTTGAAAAAGGCACAGCTTGCGACTCAAGTAGCCACTGCAAAACTGCGCGACCTTGAGTTCAAGCAGAAGAACGGTGAGCTGGTTGCTGTCGAAGAGGTCGAGGCGGACGCCATGCAGGTCGCCGCTAAGCTTCGGGCATTTTGCATGTCGGCTCCGACGCGTTTTTCTGGCTTGCTTGAGGGGCGCTCGCAGCGCGAGTGTGAGGCGGTTTTGCGCAAGCTTTTCAGCGAACTTTTGATCAGCATCCACGACGGGCGCTTCTTTGACGACGATGACTTCAAACTTCATTTGGAGGAAAGCTCTTGAAAAGTACACCCTGCCTCCGTCTGATCTGACGGGTAGCGAGTGGGCGGACAAGTGCCGCGTGGTGCCCGCAGGTACATCTCCCGAACCCGGGCCGTGGCGCACAAGTCGCACGCCTTATCTCAAAGAGCCTGTCGACGCGGCGACCGATCGGCAGACCGAGATCGTGGTGATGGAGTTCAGCTCCCAGCTTGGCAAGTCCGAAGCTTTGCTGAACGTGATCGGTTACTTTGCCGACCAAGAGCCGGCACCACAGCTCATGCTTCAGCCGACCGTTGAAATGGCCGAAGCTTTTTCGAAAGAGCGTATCGAGCCGATGTTTCAGGCGTCGCCAGGCTTGGTCGGGAAGCTTGAGGAAGGTAAAGACGGGCGCGGGAGTGCGAAGAAGTCTTCGACCACTATCCGCATGAAGCACTACCCGGGCGGCTATCTGGCGCTTGTTGGTGCGAACTCGCCCGCAGGTCTGGCCTCGCGTCCGATTCGCGTACTGCTTTGCGACGAAGTGGACCGTTACGGGACGACAAAAGAAGGCGACCCGTTGAAGCTCGCGATTCAGCGCACACAGAACTTTGCGAACCGCAAGATCGTTTTGGTGTCGACGCCGACGGTCAAGGGCATTTCCAAGATCGACGACTGGTTTGAGCGATCGGACAAACGTTATTACTACGTGAAATGCCCGCATTGCGGCCACGAGCACAAGCTTGAATGGAAGAACGTCTTGTGGGCTACTGGAGAAGACGGCAAGCCGGATCCGATGACCGCGGCAATGTACTGCCCTGAGTGCGGGGCGCAGGAGCGCGGTGCTTATAAACCGAACCCGCAGATGCTTGAAAGCGGGCGATGGATCGCAGAGAACCCGGGTGCGAAAGTGCGTGGTTACCACTGCAATGCGCTTTACTCGCCTTGGGTCAATCTTCACGACCTTGTGCACGAGTTTTTGGAGTGCTCAGAGAATCAAGACAAGCACGGCCTGATGGAATTCGTGAACTTGAAGCTCGGCGAGCCGTGGATCATGCGCGATCCGAATGCCGGTGAGTGGCAACCACTCTTTGAGCGACGCGAAACGTATCCGAAAGAGACTTTGCCGGCAGGCGTTTTGATGCTCACGGCCGGCATCGACATCCAGCACGACCGCGTCGAGTGCTCCGTCTACGGGTGGGGCATCGGATGGGAATGCTGGGGCATCCGGCACTACGTCATACCTGGACACATCCGGGACAAAGCTACGCAGACTCAGCTTGACGAAGTCTTGGGCACGGTTTGGACGCATTCGAGCGGACAAAAAATGATCATCAGCTGTGCCTTTATCGACTCGGGCGACGGCACGGTTACGAATGAGGTCTATCGGTACACGAAGCTACGCGAAAGACGGCGTGTTTTTTCGATCAAAGGTCGTGCCGGCGCAGGTTTGCCACTGACCGGAAGGCCGTCGAAGGCCGGTGTGGAGAAGGCGACGCTGTTTGTGCTGGGTGTGGACTCAGGCAAGCAGATCGTGGCAGACCGTTTAGACAACACGCAGCCGGGACCGGGTTACGTCCACTTCGATGAGAACTCGAGTGCCGGCTTTGATGAGGTTTTTTTCAAGCAACTCACGGCTGAAGTGCTTGAGACAAAGTTCGAAAAGGGCGTCAAGCGGATGGAGTGGGTCAAGATCCGAGAGCGAAACGAGGCGCTTGACTGCTTTGTGTACGCCACGGCTGCAGCCGAAGCTTTGACGCCGAACTTTGACATTTTGAAGTCGTACTACGAGAGGGCGTCGCAACCGGCGTCGGTTGCTGCACCTCAAAGACGCCGAGGCACGCTTTCTCGAGGCGTGTCAGTTTAAAAACAAAGCCGCTCGGACGGGCATCCGGGCGGCTTTTTACGACCTTGACTTAAGGAAAACAGGTCATGGAAGGGATTTTATCAACTTTCCCTTTGGGGGATTTGATGTTTGCAGAGACGCTTACATGGCAAGCCGTTGCTGTCTTGCTGATTTTGATCTCCGCAGGGGTTTGCCTGGTGGCGATCTTAGCCGCAAAGGCTTTTAAAGCGTGGAAAGAGGCGCTGAGATGACATGGATCACGATTGACGAGGCTCGCGAAAACCTCAAGATGTGGCTTGCTGCCGAAAAAGAGATTTGCGCTGGCGGCCAGTCCTACACCATTGGCTCGCGCTCATTGTCGCGTGTCAACTTGGCCGAAATTGCAGAACGCATCACGTACTGGCGCGGCGTTGTAGCCAATCTTGAAAACGGAAACAATTCACGGAGACGCGTATGGCGCGCAGTACCAAGAGACCTGTAAAGTCAAAAAAGTCGGACAAAAACAAGCAGCCTGCTGGAAGTGAGATTCAGCAGGCTTTTTTGCGCCTGCAGAAGGCTGTGCTGAATTCCGGCTATTCACAGGGTGGAGCCAGTTACGCAAAGAAGTCCGTCATCGGATGGCTTTCAGGACTTGGCGATGCCGACGACGACATCGTAGAGAACATCGAGACACTGCGAAGTCGGTCCCGCTCGCTTTACATGACTTCTCCGCTTGCGACCGGCGCTTTAAAAACCGTTCGCACGAATGTCGTGGGCAGTGGCTTGGCCTTGAATGCTCGCATCGATGCACGCTTCCTCGGCCTTTCGGATGAAGAGGCTCAGGAGTGGGAAGCGAACACTGAGCGCGAATGGCGTTTGTGGGCCGAGACTACGGCGTGCGATGCCGAGCGTCGGCAGAACTTCTATCAGCTTCAAAGCTTGGTCTGCTTGTCGGCACTGATGAATGGCGACGCCTTTATCGTCCTGCCTTTGACGCCACGTGCCGGCATTCCTTACGACCTGCGTGTGGGCATCATCGAGGCTGACCGAGTTTGCGACCCGATGGGCAAGGACCCGAAGAAGAATATCTTGGGCGGCATCGAGGTAGGGCCTTATGGTGATATGCGGGCGGTCTACGTGGCCAACCGCAACCCTTATGCGACACCTCGCGCACCAGAAACCTACGTCACGAAGTGGACGCGCATCCCAGCCTTTGGCGAAAAGACTGGACGCCGCAACATCCTGCACGTGATGACGGACGTCGAGCGCCCGGCACAGCGCCGAGGCGTGCCGTTCCTTGCGCCTGTGATCGAAGAACTCAAGCAGCTGAAGCGCTACACGGACGCCGAGCTGATGGGAGCCGTGGTCAGTTCCTTCTTCACGGTTTTCGTAAAGACGAAGACGCCTGACGAAGGCCCGCTTGGTGGTCTTGGCCAAATGCTTCCGGATCAAATGCGAGTCGATCCGGATCCGAAGGCTTACGAGCTTGGCAATGGTGCAATCGTCGCGCTGGACCCGGACGAGGATGTGACCTTTGCCGACCCGAAGCGACCGAACTCCTCCTTCGAGGCATACGTCACAAGTCTGTCGAAGTACATCGGGGCGGCCCTTGAGCTTCCCTATGAGCTGCTTTTGAAGACCTTCAACTCCAGCTACTCGGCAAGTCGTGCCGCACTTCTTGAGGCATGGAAGACCTTCCGCATGCGCCGCGACTGGCTGGTGAGTTCTTTCTGCCAGCCGGTTTACGAAGAGTGGCTTGCAGAAGCGGTGCGCAAGGGCCGAGTTGAAGCTCCGGGCTTTTTCAGTGACCCGGCTATTCGTGCGGCTTGGAGCGGCGCGGAGTGGGCCGGTGATGCGCAGGGACAGCTTGATCCGCTCAAGGAAGTGCAGGCCGCTAAGGAACGTGTGGCGGCTGGCTTATCTACCTTGACACGCGAGGCGGCGGAAATGACCGGCATGCGCTTTGACCGCATCGTGGAAACGCGCCGACGTGAA